>Ga0126339_10000834_pt1 | contig 18944 bp, 12 predicted proteins | sample OrbTmetagenome_2_FD_92532 | JGI IMG/M metagenome (GOLD analysis project Ga0126339, IMG submission 92532) | Coral microbial communities from Petempiche,Puerto Morelos, Mexico - Orbicella T R C metagenome | ecosystem: Host-associated > Invertebrates > Cnidaria > Coral | place: Petempiche,Puerto...
AGCAGAATGAAGAAGTTAAAAGTTGTGGAAGTATTACAATATAATGGCGTAAACATGAAAGTGATCAGCACTAAGACGACGTACGACTACAGTCAAGATGGGTTTATTACATTAAAACACGCCAGTAGTTTGTTCATTTTGGGGGTCATGAATTATTAATGAGTTTGAAAACTTGGGCAAGCGGGGAAGTGCCCCGGGCAAGCAAAATTTGAGAGTTACTTGCCCAACGGGCAAGGTGGAATTCAAATATTTTTCGAGCCCTGCAGACCAAGAAATCTTGGACTTGTAATGTAAAATATTTTTAAATGCAAGTTACTCTTTACCTTTGCTAGTAGATTCTTTTGGTAGAACATGTGCACTTGCATCAGCAAAGTCTGCTAAGATGTCATTGTTGTGTTTATTCACTTTACAGACTTGTGATTAATTTACTATCTTATTTTCATTGTTAAGAATGTGACCAAAAAAGTCTTACTTTCAAGAGCACAGAGAAATAAAAAGAAATATGTGACTGTTGTCACTGGACTGGGAACATTTGGTAAGTACATGTTCATGTACACTGTGGCTGGACATGCACCACACATAATAGAGCCATTTACTGATACGAGGTTGTCTCTCTGCCTGCCTGCTTGCCTGTCTGTCTGTCTCTCTGTCTGCCCGCCTGCCTGTGTATGCCTGCCTGCCTGTTTGGCTGTTTTTCTGACAGCTTTTCTGCCTGTCTCCTTGTTTGCCTGCCTGCCTTTCTGTCAGTTGTCGATTGGGCAGCAGTCTGTCTCTCGGATGTTTGTTGCTCAGTTGGTCCGTTTTAGTGCAAGTAAATCAATTTCCCATGATAATTCTGTATTACGACTAACAAGAGACTAACAGTATATGTGCATGTGATACAAGCTGATGACCACCTGACATTATTGTAACTCTTTCAGACATTGACTTGAAAAAGGCTGCCAAGTTATTTGCGCAGAAATACTCGTGTGGCTCGTCATTGACAGGGCCAGATGAAATTGTAATTCAGGGAGATGTCCTAGACGATTTACTGGAGTTTATTCCTGAAAAGTGGCCAGAGGTACAGTACACCCAAACAAACAAACAAACAAACAAACAAACAAACAAACAAACAAACAAACAAGCAAACAAACAAACAGACAAACAAACAAACAGACAGACAAACAAACACACAAACAAACAAACATTATGCATGCGCAAGAAGTGGCGTAAGCAGTCACTGTCAGTCTTGCGTCACAAGAACACGCAAGCCAGTGCAACAATTGAAAATGCTATCTTGCGTATACCGTACTTGCATTTTCCGTTGATTCAAGTACCTTTTAATGAAATTTTTTAACAACTTATAATAATAAGCTCTCACTAACCAAGCGCAAAGGCCGTACGAGGGAACATTGGCCATGGCCTTTTTTTTTTTTTCAACCCAACAGTGATTTAGTTACATTTTCTTCCTAATTTTAATTTTTTTCTTTCACATCTGCGGTGACTGGTTAGTACTCCTGGTGATTAGTAACTACTACTGGAGTACTTAAAAAGCCTTTTAAACTATTCAGGACCACTTATGGAGTTGGAAATATAGAAAACAAAGTAGCTCGACCCAAGCCCTGTACCTATTTTTTAAAACGTAGTTTCTGCTACAGTGGGGCACATCTGTGGAATAGCCTTCCATCTCTATAACGTCAGAAGCACTATGAAAATGAGATCAATCACGTAATGTCCTCCTCGTACTCCCACACGGCAAACATGTAAATCGTTTTTTTTTTTATTTCTTATGTCAATCTTGCAATATAACAAAACGGTGGGTAATTTTTGTTCTGCTCTCTTTTTTATATTATGCAGATTGATGAAGATAGTATAGACGACCTTGGAGATCAGAAGAGATGATAAAAGTCGTGTTAAATTCCTTTGTATAATGTAAAAATAAACATAATAAATTCTTAATCTTAAGCTCTCTAACATGTATTCGAAGCTAAGCGAGCGAGTACATACACCTTTTCGATGTTTTAACAATGATAAAATACTTTTAAACACATAATACTCGGGAATATTTTGCGCGTTGTGTAGTACGAACAATGAGCAAAGTATTATTTTTTAAACCATCGAATAAGGGTTTTATTATTCCACTATTACTGCATTTTCTGGTATTTCGGCTTCTATTTTTTGAAATAGATCCTGCGTCATCCGAAAATCGCACCGGTCGCTTTAGGCGCGTGTCAATGACGCAAACAAAATAAAACCTTACGTGTTTTGTGCGTCGTCTTGACCTAATATGGTAAAAAAGGGACTGGGTTGCAGTAGAATAATAATTAACAATTATTCCACTTGCGCGTGTTGGATGATATATCGCACTTACTCTCCTGGAATGGGGCACTACTCCATCGCTGGTACGTCCCAGCATATTTGCCGGTTATTTTAGTCAGTTTGCTGGTCCTTATTTCTACTCCTGGGTGGAGAGGGACATTCTCAGTGTATATGAGCTTGTGCAAGAACACAGGGAACTGGGCTGGACTTGAATCAGGACCACGCGATCCGGAGTCCAATCCACTTTTTTACGATGCAGAAATTCTCGCGCGCTCATTGGCTAATTTTCATTGTCAATAAGCTGACAGACACATGAATTTATAATTTATGCGATGCGTCAACGAGCGAGAGCGGACAATTTGACAATTTGTTATCGTATCGCCTCGTGGATCCACAGCTACTTTGACAATGTATGACGAAATTCATGATCAATAACAGGACAGACGCATGAAAAACTAATGTCAATTTGTTAAATCATTTGTAACCGTGATCGTAACGTCAACTTATGTTTAGGTTACGAACTTGGTCATTGGTGTCCTTAGCCATGCGTGTTCGCGCATTTAAAAGTTCTTGAAAACGAAAAAAAAAAGATTTTCTCGTTTGAAAGTTCTGGATTTTAAGAAGTCCTCGAATGCTCTTCCGGCAGAAAGATGACTGGGGCGGAATGGACAAGGGATATAAGAGTTGATTTTGATGATACCAGAAAAAAGTGATTGTTATTTGAAGTACGTTTTGATCTTGGGGAAACGCAGATCTTGAGTATTACAGAATCGTTCATAAAAGTTCTTGAAAAATGTCGGAAGTATTGCATGAACCGTGCTAAATTTGAAAGTGGTCACGCGATTCGTTCATATGTGCAACTCACTAGCCCCTACTTGCAACCATGTAGAAGTGATCAGGTGACTGGATACACTAGGCGAAATTCAGTCTCTGGTCGGGAAGATGGTGGTTTACGACAATGAAGTTGTAAGTTGTGTAGTTATGCAAGCATCCTTCTGGGAAACCGAGAGTTCTTATAATCAGGACGGTGTTACACAAAATTCACTGATAGAAATCCTTTTAGTCATTTGTTGAACTTTTACCGTGATTACAGGTCTAGTTTTCGCTAGATTTTGAAAATCGTAAGCCCTTTTAGTTACACTTTAATACTGTTCGTTTGACTGTTAACCTGATAAAACTGTGTTTTCTCGATCAGTATATGTCATAGCCTGATTCTCAAACGGTCCAGGTCGGAGAGTGCGTGGCCACGAGCGACCTGGACCGTCTGAGAATCAGGCTATATATGTCCCTATGTCTTTAATTACCGGTATCCTGACACTCCAGGACTATTCATTCAGACACGGTTGTAGGCTTATAAGAAAACTTACGGGCTTTTCTTAATTTCGTTTTGTTAAGTGATAAACTCCTTATTGCCCTACACTATTTGGGTATAACCTGTAGTCCACAGACAGACTCAGAAATGCTTAGTAGCGCAGTACAGGAACAGGCTGCTGTCGTACAGCGAAGGTCGCTCGTAGTAATACAACAAACGGCTCTTCCACACTTTCCAGGAATCTGCATCCTTCAGCTTTGGGATAGGTCGGTTCAACAGCGTGATGGGTGTGCCTGACTTGTAGTGCTCAGCAACCCAGTGAACCGCTTGGTAGATGCCGTTTGACGAGGTTTCCAACAAACAATCACACAGATCATCCTGCGGATAAAAGAATTCTAAGTAAAGACAATTTTAGAAAATGTTCGACTATGGTATTTTCGGCTTGCAGTCGTTAATTAATGGGGTCAGTTTTCTGCGGTTTTAACCCTTTATTATTTTGTGTACCGGCTACTGTGCAGTGGTAAACGCGTCACGGTTAACGCTTGAGCTCACTTCAGTTCACATATCACGCGCATCACCTGCAACCATAGTTAATATTAACTATGCCGCAACCATCCGCACTTTAATTGTAACTTTTAATTCTGAATGAAACCCTGGTGTGCAACTATTCAAATGAAAGTTATTGAGTAGTACAAAGGTTCATCTGGTATATGATGCTGTACGATGTGGTTTGTGGAGGAAAACCTAGGGTGTGGCCATTGAAATGAAATTAAAGCCATTGATCATGAGCGGTACAGTTCACGAAGTAGTACTGTTTATACAGTCGAACCTCTATTGAGCGGCCGCCCATTAAACGGCCACCCATATTAGGCGGCCAGCAATCAAAGTCCCAATGATGGCTTTTCCATTGTTTCTACCTCTATTAAGCGGCTAACCCCTGTTAAGCGGCCACAGTCCATTTCCCCGAGGGTGGCCGTTTAATAGGGGTTGGACTGTATTGCGCTGTACAAGGTGGTTTCAACTTCTGTGAGTCTGTGGATTTAAACGTAGTGTGTGGAAAGTCACTGAGGAGTACTTCATCTTCAAGTTGTACTGTTTGTTACGTTGGACAAACCGGTTCAATTCCAGCTTTTTAAAAACTCGAGAGTGTTACCTGATTCAAATGGGAATTTAGAGATTATTTCAGAAAGAATCTCAATGAACCTTTTGATTTCAGTAGCAGGGAGAATTTAACTACCTGGGGTGGGTTTTTCAAGACTTCCTGGTAAACCTCCGTCACCCTGTGCCACACGTCAATCATATGAAACTTGTGAACGATTCGCTCGGTCGAGGACCAATTGGGACCCAAGCCATCATCGTCCAAGCCAATCCGACTTAAAATGGTATCAATGATGTTCAGCGTCTCAGTGGTGAAATCTTCCCCACGGGGGTCCTCTGGAGCATAGGGTAACACCAGATGTTCCTGGGGAAGAGAAAGTAATTTGTAGAGGTTCAGATCAAAGCTGATTAACCCATTAATTCTCTCGACATCACTCATAAGTCTACTTTAAACGGTCTGGGGAGAGTTTGTACTCCGATAGAGAAGGTAACAAGAAAATATGAAAACCAGAAGAATTGATAACCTGACCAGCTAACTCTTAAGGACAAAACTACCCCGAATTTTCCACACTGAAAGAAGATTTTATTCTGTCAGGCTCCCAAAAAAAGAAATTTTTAAAAGTTTGTTAAATGAACGTATGTGCGGCCCAAAAGGGCTTGGTTTTTCAGCCGTTTTGGTCTGAAATAGGGTATCGATTTTGGCCATTTTGGTCTCAAATAGGGTTTGGTTTTTGCACTCTGGTCTTGAATTGGGTATGTTTTTTTAGAAGAACTTGAAGCTACTTTTTCTTCGTTATCGATAAGACCATCAAAGTTTTTCACAATGCGTTTGACATCGGACTGAACCAAGGAACTAATTATAAGGCAGGTCTGAAACAGGGCATTGATTTAAGAGTCAGGTCTTACATAGAGTATCAAATTTTTCGTCAAGTCACAAATTGCAGGTAAGGTAAGGGTTTCGGGTAGCGGACCGCACACCCCCACCCAATATTTCTGGGAGTGCCTCCCCAGGACATTACAATCAAACCAAGTGAAGCGTACCCCTCAAGATTTCATTAATGAATTGATTATTTGACTATTGAACCCGCTAGTCGTCTCAAGAATATGTAATGATGAATTGATTATTTGAATATTGAACTCGTTAGTCATTTCAAATATCAATATTAAATTGTTTTGTTTGTTTGTTTTTTTTTTTACATTAAACCCATTAGCCGTATTCTTGGAACGACTAGTGAGTTCAATTTTCCAATAATCAATTCATTGTTGCATTCTTGAAAAGACTAGCGGGTTCAACATTCAAATAATCAATTCATTTATGTAATGTTGGGGGTACGCTTCACTTGATGTGACTGTAATAAACAGCGAGCAGTTAAGTAAACCTTCCGTGACTAGTAATTCAATACTTTTGTACCAAGGCGTACCACATGCCAAAATACCGTCAACACTCGAACACGAAAGGCCTCCCTAAAGCATCACTTTTACCCCAAGAATTCCTTACTTAGAGATTGTCTACTGAGAAATTCCCATTTCTGGGTTGAAAGTGTCCTATTAGACATAGCCCATCCAGCCTTAGGCTAGTTCTTTGCAATATTCAACAAGGTCAATAGACGTTTTGAGGCGAACTAAATCCAAGGTTAGTGAAGATCCCGCATTCAAATCTGCTGACTTGTTTGAGCATTGCAAGGTAAAGGGTACTCGCCTCATCCCGGATGTTGTGATTGACTGTTGGCACGCGGTTGTTCTCAGTGGCCTGCGGGTTGAACAGGCGGAGACCCTGCACGTTCATGGAGTGAATAGTGTGAGCAATGGTCTCATTGAAATTCCTCGACAAATCGTACGAGGCGTACAGCTCGCTACAAGACGATTGAGCTGCAGCCGAGCTGCAGAGAAGAGCAGCTATCAGCAGATAGAGCATCGTGACGATTTCACTTTGCGGATTCTCTTACGCGCAAGAGAGAAGACGTCCACTGAGAAATTGCGAAATGTGTAACCACACTACTTTATATAAAGGTCAGATCCTGTGACTTTAAGTGCCAGGTTACAGCTGAGCAACCTTGGCAGAAGTCCAGTGACAACAGACCTGCATGCGTCACTCATGACGCTCCGGAACTGAAACGCACGCGAAGCACCGACACTTGAGCGCAACGCGCTCTGGCAAACCCGAAAAACGCGCGCCTGACGAAAAAACAAATGTGAAAAATGTGCTACCTCTCATAACAGCCTTGCCTGTATTGATAAGCTTACGAGAAAAATACACTTAACCTGACGGTACAGTACATTTCGGGTGGAAATTCCTACCGTGGAATCAACTCCTTACGTAGTAAAATTAGAAATAAATTGTCGCAGGGAAAAGAAAATCAACGGGTGTAGTTCCAGCCTACTGGCCAGCGCCTTCCCGTGTGAATGAGTCAATGTGAAATGAGGACGATCAAATTATATTCAGTGCCTGATTCATAAGCTTTCTTCTGATATATAGGTTTTTATGGTTTTGAACTGCAGTCATGAAGTTACACCAGGAGCCGTTATTAATATGGCTCCTGGTTACACTAGCTTGTTTGAAAAAAAGTTTCAGTTTACCGCGGCCTCAAACATGTAAAATGAGATATCCACGCCCGAATCAAGAGCATGTCGCTACCTGTCGCTGACCCCTAGCAGAGAATGATGTGGAAACATATTCTTTGACCATTTATTTTTTCTCTTTGCTTATCCATAGGAATGGTCTTTTGCATTGACTTAAAGAGAGATAAAATATACCCAACAGATCCGCAGAGGCTGGTGGCCTAGAAGTTACTACGGTTTCCAGCGCATCACCCAGCTAGCGGGTGAATATCTCTAACTTTTCATGGAACTCAGGCTAGTCCGTCACAGATAACCCCTTTCTCTCTCCTGCATAATTTTGTCGTGTTAATAACTGGCCAAGACCAGTTAGGCACTGGTATAGTTTAAATGTCTAAGTTAACCCAGAGTTCAACGTAACGATCCTGTCCAGGGGCCCGTTTCTGGAAAGCCCCGGAAACTATTCGGGCCCGTAAAGCCAGTTTTAGTTCATCTTTATGTAAAAACGGAGACGTGTATATACGCCTGAAACTTCTTGTATGAAGAGAACCTCTGTTCATATCTAAAATATGTGGATAAAACAGCTCTGTAATGGTAGGGTTCAAGATTTTGCTATGGCTTTCCGAGCCCGAAAAGTTTTCGGGACCTTCGTCGAAGGTCCCGAAAGTCCTTCGAAGGTCCTTCGAGAAACGTGCCCCAGGACTCCCATCCGGAACCTTTCGAATCTACCTTACCAACCATTGCTAGTACCATGCTCCCACAAAGTCTAGTTGCCCGGATATTTCACATACCTTCATTTTGATTGAAAGGTAGTCGTTCTCAGGTGTCCAGGTGACGGCACTAAGGTGAACCTCGATTCCATGCTCTCTATGCTAACGACAAGGGAAGCAAAGGAGAAAGAGCCTGGGATCGAGGTTAGGTGCCGTGCGTGATCCGTTTGGGGCAAAGAGCTCGTCAATGACGTAGCTTGATAATATGGAAGATGTAAAAAAACACTTCATGGTCACATGGATTGATGTGGTGTACTAATTACTAGCGAGAAACAAACAAAACATGGTTTGTGCAAACAAGAAATGAGTCAAAGAGGCAGCAAACAGTTATTGGCCAAAAGCTGTTCAAACCAGAACTGGTAAACCACATGGAAATTTATTAGTTCCCTCCTGATCAATAAGTAGTTCATCTGCGTCCTGTATTGTCACAATAAACAATATCACACAACACCAGTGATAAATCCTACCCCGTTTTAAATCGTTTTATTATTTATCAAAAACCTTGCGTTTTTCTGGTGGCTGTTTTATAATCGCCATGGTATTACTTATGACTTTTTTGTTTCGGTGGCCATACTGAAGTACCGTTTTCCTCGGTCGAAAACAAAATCGGACCTGTAATATCAGTGTATTTGTTCAGTTCAATCAAGTTTTACCAACATCAGATATGATATATAATAATAATATTTTCGGTGTGTTTGCCGTCACTCATTAAAACTTCTACTGGCAAGTAATCTGTGATCAGGCGTTCTTTTCATGGCGAGTTACAGAAAGTTTATTTGGAGGTAGCGTTCATGACATCCCAAAAAACGGCTGCGGAGGAGACAAGCAGTTCTACTAATATGTTGAAAAATATTTTCTAAAGCATTAAATTACAGTGGGAGAGAAGACCAATTCAGTCTGCGTAATTATACTTTTTTTTTGGAGCTAAGCGTAAAAGGTGAGGGTCGAAGTAAATTTACCGGTCTCAAGGATGTACTCAATCAGGCTTGAGGAATCAATTATCAATATGATCAAAAAAATACATTATGGAATTACTTTCATGTCTCGTTTGTGATAAATTTTCAAAAAACCCTCAAAGAGAATGGACGCTTTCCATTACACAAAAAATTGCGTTCTGCATTTCTAGAAACTTCCACTGGCGTAGAATTTTCCGAAATTTTCGTTTTAATTTTCTGAGCTGTGGAATGGGACAATTTCCGAATTTTCTGGAAACGTTTCAAGGAGATTCCTTACCATTTGTCCTCGTTTTGTGTTTCGTAATTTTTTGGAATTTTTGGTTGAATGGAAAGCGCCCCGTCTACACCTCCTGCTATACCCGAACTTCTTGAATCGAACGTACCGACCATTGCCACTAATCCTATTATCGTGCTGTTATGTTCTCAGCATAGTGTGCTAAAAGTTACGACATGTAATGCAGTGTTACGTAACGTCACGCTACGTAAAGTATTGTAATGGAACTAGTCCTGCCTGGGAAACTAGCAGTACTGAGCCGCGAGCCGAGCAAATATTAGCCGAGCACTTTGTCTCTCTCTTAACCGGCAGGGCCTTGGAACGAGGAAAAAGGGTTTTTTTACTTCCTTGGTTACGGGGATAATTTTGAAGTCATCATATCGAAATATGTAACTGCAACTTCCGCCCAGAATTAACTTCTGTTTAAAATTCCCTTTGATAAACGTTAAGGTCTATCGGTGCTGTAATCGAAATGTTTTACTTAAAGATCATGGAGATCAACCAGTGGATTTCTCAGCAGCCTAGTACCAAGTCCCCGCCGGATAAGAGGGACAGGTGGTTTGGTGGCGCTCTGGGGACGAGAATGAAGTTTTGACGGAAGCTGTCTTTCGAGAGGAATACGCGAAAGTTTGGACAGTGTATTTAGTCTTCCGCATGGCAACGAATCAAGGGTTACTTTAGCTTAATGACACCTTCTTTAACTTAAATCTTAAGTAAGAACGTTTTCCTTCTTCTAGCACGAAACGTGAAGAGGAGTCGATTATTCTAGACAAGAAATTTACAACAAGTTTTTGCTGAGACAAAATGGTGCCCATGTATGGTGGAACAAACTACATGCATCGGCCTCCTGAAAGACCGCGGACTACAGGACAAGCTAATAACGAGCCAAGACAGCTAGAGTTCACCGAAGCTATGAGGGATTTTAAACATATGTTTCCAACCCTGGATCGGGAAGTTATAGAGGCCGTTTTACGAGCTAACAATGGGTTGGTTGATGCTACCATCGATCAACTTTTGTCAATGGGACTTGACATGGAAGGTTGTGGTACAGCTTCGACGCAATCAGAACATCCGCCATTACCTTCCTACAGCGATTTAGATCGTTCAGAACCGCCTCCAGCTTATACACCGAGAAATGGCGAATCTTTCACGGATTCTTCAACTCCTTGTCGCCCTCTCCCAGCAAGGCCTTACTCGGCATGGAATCCGCCATTACTCGGCAAATTGCCGGATGATTTTTTGCGTCTTGGGCCATCAACGACGCTTTCTCCTTCTTCTTCTTCTCGAGGCTTTGGCGATAGCATGGGCGACAGAGAGCTGGAACGGTTTTTGGAAGATGAAAAACTGGCCATGGTATTACAGAACGAAGAATTTATGCGAGAGCTGAGACACAATAAAGATTTCATGTTGTCACTGGAGAAAGGTTGGTGAATGCTATGAGTCGTTGCGTGTCGTGAAGCATAATCTCGTAGTTGTAATCTCTTATATTAAATTTTATCGCTATGAACTGTGATATAAATACCACCACGTGCAGTGACAGTCGGAAAATTCTAAGTGACATTTTAAAGTAAAGAAATTCGAAGGTTCAAGTCTCTTTCGAGTTATTTCTAATGCTTATATTACAATGTAAATAGGTAATTATGTTTGCATCTTAGATTTAAGTAATAGCATTTTGTTACATTAAATATTAAAAAATATTCAATTTTGATTGCTTGCGGATAACCCTGCAGTGAATGGTATATGATATTTTTTAACTATTCAGATTGGATATTTCAAACATTTTTTTTCCTGTAATATTCCAATTACAGTATTTCAGTTTTGTACAAAAAAGTAAAAAATGTGGGTAATTTATGTTGCTGTTGAGGCTGGAAAGCTACACTGTATGGTGTGTGATCCATGGCACAAATAAGTAACACACGTGTGACCTATTGTGTTTAAATAATGAATGTTATTGGCTCTTAGTGTATCGTGATGCCTTTTGCACATACTTACAACACCTTAGGTTGTGTAACTTTACATGGGCTTTAGGGTTGATAACCGGGGGGACATATATTTGACAGGGAAGGGGAGATTACATGTTCATGTACACATAATTGCATTGTGTGACTCCACAAAATATCAATACTGCACCACAGAAGGAGTTGGAAATTTTGCATGGGTGGATGGTCAGTTTGGTATGCAGGTGTCCTTTGATTTAATATGGATTCAAGTACCGGTCTACATGTACTTGTAGCTTTTTAAAAATTGTTTCTTTTCTACTAAGAAGATCTTTTACATATAAAAATAGAAGCTTGAATACCTGTATTTGAATTGGAATATATCTGAAATATTTTTGTCCCTTCAAAAAGCACACTGGAAGCTAACACATGTGCTCTTGCCTGGACCATTATTTGTCAGTTCAGTCTAGATTAAGTCACTTTATGGACGTTTAAGTACTGGTGACTAGGCTAGTTTGTTTTCTTGTTGGTCTCAAATGAATCAATCAAATGGCAGTCCATTTACAATTTCAGAATCTCAAGAATTTCTAGCTCTTGCAAATATATGCTCACTTGTGTGTAACATAGTAGTTGAAATTTTGAATCAGCTTTGTTTACCAGTGTATCAGGGATCGCATTCATGATAAAATTATGGTGTCACTTTCATCTAGTACATTTATGTAACAATTGACGTCAGTTTTTCATACGTCTGTCCTGTTATTGATCATGAATTTTGTCAAAGCATTGTCAGATTAGCTGTGGATCCATGAGGTGATAGCTGAGTGGATCCGCAGACTTTCGTTGTAATAATGTCAGTGTTAGGGAATTTCCGGGTTTCAACAGAGTTCTTCCAGTTGATAGTAATCGAATCTCTCCACAATGGCTACCTTGGAGACAGAGGAAGGGAAAGTGGCTGTTGTAGAGAGGTGGCCATTATGGGGAGGTACATGTAGGAGTGTAACATGACACCTGACACATGACATTTCTTTTCTTAAAGGTGGATATTTTCACATGTAAACTGTATGTAACACAATCAAAATACATCAATAAAACAGAAACAGAGACCAACGATGTCCGTCACGCATTAGGTCTGGCAATCGTTTACAGTAAAAAAATGGGGTTTTGTATACACCGTTCGTCAGTCATTGATTAACTGGCCATTGTCAAGAGGTTATTTTGGTAGGCGGGATGTGTTTTAGTGGCTATTGCCATTCTGGAGAGGTGGCTGTTGTAGAGAGGTTAAAATAGGAGCAGAATGTACCTTGTATGGACCATCTGCCCGGACCAAAAAAAGTGGCCATTGTAAAGAGGTGGCTGTTGTAGAGAGATGGCTGTCAGTGGAGGTTCAACTGTAAATCCAGATGTGGCCAGTCTAGATTAGCCTAGACTACCTGCGGCTCCATGCCATTATATTTAAGCTTCTAACGTAATTATTTTTAATAATAGAGTTTTAATAAAGTGATGATGATGATGATGATGATGATGATGATGATTAGGTTTCTAGAGATCAGGTTTGCAACTACATGTATGTGCATATCTTTAGTAACACTTATGAGAAAGAAGTCTTTTGAAGCTAGATTAATGGAGTTGCATTGTAGATTCTTAGGCTCACTTGTTACAATTATTATTATTATTATTAATATTAATCTTTTAACCCACAGACAGACAAAGAAATACTGCAGCTGCAACTAGGAACATAGGTATGTCTCAATGTAGTACAAGGTAGCATGTACAGTGTATTGGATTATTATCCCTCTGATTCAAACTACATGTAAAGTTTCTTTGTTTAAGAGGAAATGTGTTGATGTGTAGGTGGTGTGGTGGTTCTCTGTTGTTTTGGTTTGTTTTAGACTGCATGTTAATTAACTGATAACAATCATTTTAAGCAGTTATTGTGATGATTACTCCAAACGTCTGGATTGAGCAAATTGAAGTCAGCAAGAGTTAGCATAGATTCAAATTTCTAGTCTGTGAACTCACTGACTCTCTGGGGCTCTCATCAACTTTGATTGTGCTCAAATTTCCAGTCTGGCCAGAAGAGTAAAATTTGCGTTGTTACTGTGCTCGTCTACCTGCATGTCCCACGTCTCTGCTGTAATCACTGCATAAAAGATAAATGTACATAATAATCTCTACCTGCATCCAGTTGGATTCAAATACTGGTTTTGTGCCAGATGTAAGACTGCTCTTGTATTCAGACAACCAATATTTGAGACTGAAGTTAGTACCTGTCCAACAGACATGTGGTATTCATGAAAGAAATACAATTTATGTCCTGGTCTTTACTATTGATCGCAGACGTCGTTTGAAATGGCTTTTCCTCAGGCCGTTTCACACACTGTTGGTTTCATTCATATGATTCAAAAAAAGTGATCACATGATGATAAACATCTCTTGGTGTGGATGGCCAAAGTTTGCAGTACAGCGGTTGCAAATTCCTCAAAAGTTCCAAGTTCGAGGCAAATCTTATCCATGTGATAGATGCTGCATCTGTTGAACTCTTCTCTGTAACATATCTTGGATTGCATCTTGTTAGAAAGTGTGAAACTCAACAAACTTGCAAACAAACTGTGAAGCAACTTTCCTGACGGCAGAGATTCACTCATCACATTTCATGAATTTGTCATCAATGTGGTCACTTTTTTTGAATCACGTGAATGAAACCAATGGTGTGTGAAATGGTCTGAAAAAAAAGCCTTTTCAAGGGACATCTGGGATCAAGAAGTGAAGAAGAAGTGAGTAAGAAGTGAAGAACTCTTAAAATTGAAACTCTCTTCCTTGACTCTCTTCAACTCTTGGTCCTTTTTGAACTGATGTATTTGAAGACGGGAACGGTACTGACTAATTTAAATGAAAGAAGTATGTATATACAACAAGTGCAGTGGACGTTTTTTTTTTTCAGACATGTTTATGTAGATGTTGCTATTGGCAAATGTAAATCTTATTTTCTATGCATCCTTGTGATACGATGAACATGCTTTGGTCACATACATTGCCAGGAGGGGATTTTATTGATTCAGAAGAGTTTCAGCCTTTTAAGGGGGCTGTACTTCAGTTGTCATGAGTAATAAATTTCAGCCCAGGCCAAGAGCTTTTTTGCTTTACAGCCACCATCTTGTTTCAATTAGTGAACTAAACACAGTTGTTACATGTACACATGTCCAAGTTCTCTCTTTAGGCTAGGCTGAAATTCCTCAAATTCCATCATGATGACATGGGCTTTTGTTGAGGGCTTATCTCATTTGGCCCAGCTGAAATCTTAAGCCTGACTTTAAAACCCGCCTGAAATTTTCAGTCTGGGCTAAATTTAGCTTCCGCTGAAATTCTCCCCATGTAACTGCCAACTTCATTTCAAGAGGATTGTTTCAAAGGCTGGGCTGAAATTTTCCAGATAGTTGCCTGCTCCTTTACATGTATGTTTGAGCTGTTGGTTCGTACTGTACATGTATGTAATATTTTTCTCTGGCCTGGAGTTAAAATATTCACACCTGGTAAGCTATAGCATATTTACTGTGCCCAAATTCAGTTATTTTGTTATTCAACAAGATTTTTTCTTGCATCAAACTGTGTCAGGCGCCCTCATCTGACCTTCATTACAAACAGTCTATGGTATAGATTTTAAATTCAATAGTTTTTGCTCTTACAAAAGTCACATCCTTGAAGACAGTGCCTAAAACAGAAAAAATTAAGACAGTGACAGTTGTTTTGCTTGTATTTAGCCCCAGTAGAAACGCCAGCCAGCAATGTTCCAATACCAGCTGCAAGTAGTGCTAGCAGGGGACATTCCCCTCAACCGCAAACGATGACACCCTCAGCAGCGGCAAATGTGGAGCCTGTTGCTGGAGCAGTGGGTGGACATCAAGCCACCGGCACTGCCACCCATGATGATGCTGTTCTCAGGGAAAGACTGAAGCACATGGGAAAGAGTAAGCATTGTTTTTGATGTAATAATTTATATCAAACATGAAAGACCGTGTTTGACCACATTTCCAAACACTGAGAAGAGAGTTGAAAATACGATGCGCAGCGGAGTATTTTTGAGGTGTTTGGAAATCTGGTCAAACACTGTCTTGATTGTTTGATATATCATCTCAATTGAAACTAAAACTAAGGAGAAAATAGAGAAATAAAATCGTAAAATCTATGCTAATTAAGATCAGATATCCAAACACCGTCACAGTCATGATTTCCTTTGTTTAAACTTGATGAATTATTAATAAGTTTGAGAAAGTAGCATGCATATGTTTTGGTTTCGTGAAGTACGCTAAGGGATTAGCTTAAACATACTTGTACTACGTTGTCATCCAATCAAAAGTACAGTAAAACCAAAGCCCATCGTTACTCACTCCCACGTGTTTTCCAACAGTTTACGCTGATAAGGTGGTTTTAATTTTTGAGTCTGTTGATGATACCTCAAGTGAATGTTGTACAAACTAAAGTACTCTTTTGATTTATAGCTACTGTAACAGAGCTACAGTATGTTTTCTTTAGTTGTTGACTGTTTCTTGAATAACTTACAATGCACATTTAACACAGACACACAGAAAATTAAATATTATTTAAGATTTTTGCTCCCTTCAAAAATGGGCACCTTTGCATTAAATTATAGGAGGTGACAATAGCTATTTTAAAAATAGGTAATCCATGCCAACTAATTGGTGAAAGAGATCTTTGAAGCATTTTTTTAATTGCCCTTACTGATTTTAATTCTCAGGTACAAGAAAGAAGTTTGACAAGCTGGCCAAAATGTTCCACAGGAAGAATGTGAACAGGGCAAAGTATCCTTTGGAACGATAAATAATTATGTAATTGCATTAATTTTTTTTAATATTCAAACTGTGTTTGATACAAAACATAGAGTAATCAAGTTGAAGTCTGTGATTGGGCACCCTGGCCCTCTACACTGAGACTCAGCCACATGAGTTCAGAGTACCTTGTTCTTACCCCCCTCCCCCCCCCCCCCCCCCCCCCCCCAGATGGGATGGTAGTCCCTCGCAGGGTCATTCCCCTCAGTAAAGTTGTTTCGAGATTGTTAGAAACTTATGTTTTAGTAAGTCTTCTCCTTTCAGACTACTAATTTGGGAATTTTGTGCCGCAAGCAAGTTGTTTGTTTCCTTGACTTTGCAGTCTTATTGCCACTGGGACTGCTGCATCTACTGCCAATCTTCTCGATGGCTATAATGAGGATGACGATGATGGTAAGTATATTTTAACTTTGTGTGAAAATACATTTAAATTTACTTCATGGTAAATTGTGTCTCCTGGTAACTTCTTTTTCTGAATTACATGTAAATGCTGTAGTCTTTGTTATTAAGACCGTTTTTCTCTTTTGAAACTGTTGTAATTATTCAGATGAACTTCTTAATGCCATGGGGTCAGCCAGGCTGGAAATCATGGATGAGAGAGATGAGGACAAAGAGAGCAAGACAGTTACACAGCAGAAGGTAATGAATGTCATGTGCCAATGATTTAAAATGAAATGCTACAAAATGTTGTGTAGGTAATAAGTCTAGGTTTTTTTATTGACTTGACATTCTGCTGCAGGTCATACCACATGGTCCGTGATCTCATACAGCTATGTGATTGGCTAACAATAGGTGCTTCATTCATACATTATAGTCCTGCTTTCGTGAAATTGTCAAAAAAGCTTTTAAATACTCTGTGATTTCTTGTGTTGGTGGATTGGCGCTTGCTGCTACATGTGGCTAAAGTTGTTGCCTTTTGCTCTTCTGAATGCGTTCTTGAATGATAAATTAAGCAACGTGCACTGTACTATGTCGTAGATTATGTATTATTATACTGTAGTTAACTTATTTTCTGTTGTTTTCTTTGTTGAAGCCATCAGAATCAGAACAGAAGAAGGCACCAGGCAGTGTTGAGCCAATTGTCTTCTTTTCTGAAGATAATGAGTTTGAATATAAAGAAGAAAAGTAGCAAATACATGAAGAAATTCTGTGTATTAGTAAAATCAATATTATGTATCATAAGGTTCAATGCGATCCAGGGATATACCAAGTGAATGTGGGAAGCTCCATACAGTCTAGTAAAGCCAAAAGGTATGTGGCAGCACTGTACTGGTGGCTGTGTGCCTGGAACTTACTTCAGGGTGAACTGCATGCTCTTTTCATTGTTCCATTTACCATCATCGCGCAATATTAAGGTGAACAATAAACATAAATAGGAGGTACCTATATGTACTTGCAGAATGAAAACTGTTTTCATATACCGTGTAAATGTCGCTCACATAATTGTGATAATTATAGAAGAATGTACATTCATTCTATACAGTGTAAATGCCCCCTCACAAATCATACATTCAGGTCGTATTAATGGTTTGTGTAGACTAGATTTAGTTGGCGCTAGGATTATAGCTACTAACCGTTGTTGTCTCAGCAGTTTCCTTATAAACAAACTCATGAATGTCATGAGAAATATGAAACCTGTCGATATGAGATACAGTAGAGTTCCTTGCAATTCCTTCCCTAACCCAACTGGAAATCCAGTAAAATATCACGCACGCATTGCAGTGAATTCCTTAACGAGCGTGTAACGTCGCTAAAGCTACTTAAACTTAAATAATTATGTTATCCTGATTTGAGTTTTGTACGTGGCCTTAGGTTACATGTACATGTAGATCTATTTACAACACAATGTGGTAATTAATTCTGAGAAAATCTTTCTCTTCGTTTTTCATGCATGTAGCAAATATTTCACTTTGGCTGATACTCTTGGCGACTGCACAAAAAATAAATTACTCCTTTAGATCTCTAATGAAAAGGGCAAGGTAGTTTCTGTCTTGAAAACCATTACCTGGGCGTTATTTTGCGTGACGTGACGTTTCGTGACGTGTTGAATGCACACTGCTGCACTGCAAACTCCAGCGAAGTCCTTTAGTGCCCAGTGTGAATTGTTGCTATTTAAAATGTTCAAAAAAAAAAAAAATTTTCCCCAGGGTGAGAGGAGTTCATCGCCAGAAACTCTTGGGGTTCTTTACATCTGAATATCCCCACTTGATTTGTTGACTCTAAACTTTTTCTATATTTATCGGAAAAAAATCTCATGCTGATAACTAATACATGTAATTTTCTTTGAATATTGACCTCTTTAGTATAATGGCCTACGAGGTAATTATATGTGAGAGATGATATGAAGGGAGCAAACTCCGTTCGGTATAGAACAGGTCTTTGCTCCAGTACATGTGAACTGGGGCGCAAGTTTATGAATTGGTTATGAAACGCAACGGAGGTAAATACATTTATGTATTGGAAATAAAGCGTATTTTAATAGCATGTACCGAGGGGAAAAAATGATAGTAATCAGATGAATATTGTATCGCATGAATGGGGGTGATTAAATAATACTGATTTTTTCTGGCCTGTGTGAGGAACGATTGTTCACTTTCATCTTTTTTCAAACAGAGAATTCATCTGTACGTGTATTTGCGTTGCATCGTAAGTCTCTTTCACGGGGTTTATTTAAGTTCAATATATATTTTTTGTCTATAACAACCAAGCAAAAATTCTTTTTATAACATAGCGCGCGCGCTGGTCGTACCTAGTTTCTGTGGAGCCATCGTAGAAATTTCCTGGATAATGCAATTCGAGAGTTTTCATTGGCTTAGCCATCATCAGCCCACAAATATGGTAAGCGTACGCGTGTTTTTGTGGGGCGTTTTTGTGTATCAGTTCGAGAGCACTCAAGAAG
>Ga0126339_10000835_pt1 | contig 18941 bp, 6 predicted proteins | sample OrbTmetagenome_2_FD_92532 | JGI IMG/M metagenome (GOLD analysis project Ga0126339, IMG submission 92532) | Coral microbial communities from Petempiche,Puerto Morelos, Mexico - Orbicella T R C metagenome | ecosystem: Host-associated > Invertebrates > Cnidaria > Coral | place: Petempiche,Puerto...
AAATACGATGACGCTTCTAAGATGCTTTTTATCAAGTTGAAGAGTTGATAGCCCCGGTTGATAGCTCCTTTGGTATAACATGATTCTTGATAAATTCACTCAAAATGTTCGCTCGTAAATTGATCTCTCATAAGGCTTCCAGACCGACCCGTTCCGAAAACGCTTAACGTCGTTTAGCGTTGGTCTACCTCGAACGGTATGTTCGTTTGTATGTGATTTCATCGCCCTAGTAATCATGGAATCCGTGCTAACTTTTCACGTTGACAACTTCTGTAAATTCTATGTGCTATACGCATGCATGGGTGACGCATGCGCCTTAGAGACCAGACGGCGATTTGTCAGTGAACGTGGAAAAGGAAAAAAAAAAAAACGGAGCCGAAATTTAAACCCAGGCCTCACTGCCTGGATAATAAGGTCGATTTTCTCCAAGTCCTATCAGAAACTGCGCATTTATCTCTTAAGCCTGGTTCTCATATGCCGCCGACATACCTGGGACACCGTTACGGCATATGTGATCATTTATCGCCGAATCATAATCTATCCCAGGCATTGACCGCCGGCTTGCCTGCGAAGTTGAGCTGAGTTCAACTTCGTAGGCAAGCCGGCGGTTGTCGGCGGTTGTCGGCGATGAAAGTATTTTATGTGAACATCATCTGCGGACGCAACGTACTCCAGTAAGACGATTGGATCCATATTTACAGGTAAAATATTTGGAAATTGTGCAATTCGATTTGCATTTCGAGTACATTTGAGTATGTCGGCGATGCATTGCAGATGAGCTGGGGACCCACTGGGACAGATCGCCGAACGTTGTCAGTTGCAACCGGCGACTACGTCGCAGGTAGGTCGGTGGGATATGAGAACCAGGCTTTAGTATTCTTTTAGACGTTTAGTAGTTCGTCTACCTGCAGCAATATTCTACAGAAATTTGTCTAACAACAATGAATTTTTTGTGCACTGGACCACAATTTACTTTAAAATAGTTGGTAAATATTTTGAAACGTATGTGGAACTTAGAGGGAAACCTTCAGTAGCTACGATTTCAAAATTGTTTAATATTAAAGAACTGCTCTAAGGTACAGTGAAACATCATCCAATCCATTAGTTATCTTAAACGGAATATTGCTTCCTGTCATGAAAAGCAAATCGCTTTGTTGCTGACGAATTCAATTCATTTGACTGATGTAAATGCACCTGAGTTGGTCTAGCTGGTTTAAATTTAATTTATAGCCCACTCCAAGCTATAGAATCAGTGAGCTTAAAATTGAAAAAGTCTTGGCCGGCGCCTGGAAAAAATTGTAAGCACATTTTTAGTCACCGATCTAATTTCAGATATGGGAGGCAGGCTTTCGCTCCGTTATCTCGACAAAAATACACTATGACAGACCAAAAGAATGTAATCTTAGGATCATTATCTCTTGAACAGACTTACAGGTCTTTGGCAAACTTCAGTGTTTACAAAAAGTAAAGCCTCCTTTTCTTTGTTATTAATTTTCCCAATACACTGTGATAGACTGACAGGCCTGTAGCGATATGTCAGTCGTTGTATACAAACTTTAAGTTGTTATTAGTTTTCTTAATTTTGCCAGAAAGAACTCGGTTATTTCAACAGTCCAGAACTCTGGATAGCAAATTAAGCAAACAATAGATGCCTAGGAAACTAATAATAAAACTACTATCCGGCGCAGAGAAACCAAGGTACCTTAAAAGATAAAGTCCAAATTATCAGTAAGATTTCACGATAGCTACCTAGGCAAGTGGTTTTTTTTCTTCTTCTTCTTCTTCTTCAGGACATTTGTACGTTAGATAACTACTAAAGCAGCTAGCTGTTGTTTGAAGTACTCTTGTTGTTTACATGGACGACGAAGAATTTTAAGAATGTAGATATTAAGCTTTGACAAGAAAACGACACACGCCCAAAAAAGTGCATGCTTTGTTAATATTATTTGAAAAATTGTTTTGGATCAGTTATTTTATCCCGAGAATGGTATCGTGGAGGGGTCGCGGTCTTTTTTCATTCAATAGCCACCCAGATTTATGGCAATCGTGCCCAACAAAGTTAAGAAGACTCGCCATAAATGTAAGTGCACTGAACATTAGAAGCATTTTACGACTGGCCCCAAGAGAAACTGTGAGTTTTATTTCACCGAGACCCCCAGTGTTCCCCGAGGTCGAGGGGAAACAAAACTCACTGTTTCTCGTGAGGCCAGTCATTAAGTGTTTTGTTATATCTTCCAACTCAAAACTAGAACAAAGAGCCAAAAGAATTATATGCTTTACGCCGGCTGGCACACAAAGTTGCCGCAGTTTCAAGGTGAACTTCTTCATCATGCACGTGCGAGTCGAAAGCTCAGGTTGCGGTTTCTCAAGGGAGTTTTTGAGTTTTGTTGGCCATAGGATGTGATTGCGTTTTGACGCATAACACGTGACACATGAGCGTATTTGAGTTGAGATGTATAGCAATATAATACTTCCATTATGTCTTTAAAACATTTGAAACCGCGTGACACCTTTTTTAGTTCAGGCATTTGTAATTCTCTTATTCTAGATTCGTTTATTAATCAGATGATTGTATTAAGAAAGAACGATATTTTTGCATAGTTTTGATTTCAGATCGAATAAAATACACGAGTCATTCTTCGGTCCTTCTTGTCTACATTTTCTGGATATTAAACACCTCTAACGCTCTCCACCAATCAAACGAAGCCTGTTTCTTTGTTTACTTATTTGTTTTTCTCTTGTCTTATTTGTTTATTTCGAAATAATTAAGCTAACAAAGACAAGTGCGTTTTCCTGCCCTTCGCTTCAGTTGCGTTTTTTGTTTCGTTTTTCCTTTGGTTTACTGCGTTATTGCTTTCGCAGAACGCAGCTCATAATCCTGGGTGTCCTGTGGTTTTAAGGGTAACCCATTTTGAGATTTTTCGACCTACGTGGTCTATAGTTTATTTATATGTTCACGAACACGACTTCGAATCGCCATGGTTTTGGGTTGTTAACCGTGGGAACAGCTATATTTCATTGCCTGTAGTTTGATCGCATTTGTTGATTAGTTAATTCCAGATAGCTCAGTGTCCAGTCGAATATTGTTTGGAATCGGTGGAAAAGTACTCTGAAGGTAAGATCCATAAGAGCGAGCCTGAACCAAGGAACGGTCATCTAAATATTTTCTACTTTTATTCATCAGGGGAAATATTCAAATCAGTCGCGTGGAGTTTGTTTACGATAAACGAGCACGTGATTCCAAATGTTTGCTTGTGTTTGTGTTTCCCGCTTAGAATAATGTACATAAAAATATACTTTTACAAAATAGTTTTTACGCATAAAAAATATTTAGCACGAGATTTGAAGGCTTATGTAAATATTTTTGTGTCCTGAAACTGGCCCCGTCACGCAACGTATCAACAAATAGTAGCTTTGACTCTATGATAGTGACGGCGTCGAACGCACCCGTAATCTTTAATAACTACTAGTTGTATTTATTGGGATTAGTTAGTCGTAGAACCAACGAGTATCAAAATCCGTTATAAATCGTCAGCCGGAAGTTGAAATCTTGTATAACTGGCTTGACCTCTGATTGCTTGAGTGAAACATGACGTCTGCTCACGTGACTACTCACGTAACATCTTTTGTAGTGCTTGTACTCAAACAGCGGTCATACGCAATTCCGATTTTCGTCGTCATGACTTCAGTCAAAGTTTAAAGAATCAAAAACTTCATTATCCTGTCATGTTAAAACATGACAGGATAATGCTGATGGAGCGCAATTATGTAAACGTTGCTAGTTCTTTGCTTGTACTATTTCTCAATTCTGAGCTTTTTCCATGTAGGTGAGTATTTCTTCTACGCATTGACAGTGTTGGCTCCAACGGCACACGCGCCTTTAATGTGGCTTGCGCTATTTCTATTTGATAACGACATTATGAAAACCTTGATGCTTCTATTATGTGTATGAGGGTTTCCACTTCCGTATCCCGCGGGTACATCACAGACCCTAAACGTCTCTTGTTCAAACGGCACAAACCCGGCTCTTACATAGGTTTACAACTAACTCCAACCTGTGATATGTTTCCTCCATCGTTTTCACGCCAATAAATGTCCACAATAGTTTTAATGACTAACAAAGGTACACAGAGCATGGAGGCAACCGTGATCATCCCACTGCCTCCCCCCACGGGGGATACAGTAGGGGATCTCGGTAGACCCTAGTTCAAATCTTCGGTCAGTTGGGACTTTTAAGACTAATTTGTTTATTTGAAATATACCTTTCTTTCAGTTTAAGGGGCAGGCGTATCGTCCACTGAAAACAACAACATTTGAATATATATATATATTTTGAAACTCCTCCCTCCCCCTCCCATTTTTAGGAGCAAAATCATTCTCGCGATGAACCTACCGAAGATAAATCAATGAGTTCAGACTTAAAACTTGGAGAAGTGTCTTCTTTATCAATCTCCTATAACATCACAATTTCTTGACTCTATCCACTGAATGGTTTACGAGTAACTTTTCATTGCGTCAGGATTGCGTGAAAGTGCAAGTTAACAATGTACAACAGTATATTGATCAAGAACTGAACAATTAATTTTTGTGAGTAATATACCTGTTTGCTTATTCGCAGAAAATGCACTTTAGAGGTTAGTTTTTAATCCACTCATTGTCATCTTTAGATTTTTCTGCGTGACTGAAACCCGTCACTTCAATATTTAAGGCTGTTACTTGTTGTCAAATTTGACTTTTAAAAACGCAAGTGAGTTGCAAAATAAAAGGCTAAACACAGCCTGTCACAAAATAGCTACAAATATTTGAGTCTCCAAGGGATACTTTCCAGTTCCCTTAGAAAAAGATAAGTAAATAAGTTGTCTTGTATCTATATAGCGTGGTTGAAACTCACGTATTTCCAAAATCAATAGCACTAAACGCCGTCAAACAGAATGCAAGCGTTACTCTGAACCGTAGCATTATGTCCTGATCTGACCAATGGTAGTATATATACAGTGAGATATTGATCATGGACCTAACAATTAAATTTTTGTGAGTTACATACCTGTCTTGCTTATTCGCAGAAAAATGCGCTTTAGAGGTTAGTTTTTAATCTACTATTGTCACCTTAAGATTTTTCTGCGTGACGGAAACCCGTCACTTCAACCTTCTAAGCCTGTTATGCGTTATCAAATTTCATTTAAACGCAAGAACAGAGTGCTCGGACACCAACAAAATAAAATGCTAAAAACAGCCTGTCACGGATAGATCTGCATCCCAGTCCCCTGTTATAAAATAAATAAATAAATAAATAAATAAATAAATAAATAAGGTGTCTTGAATCCGCAAGCTGTACAGCGAGTTTGAAACTCATATTTCCAAAATCAGAGTAGCACCAAACGGCGTCAATCAGTAAGTCAATTCAAAGTCGGTTTTGTATATGTCTTTCGTAGCTAAAATTGATCAACCCACAAGTTGCCTGAACCATATCTATCTACCTGTCTTCACAGGTATCTTACATTAGGAACGCAACTGAAGAATGTCTTACACAGGAATTTCCGAACTCACTCTATTACCTCGTGTCCATGACTGTAGTCATGTGGACACGTCGCTTAACCCTCTAGGTCCTGTCGGTGCACAGGATACGACCCATCCTCGGATACTCACGAGTAGCTAGCAGGAGCGAGCGAAAATCAAAGCTGCAGGGAAAAAATTGGCGAAGAAAAGTTGCAGTGAATTAGCGAGGAGCCCTTAGGCCTTGGGGACGGAGTCTTACCAGTTGCCGGCTTACCAGTCTTGCCCACTGAGAATCCAGCATTCACAGAGCTGTTTGGGGCCAAAAGCTTCTCTTACTATCTCTACAACTTTCCTTCGCCGATTTTTCACCGCCATTTTGTCTTCCTTTGCCCCACTTACTGCCCCTGGGTCTCCGAAGGTGCATGTACGACCATGCTAGGTAAATGGACATCAAACTGATCTGCTAACATTTCAGTTTACTGCTGAGCTTGAGATCCGCCTCGTATAAAATCATCACTTCTATGTGCGATCTTCGCGGCAACTTCAGAGATTTGTTATGCTTGCGTGACCGTATGTGTGAGAAAAGCAAGTACAGTTCCCTGTGTACTTTTCGCAGAAAAAGAGGCAACTTGCCAACTGTATCAATGACAATCTTACCTACTTATCCGGTCTTACCCAGGAGGAATTGGGAAAAATTCGTTAATTGAAACTTAGAGAAGGTGATCGTCTTTCTTGTCTTTCTTTTTCATTCCATTTTCTGGAGACAAATACGTTTTTCTCGCTCACTTTTCCCACAGTTCTCAAGAACATATCGTGGACTGTAGAACAAAAAAAAAGGAGTTAGTCACGCGCACCACCCCTGAAGGGAACCCTTTATTCGAATGCCGAAATCGGATCAAGACTCTTCTGGTCTAAAAAGTCTCGTGATCGGTGGAGCCACTTCACACCTCTAGCCGCATAAAAACCCAACTTAAATTGCTCTACCAGTGAACACAGTCCACTGTAGTGATAAATTTCGATAAAGCGTCGCCTTCTTTAAGCGCGCATATCCGCCTACCACAATAAAGTTCCTGCCTTGGTGTTCATCACAGATTTCAGTTCATAGGATTTTACGCAAGATCCACAGGTTTGTTTGTTTGATTGATTTTGTAGTCCTATTTTCAAGTCACATGTTCACAAAGCAGTGTCTAGTTGTTAACATTCCGTTTGTCCCATGGGTGGCCTGTACTTCATTAAAAACGTAACGAGACGGTTGAAACAACGAAAACCAAACGAAATCAACAAAACATGGGAACCAGTTATCACAATTAAAAGCTAACCCTTAGGCTCTTACAGGGGGTTATTCAACCGAAGTCCAAGAAGACTGTATACCTGATAATACCTGCAGTCCTGCACTCGGGTTGGTTTGAAGACAAACCGAAAGGCCCCAAAATATTGCTTACGTTAGCCTGTTGACGGTACGTCAGCGCTCACTGCATGACAATGGTCTCTAATCACGATTTCGTTGGTTTCGTTTCGTTTCGCTCGTTCCGGTCGTGTCGTTCATTGTCTCGGGTTTTTGTACATACAGTCGTCATGAGCATCTGAATAAGAAAGAAGTCAGTAGTTTCTGGGGACGTCGCCCGCGTTACGCTTAAGTTGAGTCAACTCAGTCGATTTAAGTTTGGTTCAACGTTAATTTTGTTCTCTTTAACCATGTTGTACTTCTATTTTATTTGACCTTTTCAAGTTTTGGTTCTTCCTAACGTGGCAGATCTGAGTAATCGGATTGATTTCACTTCATCCACATTTTTCCAGAGCGGCTTTTGGGATCGATTTAGGATGTAGAGGAATCTCACTTGACCGTTTTTTTTTTTTTTTTCAGAATAGATTCACGGTTCACATGCAACGCAATGCAAATCACAGCAATGTGCGTAAGAATAGTCTCGAATAACTATGGCGTGAGCAAACTAAGCGTCAAGCGATCGTGTTACACGTCTGTTGAAATTCTATCCGCAAGACGATCCGACAGTGATCGTCGCCCGAATTCCGACGATTCCAGAAAGCTAAACTTTCTGGACGTATTTCTGCACTGGAACAAATCAAAAGGCCCTTTTAGCCTGCCTTATTCACTTGTTTTAGAGCGCAGAGAAATCCACTGCTTAAAGGCATCACCCTAAAGGGCGTCACGCTAAAAGGTATCATGCCAAAAGCCATCAAGCTTATAGGCATCACGCTAAAAGGCATCTCGAGGAAAAGCATCACGCAAAAGCGTATCATGCGAAAAGTCATTACGTTTTAAAAGGCTTCACGGTAAAATTTATCACGCTTTAATAAGGCATCCCACGAAATGGTATCACGCTTTAAGGCATCACGCGAAAAGGCACCGCGCAGAAAGGCATCACGTGAAAAGGTACCACGCTTAATAGGAGCACGCGAAAAGGCATCAGGCAAGAAGAAATTTTAACGCTTCTGCTTGTATCTCTACACGTGGTCTTCCTCTTGCACCAGAATAAAGGAAAGGTGCTGCTGCAGTAGTGAATTCGTGTTCAGGAGGTTCTTGTACTATTGCCAATGTCCTACAAAGAACGCACAGCCCTTGTCTACCATCTTGGAAAATACTCGTCGATCTCAAAAGGACCTCATGTATATGTTCTAAACGGAAAGAAACGCAATCGTATTTTGATTCCATTGCTCACTTGCTGTATTAACTTTCTCAAGGCATGCCTCAGATACTGAATAAAGACCTCGCGAGGGGACAAATTAAAGACGGAATGTTTCGCTCAAAAACCATTTTGAGAAAGCTATTATCTCACAAGAAACGAGTGAGAAGAGTAAGTCCCGAACTCAATATAATTTTTGTAACGGTGCCTTTCTGCGTGATGCCTTTTTGCGTGATGCCTTTAAGCCTGATGCCTTTTCGAATGATGCCTTTCTGCGTGATGCCTTTTCGCGTAATGCCTTTTCGCGTGATGTCTTTCAGCGTGATGCCTTCTAGCTTTTAATATCATAATCTCTCGGTTTCGGGTGATTGGATCACTTGCTCACATTAACGCAAGTACGCTAGTAGCGTGACACTCGCACTATACCTCATGCTTTAAATAAATTGTTAAGGAACAGAATACAAGCGTAACACTTCTGGTATCACTATGATTTAATTCGATATGGCCTGATGCCCTCATAGGTGGCCCAAGCTTAGTATGTGAGTTTCAAAATATCAATATACAGTGTTAGAGTTCAACTCTAATTTTAAAATATACGGAGCGTAGTTAATAATTAGTCGTGACCTTTGTTGTAAGAGATTGTATGAGAAATACTGCTGTCGCTTTAAATTGCATGTAATTACACGATAAAATTTTTCTTTAAACTCACCTTAGTTGTCTTCTTGACCTTTCTTGTGATTTTACATTGAAAAAGCTTTTTAGCGGTGGGTTAAGACCGTTTGTGAGTAGGTTGGTTTTCCACCCTAAGAAGCGAAATCCCTCTCTGGCCGAACCAAGTTCACTTTCGGCGGCGAAAAAACTACCCATTAGTCGTTGGTTTTTAATCCGCTTATTGCGATCTTTAGATTTGTCTGTGTGACTAAAACCCGTCGCTTCAACAATTCAGCCTGTTATTTGTTCCCAAAAAAATTATATCGCGAGCGAGTTGTGCTCGTGGGCTCAGTCACAAAATCAATAGCACAAACTGCCGTCAATTCAACGTTGTATGCCTGTCTTTTATAACAAAAGTGATTGTAACCCGCGAGTTTTCAGAACCGCCATTCACAGTAATCTTACATTAAGCGGCAAAGAATTGTTACACAGGAATTTCTTAAACAAGAGTGTAACGTTAGCCAACGTATACCTCGTGTCCACGTGACTTTGGTGATGTGACACGAGGCAAAAACTAGTGAAGAAAGGCCATTCTTGAAATACCAGTTCCTCTTTTACATTGACAGTATAAACATTGATTTTTAAATCAACAGTACTGAGAAATAAATTATTTCTTTCATTCTTTACCTAGATTGATCAATAACAGATTACTCTCAACACCAGCAACTTCATCCACCAAAGAGACGACCAACTACGCACGGTTGTGTCGTCTTCTGATTGATGTTGGTAACCAGGCCCTCAGGGACACACTTGATGCCATTCACGCGCCAACAAATCTTCACACAGTTTTGGCGGCAAATAAACCCACTTTACAGGGTCTCAGATCGAGAAGAATTATCAATGCTACGCAATGGGGCAAGCTCTTTCCTGTCATTCATTTGGCAGTGTCCTCGAGAGATTTTGACATCACTCTTTTGATGGTTCTGCTGCGAAATTTGTGCGGTTTGCCATCGCCAATAACCGGATGGGACACACTTCCCGCTGCAACGGACATGACTCGTGAGGCGGATATTGCTCGTATTAAGTACTTTAGAAACACCGTGTACGCGCATGCCGAGCAAGCTTCGGTTGATGACACAACGTTCAACGCGTACTGGCAAGACATCCGGGACACTCTGGTGAGACTGGGAGGTGATAGGTACAGGGCACCTATTGACAAACTGGAAACTGAGTGCATGGACCCTGAAATTGAAGATCACTACAAACAACTTCTCAGTGAATGGAAAAAGGACGAGGACAGCATTAAAGATGAGCTAAAAGAGATCGGAACCGAGATCAGAGATGTCAAGAAAACACTTCATGATTTAACAGCAGCAACTGTGACTAACAGAGAGGAATCAAATGATGGAGGTGAGTTGAGTGGGGCCCCCCATTAATGTAAGCTATGTATGTAGTTATACCATGCCAAAGAAAATACAGCTAATCAGAATACAAGAAAGCCGTTGTATATTCGACGATATAACACTCGACCTTCCCATCGTGCGCCGCGCGTATTTCCCATTGATTTTGCTGGCCACTGAATTTTCTATGGCGTGGTATAAAATAGTTACGCAAATCTGTCTCGTGATATACCATAGAATGTCCAACTTGTCAATTGTTTTTCTTGGTGTACACACTAATTTTCAAGGAGTTAAAGCAGTTAAAATAACTCCTAAAGTAGAGTTTAATTAACTTCCCCTAGTGGAGTTAATTAGGGGGAAATCACATAGTTCCAAAAGAAAGTTATTTTAACTCAAAATTTGACTTATTTAGTAGTCGTAGAGTTAATTTAACTCTGCTTAATGGAGTTATTTTTTGGAGTCATTTTAACTCTAATTGAGAGCTAAATATAACTCCTGCTAGGAGTAAATTTCAAGAAGGAGTAATTTCAACTCTCTGTAGTGACTTAATATAACTCGCTTTTGGAGATATCTGATAGGGAGTATTTTAACTCTCGCTGGACACGAATGAGAGGAATTCATAAAAAGTAAAAAAGGTGCTTCGTTATTCAAATAAATTGGGGCCGATTTCGTCTTGAAATTTATATTTCCACCACTGAATGGTGCCACTCTTACAGGTTTTTATTTTGTGAGATCTTAAATTGGTACATCTTGCGGGTGGCGGAAATTTGCCCAGATCTTGAAGGATGTGTACCATGATGAGTGACTACAATCTTAAGGAACTTTAGATTACCAATGTAAAAAGTTACTTTTGCTTTGTGTCTTTATTGTCGTCCAAAAACATAGTGATATCTTTTTTATACATATCTCTTACTAACCGAGTTCGAGGTCCGTATACAAGAGCGAGTATTTGCCCCCTTCGATTTATTGCCCAAGCGAGAAGGGTGCGGACCATAAATCGAAGAGGAAAAAAACTAGGATCCGTAACTTACAGTACGGACACAGAAAACAAGGTTAATAAGATATTATTATATCTCTCAGCTTCTGACGGGTTCGGAAACGATTTCTATTCACGGGGAACGACTTCAAACGAACAAATAAATAAGCGCCTCGTCCCTAGTAAGCACTTTTTCTTCAATAAGCATCCTCCTGTAAGCTACCAAAAGTAAATTAATTCCTCGGATCCCAAATTGAATTATTATAGTATGTTTGTGTAATGTAAGCTAAGCTCAATCGAGCTAGAAAATAACTTGGGAACCAAAATACGATGATAGTGGTGGTAATCAGCAATAGACGAGGCATACAACTTTGGCCCAACAACGAGAAAAAGAAAAAACAAGCTTGTACAATATCTTGCATACTCTTATAAACTTATCCAGGGTCACGACTGGATTTTAGTTTGCCTGATTTATTCCTCCAATCAAATTCAACCCCGATCGGGCCTCTTGAATTTGTTTCTCTAAGTTTAAATTAATTTACAGAATAACAACAACACTTACCTTTGCAATTGGGACCCAGTGGAATTCATCGATGACGAAAAACCTACAGCTTTTGAAAAACCTAAACTGTTCACAGTCTCTCTAACATTCAACACACGCGAAAGAAAAACCGGACGAAGCACGAGGGAGTAGGGGCGGTGAAGCGAGTGAATATTTATCTCGATCCCCACCCCCTACCCTGTCAAGTCTCTTGTTTTGCGCTGGTGTCCCGTTCTCTCGAGATTCTATCCGTGCGTTCAACGATCTAATAATAATATGAGAACGACGAAGGGCTGTGAACAGTCTATCGAAATTCTTACTAATTATACCACAGGAAAAAGACACTAATGATATTTTTTGGTCTAGCACTTAGTGCAAGCGAACAAGGTACAAGTTCCAAACTGGAAGAATTGGTGGAGACCTCTATCACGTGTAGAGAGAAACATCACGAAAATAAGCCTCTCATTTACTATTGTCAGAACTGCAAAGTTTGCATTTGCGACAAGTGTGGACAAACACGTCATACAAATCACACCATGGTGGATATCAAGCAAGCCGCCGAAGAACAAAAACTAAAGATGACGGAGCTTGTGCAGAAAATGAAAGTAGAGATTACAGAGCACACGACCCAAATGGAGAAAACAACAGAAATGTTGAAGAAGAACGGAGAGAAAATTGCTGCCGCTCGAAACAAAGTGTTAACCACTGTTGAAGAACTCATTCGAGTGTTAAAGGAGCACGAGATCGCCATGGTGACCGAGTTAGATGTTATTGAAGACGAACAGCAAAGAGAGCACTCAGTACAGATGGAACACTTTCAGGTAACTGCCACGCAACTGAAAACGTCTGTGGAACATTGCCAAAGAATTTTACAACGAAACAACAGCGTTGAAATTCTTGAAGCGCAGCAGGGTGTCATGGAAAAGTGCAAGGGTCTCCTAAATGCGAGGAAAATGAACATTTATAAACCATCGCATGTTCAATACAAGACAATTGAAGAGAATATCCAAAGTGTTAGAAGCGCGTTTCTGGGTGAAGTTGTGGTCAGTACAACTGATCCTCGGCAATCAGTGGCGGAAGGGAAAGGCTTAAAACAAGCAGAAGCTGGAAGAGAAGCTGGCCTAACAATCACGACAAAGAATGCAGAGGGACAACAATGTTACAATGAAATTGATCAGATTTTTGTCAAGGTTTGCGCTTCGTCGGAGCAAGACCTCGACACCAACATTGCAGACAACGAAGATGGTACATATAGCGTCACCTACACACCCGAATGTGACGGACATCATGACCTGGTGATTGAAGTTAATGGTCAACCGCTGACTAGTAGTCCATGGAGTGTTCACGTGAAGCCGCATCAATACCATGCCGTACGTTTTTTTGGATCACGCGGTAAAGCACAAGGACAATTTTATTGCCCCCGCGACATTGCAATAAATGCCAAGACAGGGAACATTGCAGTTGTTGATTTTAATAATAACAGAGTACAACTTTTTAACTCAGATGGAATTTATTTGAGAGAGTATGGTCAGAAAGGACTTGACGCCGAGACACTTGCTTATCCCATGTCAGTAGCATTCACCAATTCTGGTGACGTCACTATCTGTGATTCTATTGATATTTTTTGTTTCGCTGAAAGCGGTCAGTTCATTAAAAACATCTCCAACAAACATTTGATCAAAACACGATTCATAACCATTGCTTGTGATGGCCGCATGCTCGTGAGTGACAGTGGTGACAAAACGGTCAAAGTCCTCTCCCCTAACGGTACAGAATTGTTGAAGTCCCTCAGCTTTCCAGGCTACGATGAGTCCCCGTTGGTTGCTTTACATCATCACGAAAGGGTTTTTGTTTCCTGTGACAAGACTCGATGCGTCAAGGTATTTAATAATGAAGGGGACTTTCTATATGATATTGGCACAGAGGGGCCTGGTAAGCTGAACCGTCCTGTTGGACTTTCTGTTGACAAGTTTAACAACTTGTTAGTCTGTGACAAAAAAGGTGGCAATGTTCACGTTTTTACACTTGAAGGAAAATTTGTTAACTCGATAAAAGGACAGTCAGCCCAATTTCAAGAGCCTTGGGCTGTTGCTGTGTCAAACACTGGACAAGTATTCATTACTGACACAGAAAAACACTGTGTTCATGTTTTTGAGTGAACAACTGTTTGAGCCTTTTCGATTTATTATAAAGGAGTTTAGAGACTTTTGTATTTTTGGGTGTAAAACTTTTCAAACAAAAGCTCGGCTGTAGGAAACAATGTAGGAAACAACAGCTCTTCATTTGCTACGATTTCAAAATGTTTAATATTAAAGAACTACTCTAAGATAAAGTGAAACATCATATCCAATCCATTAGTTATCTTAACTGAAATATTGCTAGGTGTCATGAAAAGCAAATCATGACGGATTCAATTCATTTCACTGATATAAATGCACTTGAGTTGGACTATTGGAAATTCTTATATATATTTTTATTATTATTATCATTTTTCTTTTTCATTATTTAACAAAATCTTTAGGCGGGTTATCCCAGTTCAGCAGAGCTGTTTTAAATCTGGTACCGTTGTATCTGAGGAATACTAATAATTATGATGAAAATGCCGGCATTACAGCCAACACCAAACTACTAGTATATAGAATAAGTGAGCTGAAAGTTCAAAATAAGTCTTGTCGCCTGGAAAACATTACAAGGGCACTTTAAAGCGATGACGTAGTCACTCGCTTATAGCTGGCGCTGGCAAGCTGCATTCCTTTGGATAAGTGACTTCGCACTTTTTTCGGGCTCCGCTTATGTCGCGCACGATTACCCCTCTGTGGAAGCGAAATGCACTCTGGGAGCTACCTTTGCGGCCGACTTGTAGATTTTGTAGGATCGGCGGAGTGCCTTTATTTTCAGCTTTTAAACGAAGAAGTTTGAGTGTGGATTGTGCTTTATGGATTATCCGAAAGCCAAAGAATACTCAAGTCGTGTAAGGGGGAAGTTCTGGTCTATGCTATTGTTTATGTTTTACCTGGAGGCAATATATCTTCCAACTTTAAGGAAAGTAATTCGCTCTTGGCAAATGAGTTACTATGCAAGGTTTCGGTTCACCCAAATGTGTGTGTGTCGTTTTTTACATTCCTTTGTTGATTCTACTAGCTAATGATGTGAAAATGAATCCTGGGTTTTGTTATCGTGTGGATTCGTCTAAAACTGTCACTGCTGACTATCATCAAGGTGACGTTTCACTGTTTGGAACAAGTAAACAATATGCAGCGGTGTGTTTTACTGCACGCGCAATTTATCCGGAGTGCTTTTAATTTCAGCTTTTAAACGAAGATTTAGCGGTGGATTTTGGTTTATCCAGTATCGGATAAATTTGCGCTCACGGGCCAACTCATAATAATATGGTCCAAGGTTCACTGGTAACAAGTATACGGTTAAAACAACAAATTAATTTCCGGTGAGGTAATTAGCGATGCGAAATGTCCTTAAAGATAATAAGGTGTTGATTTCAGAAATACTGTTTGTTGTCTGGGAGCTAGTTAAGACACGCCAAATATTCGCCATCTTTGGTGAGTCATCTTTCTCGGGGAGTGAGAAACTTGTCCTTTGCGGCCGACCTTTGCGGTTTGTAGAATCCGCGGGGTGCGTTTAACTTAAGTTTCTTCTTATGTGCCTTGACAAATTCGTTGACTTTTCGCTCAACATTGTTTTGCGTGAATTTCTTGAGAATGAATACACAAGGCTCAATGCGTCAAGGTATTTAATAATGAAGGGGAATTTCTATTTGATGTTGATACAGAGGGGCCTGGTGAGCTGGACCATCCTCTTGGACTCGCTGTTGACAAGTTTAACAACTTGTTAGTCTGTGACGGTAAAAATTGTAAAGTTTTTACACTGGAAGGAAAATTTCTAAACTCGATAATAGAAGGGCCCGCCGAATTTCGTAGAATTTATTTTGTTGCTGTGTCAAACGCTGGGCAAGTATTCATTACTGACTCAGGAAAACAGTGTTCATATTTTTGAGTGAACAACTGATTCAGCCGTTTCGATTTATTATAAGGAGTCTCGAGATAGTTTGTCTTAGATATTTAGGGGTGAAGTTTTTCAAACAAAAGCTCGGCTAAAGGAAACAAAGTAGAAAACAACAGCTCTTTATTAACTATGATTTTAAAAAGTTTAATATTAAAGAACTACTCTAAGGTGCAGTGAAACATCATCCAATCCATTAGTTATCTTAAACGGAATATTGCTAGGTGTCATGAAAAGCAAATCATTTATTTGCTGATGGATTCAATTCATTAGACTGATATAGATGCACTTGAGTTGGATTAGCGGAAATTTTTTCATTATTTAACCAAATATCTAGGCAGGTTGTCCCAATTTAGCAGAGCTGGTTTAAATCTGGTACTGCATCTAAGGAATACTAACAAGTTTGATCAAAATGCCGGTATTACAGCCAACACCAAACTATAGCATAAGTGAGCTGAAAGTTCAAAATAAGTCTTGTCGCCTGGAAAACATTACAAGGGCATTTTTTCAGCTAGCGATCTGATTTCACCTGGAGAAGTGTCGCAGGCTTTTTATCCATCATATCGCCAAAAATACGCCATGACAGACTGACAGACCAAGAGCGAAATTCAGTGTTTACAAACATTAAGCTTATTTATCATTTACAAGGAGAAACCAGTTCGCCTACGGTTGTGCAAATGATAAGCAAAAATGCGTGAAAGCTCCGTTCGGATTGGCCATTTACCATTTGCTAAACAAAAAAAACAATTTACACGAGTTCAACGTTTACTTGATCATAATTCCAAGATGGCGGCGAAGAACTGGAAACGGTTAGCACATTTTCAACTCGGATGCTTCGGTTGGAAAGTTTGGACTACCTTTCAAGACGCTCCGCTTATTTCACAAGTATTCCGGTCGGTCGAGCCAAAATTGTCTTGCCATTTACAATGTCACCTAAATTTCCGCAATTTTTCGGTAAATGGTAAACAACCTACATAGTCAGCAAGATTCCACGGGAGCTTCCTACGACAAGTGGGTTTTTCTCCTGCACGGTGACAATTGAACGTAAGGTTAAATGTCAAAGCAGCTAGCTATTGCTTACTTTTTTTGTCATCGCCTATAGCAAGTAAACATTCAGCTTTTCCACTCACCGAAGTTTCAGCCTCTGAAGTGCCCGCTATCCTCAAGAAATTCGTCTCGAGAGAAGCGACTTCGGAGGCCGCCACTTTGAAACTGTCTCGGCAACCAGGCCGTGTTTATGTGACGTCATTCCGTCTAATTCAAAATTGGCGGAAAGGAGAAAAACCTGCAACTGACTTGGCATCCTTGACAAGGTCAGCAAAATCTTTTTTTTTTTTCCAAGTGATTATCCACTTCACCATCTTCAATGCTATCATTTTACCACTAATTTGGCTCAAGAGCAGCCACAACCCAAAGTGATAGTTAAAAGGCTCCTCGGAAGCCATTTGGACAAAACTCTCTCGGACGGTATGACGTCACGAAAACGCGGCCTGGCTGCTGAGTACTGTTCAAAATGGCGACAACGTAACGATATTTGAATTTTGGGCTTCTTTGGAGACGAATTTCATAAGGAAAACCTGCACTTTAGACTAAGGCTGAAACTTCGGTGAATGGCTAAACTTGGTGCAAGGTTTTTATTAGTGTTGACAAAAAAAAATACATTTTTTGGAGTAACCTTCTCCTTTAAGCTGTTCAACTGCTAAACAGATTTATGATAATCGTGATCAGAGAAAGTCAAGAAGACTTGCCATAGAAGTCAGCGCACTTAAATTAAGAGTAAACTTCGATTTTGTTATTAAAGCATTTGAAAGTTTCATAAGATAAACCGCGTGATTCCCTTTATAAGTTTCATTAACGTTCCGTTGTCGTTTCAGGCATTTGTAATTATCTTATTCTAGTTTTGTTCATTAGTCAGATGATTGTATTAAGAAAAAACATATTTTTGTATAATTTTGATTTTAGATGGAATAAAATACACAGCTATACGACTACGAGTCATTCTTCTGTTCTTCTTGTCTTAAATTTCTATCGAAACATGATGGTGGTCACCCAAATAATTTAGCTTCATAGTTATTTTGGGTGACCGGCTACTGAATGTATTTCTAATTACTATTTTACAATTAATTGATTTAGCTTTTTTTGCGGTAAAAATGAACCTTGTTATTGTTGTTGTTGTTGTTGTTGAAACACAACGTGCTCCACCAGTCACACCAAACTTGCTGTTTATTTGTTTATTTTTTTTCTTCATTCGTCCGTTTATTTAGGAACAATTAAGCCAGCAGCTAAAAGTCATTTTTTAAGTGCATTTTCCCGCCCATCGCCTCAGTTACATTTTTCTGCTTCGTTTTCTGATTGGTCTACAGCGTTATAACATTTATTGTGATTGGCCAGTCTTAGAACAGCTTAATATGAAGAAATTCCTTAAAAATATATAATAAAACACATGGACGACTGAACGCCTGGTATCTTATTACATAGCACTTCAACGTCATAGGTAAAGCGCGCTTTTCAATCCACCATCTAAGGAGGCTACAAAGCAGTCATATACACTGGCGTTTGATGACCCCCTTCCCAGACTTTCAATTCCTTGGCATGGTTTTCTTCTGGAACAAATATAGCCTCATGCAGATTCTGAAAAGAAAAGCAGAAGAAAGAAACCCGCCACTGAGTTAGCGAGTCAGTCTCTAGGTTTCGCCAAGTATCATGGTTAATTAATTCTTTAGCCAAGAGTTGAAATCTCGTAGAAATTAGATAAGGTAACAAAGTGCGTCTGCTCACGTGACAATTCACGTGACCTATTTTTAGTGTCTGCGCTCAAACAGCGGTCATACGCAAATCCCTAACGCCAAATGTTGTGTGTCAAATTGTGTCAAATTTACCGGTCTTCTACTTCAAATTTGAACCATCTCAGGTACAAGCTTTTTACCAAGAAAAACCTAGAAAGCAGCACACTTCCGCGTACTGACGATAGTGGATTGTATATGTCAAAAGGGCCAACTATCAATGCTTTATTTGGAAACATGCCCGAGACAGGAGGCTTTCACTAACATAACCAGATGGAAATGGGTGGACTAAGGATGAGTGGGGACATCTTATTCCCAAATTGATGAAGAAAGATCCAGCTCCAGAGAATTTCTTGGAACTGACTCTGTGGAGGAGTAAGAAGGATTTCAATGCAAGATGTTCTTGCCGGAGAGTTGGACTCTCCTGCACGGCTG
>Ga0126339_10000838_pt1 | contig 18925 bp, 11 predicted proteins | sample OrbTmetagenome_2_FD_92532 | JGI IMG/M metagenome (GOLD analysis project Ga0126339, IMG submission 92532) | Coral microbial communities from Petempiche,Puerto Morelos, Mexico - Orbicella T R C metagenome | ecosystem: Host-associated > Invertebrates > Cnidaria > Coral | place: Petempiche,Puerto...
ACTGGTCAGCGGATACCTTGTTTTGACAGGTGTCAATTGATCATAACATGGATGTCCAATATCAAAGAAGTACACGGTAAACCAAGACTGCATGTCTCTGTCAACCTATTATTTGGAGTATGGTGGCCATGTTGCGCGACTCCGTCATCGTCGCCGTTGTGCGTACGCGCCCACGAGCAATACCGCTAGCCATGATGACCATGAGAAAATCAACTCATGGGTTTCCTTTTCTCTCCTATATGAGTATGGGGCTCCGCTTGGCAGCCCTTCAGGCCGCCGGAGCTCCGCTATTAACAGTATTTATTATTACATTATATCAATTTTCAATTGAGTGTCAAAAGAAATCAGGCGATTACTTTGGTTTGGTGTTATTATGGTTTGAGATTGGCTGACAAATCTAATTGGTAAGTAATTGGTTTGGTTTTGGTTATAAGACACTGAATGGACCTTTTCAGGGGGTAAGACGGCCATTTTGAATTTTTTTGTTTCCAATAATTATTGTGGGATGCTTAGGGGGTAAATTAATATGTATTTGCCCCTTAAGCATCCCATAATAGCTATTTGAGACAATAGAACTCTAACTGGCTGCTGTATTGCTGAAAAGGTCCATTAAAAACTGCTCTAACTTAGACAGGACAAGGAAACCTCTAGAAAAACCACCAGGCTGATAGGGGCTGCCACCTCATTTCAATAAACATGCATGAGCCCAAAGTTATTTTCAGATGGCTAGTTATAAATTATACCAAAACTGGGCAATTTACTGGAGAAGACAAAAAACACCCAGTTACATGTATGCAAGAGGAAGAGGCAGCGTGGCAGAGTGGACATGAAATCCATAGGTCATGAATTCAAGTCAAGCTCTACATGTATCCACAAGCTACCTGGACTTGATTTGCCATAGACCTGATTTCAACTTCTCAACCATGCTTGTTAATAGCAAACTGGGTGTGGTTCTGTAATAGCCAGTGCTTTTGAAGTAATGAAGGAGTACATGAAAAATTATAAGGTTAATCGGCTATTTTGTTAGTGAAATGGACTGAGAGATTTCAGCTGCCTCATTTCATTTACAGAAGAGGTGGCTGAAATTCAACCGTCTTTTTCAAGCATGCATTACAATTAAAGTTCTTTAACATCTTAATAGTTAATTCAGACTTCACTATAAACTTCACACTAATAAATAGATTTAGCCAAGCCTCAAAGCAGAGCTCCTGGACCAGGTTGTTCAAAGCTGATTAAGCTAACCCAGGATAAGCAAGAATTTTGATTTGAGTTTTGTAACTTTGTTTGGCCTTCTGTTTTGAGTGGGAATAATCTCAGACTACACAAAACATAAGCAGTGGAAAACATTTTTATACAAGAAAAATAAATTTTATCGTTAAACATTATTGTGTTAAATTTAACATAACAAGTTTGTTTAATTTATGATTTTTCGAACCTGTTTGATAATGAGTGCAAGACAAAGGAAAATAAAAGGAAAGTGATGTGTAAATTGTAATAAATGGTTAATGCATTTAATAAATACAGTCAAACCCCTATTACTGGTAAGCGGTCACCTATTGAATGGCCTCCCCTATTAGGCAACTAGTACTCAAAGTTCCAATGAGGGATTTCCTATTGTTTGCCCCCTTTAAGTGTCCACTATCCATTTCCTAAAGGGTGGCTGTATTGTGCGGTTCCAGAAAATATCCATACTCCCCCCCATAGAAGGGATTGGAATTTCCTGGGGGATGGGGGGTTCTATGAGACCAAGAAATTTAAAGAAATGTATGAAGCTTAACTGGAATTTCCAGAGGGGTGGGGAGGTGTTAGGAAAAATCCCTTCCATGCAGGAGGTATGGATATTTTCTGGAACTACACAATGTTAAATTTAACATAACAATTTTGTTTAATTTGCGATTTTTCAAACCTGTTTGATAATGAGTGCAAGACAAAGGAAAATAAAAGGAAAGTGATGTGTAAATTGTACTAAATAGTTAATGCATTTAATAAATACAGTCAAACCCCTATTTAGTGGCCACCTATTAAATGGCCACCCCTACTAGGCGACCAGTATTCAAAGTCCCAATGAGGGATTTCCTATTGTTTTAGCCTCTATTAAGTGGTCAGCCCCCTTTAAGTGACCACTATCCATTTTCCCAAGGTTGGCTGTAGATATAGGGGTTGAACTACATTTAATGTTTGCAAATATGAGTAATTTTATTTTCAATTTATTTAGTTCCTGTGGGAAAGAGAACAACACTGAGAAGGGTTCTTCTCAAAGGCAGACTGAAGAGGGTCATGAGGTAGCTCAATCAGGGGGTAACAGACTGAGTGCTGATCGGGAACCATCAGAGATATCAAGAGCCGCAGCAGAATTAGTACAGTCATTTGATTTGTCAGAGAACCAAGAGAAACATTTTGAGAGGCCTGCACCCCTCAAATTCAAGGAGACATCAGATGATGAGGTAGTGGTGTTACCTCAATGGCAACAAAAACAACAGCAAGAGGTTCACCAGCAAGGCGGTGGTACCGACGAAAAGAAGTCATCATCGAGTACCAGTTCATCACAAGGGTCATCAGGGGATGATCAATTTAGGGGTGAGCCACAACCTCAGGTGCAGCAGTGGCAGTCAGTTGTTAGTGCACTTGTTTCCAGCAGTTCAGGTTCCCAAGGCACAAAGGCAGAAGCTGTGATGCAGGCATCTAATTCCAACAAACAACAATCTGTACAAGTAGTGGATGTGAGTTTTTTCGAGAATAGTGAAGCTGTGCCTCTTATCTCCAAGGCAGAATGTCCCAAGGAAGCACCACAAGGGAACCAGTTGTCACTTTCTCCATCATCTCTTGCAATAGATCCCTTTAAACCAGATGATGGAAATGGTAAAGGAACAGAGGAAAGTCCTGTGTTAATCCCAGGTCCCACACAACCCGTGTTGAGTGAAGATATGTTCTGTCCAGTTGTTACACAAGAACAGCAGGATATTTCAGGTTTTTTATGTATTCTTATGTATTACACTCATCCACAATAGATGAGCTTGGGGAGTGGTGCCTAAAAGGAGGGTGAAGCCACGAGTGCCACCGAGCCGAACGCATAGGGTAACCATGACAACCCTGTGAGCGGCAACCACCCAACTGGCACCGTCACACTGAAAAACAGTGGAAACACAGATACTTCCCACATACTTACCATGACTAGAGGGAGGGATGAGCCGGGAAGAAAAGCACCGTGAGAACTACCCGATAGCGATAACAAACACGGAATGACTTGACATCTGAAGCTTAACTGTAAACCATGTGGTGCCCCTGCACGAAACCCCCGGCCACCCCACACCAAAACCCTGGGAGATACTGCTGGCCAGCATTGTCTCATGTTTAACTTAGCCTAAATTACATTTAGCCACATTTTTTTTTGGTTGTTGTAACTTTTTTGTCTGGAATCTTTGGTCTGTATCATGAAGTTGCAAATATCATGTGACCTAGGTTCTACAAATCCTGTGAAAGCTCTCAAAAAGAAGTGTCACAAAATATCGCCCATCCAACCCCAGAACAGGGCAGCCCTGTCTTGCAGTCATGCCATTAATATGGCCACCTCATTATTACGGCCACTTTATTTTAGCCCAATCAAAAGCTCAGTCAGTCATTTTCTCATTCAAAGAACTCCTTAAATAGGGTACCCCATTAATACTGCCATATTTTTGTGGCCTGTTGGTGACTGGATTAACAGGGTTTCACTGTATTTAGTCGTTTCAAAAATGCTATGTAATAAGATGATTTAAATCTGAGTGGAGGAAGGTGATCATGCATGTAGGTCCGAGATCTAGATGACCATTCCTGCTCTCCTACTGAATGCAGCAAAGTACCTCCTCTTTGGAGAGGGGTGGGTGGGTGGCAGTTAGCATACTGCTTACAAAGTAAAAAGAAAATCGTCAACTAGGGATAGTGTCTTATTGTACTTATGGGGGAGAATCAAAAGTTGTCAGTTCTGGGTCTGGCAAGAGTGAGCGGTAGTAATAGCTTTGTAATGTTGTAACAGATAAATCAGCTGATCAGCCAATGGTAGAAGAAGAAAACATGGCTGAAGATTCTCAGGACATAGTGGTGCCATTCTCTCTACACCTGACCCAGTCACAAACAGACACGGACAACCAGGTACCAACTGCAATGGAGGTGATTGATGAGGTAATCCTGAGCTAATTAAAACTGTATCCTGAGTCCACTTTACTCATGTAGTGAAGTCTTAACCCATATGTATCTGGTCTAAGGACAGTTTACTACAAATAAGACTGAAAAAGCTCTTAAAAATGTCCAATAGTTTAATAGCATAAACAAGACGTTTTGGGCTCGGCAATTCTTCAGGATGCTGAAAATGAAAGTACAGTCGACTCCCGACAACTCGAACCTTCAGGGGAAACAGTAAAAGGTTCGAGTTATCGGAAGTTCGAGTTATTGAGGGTAAATTTACATAGAAAATGGCCTGAAGGGAAATGAAAATTACTTCGATTAGCGGGAGGTTCGAGTTGGCGAGGGTTCGAGTTATCGGGAGTCAACTGCATGTTGAAAATGTAAGAATTGCAAAGAGAAATTTAATGCTGGTGGTAACCCTATGATGGGCTAGGATCCCATCCAGTGGAAATTAAAAACACTGTAAGTCACTCCTTGCTACTGAAACGCCAAGGACTGACCAACAGATTGTTTTAAGTTTAAAAAAGAGTTGCCCGGTAGATCTTCTGCATCATGATGTACTAAAATGTATGCACAGCTTGTCATTCAACTCTCGAATGTGCAACCTCTTTTGGTGGACATGTAGGCTTACTTTCACAGGAATTGCACCAGGAGGTGATTGTTGTTGAGCCGGCAGATGACGCCAGAGAGGACAAGCCTGCTGAACTAATTCGAAAGGAAGAGGTGGCGTCACTGACGAAACAAGACTCAAGCAGTCAGTCGATCTTGGCTCCGTTGGTGCAGCCACAGTCTAAAGTGTTTCATGCTCCAGAGGATGGAAATAGAAAGCTAAATCCAGAAAAGCAGAATGTGGAGATGTCTGGCGACTTACCTGAAAATCTTGCAGACAGAGATGGTATGTCCTTCAACAAAGTTCCCATAGGGGAAGATTCCCACCCTTCCACTGATCCTATCGTAACAACTCCTGAAAATCTCCTCTTGGCTGAAAATTCTGGGGGAGGTGCTCCCAGCGAGGAAAGTGGGCGCGTCGAACTTGAAAAAGAACAGTTAAGTACACCTGAAAAAGACATTCCCGCAAGGAGACCGACAAAACCGCGGCTTCCGGTGGCAATATTTTCCGAAACCTCAAGCGAATCTGCCACTGGGTTTCATTTTTCTTTACCAAAAGAGCCGCTGAAACCGTTAATGTCTGCCACCCCACCCCCCATAAGACCCGTTCGTTACGACACTCCGGACTCAGAGGAGAGGAGCAGTAGACGCAGTACTATCCCGGATGTAGTTCTGCCTGTGGTAACAGAGACGCCGGGCATGTCCAGTCAAGGTATGATTTGGACTTTTAGTTTTAGACCAAGCGCTCCCCTTTCTTCATTTAGCGTAACCCACAGAATCGTTATGTATCAGGTGAATTTGCTATCTTATTTGGTGACAAACGGGCCATCTATTATCGACAGACGGCACCGGGAGCTTGTCAGGTTTAAAAGTGGTTTCATGTTTTTTTGGAGTTTCTTAAAAGAATATATTTTGGGGGGTTTATAGATAGGTCGGTCTTTAGACAGTCCACTCTAGGTTTCTACGTTAATAGGAACCTCGAGCTTGCCTTCCAATGGTTGATAATTATACCCTCTTAGAGACGTTATTGGCAGATGGTGAAATTCTCCAACTTGACTTTACCATCTGTGAATCTCATTGGCTTTCAATCAATTTTTTGTTCTTCTATAGTTTCAACTTCCATTTTAGAAGTTTCATTTGATTTTTAAGAGGTGCTATTGGAATTTGCGACAAATTGTAATGAATTATCAACGTATTTTTTTCAAGAGAAGAAAAGAATTTGACAAAAGTTTGCCCGACTTTTTTGTGAAACAAATTTGAGATCTAAACTTGTTTCGTGCTAAATTCAAGACAACACCCCATTAGACCACTTTTGTATGTAACTTAATCGCCTAAAATGGCATAACGCGCAGGTTTTATTATTTTTTGAGTTTTATACCACTCGTTTACGCAGATTTATTTTCTTTGTAGCTCCATCAGGTTCTTTGGATCAGATTAGGCCCCAGTCCCTCACAGTGTCTATGCCGCGTCACGGTTCCCCATTTAGTGACTCAGAAAGTTCAGAACCAGTCTTTCACTTCGAGCCTGCCCTTCCGATTTCCACGACGCCGGGCAGATCAGGCCTTCTCCAGCCCAGTGCCTCTGAGCCCTCGCGATCAATATTCAGTCACGCTCGAGAGGCCATCGCAAAAAGTAAGAAAAGAGAAGTACACGTGGAAAAAGACAACGATCCGTTTGCGTTTACCGCCGAAGATGAGGCGCCTGAACCAGTAAGAAAAAAGCCAAGAAGGGGATCTCCTCGAGGGACGCGAGGAAAAGAGATTAGGTCAAGAGAGGAGGACGATAGCAATACTAAAACTCGTGATGCATCAACTTACAGAATTGTTGAGGGCCCAAGCTTGTCCAACGACCAATCAGTTGAGGATCGCAGAGAGGAAGAAGGAACATCAAAACCTACTTCTTTGCAAGAAGGAGTTGGCGGCAAACGTGGGCGTCAAGAAAGCGGTGAATCATCTGAGAGCGACCTACCAGTAGAACGGTCAAAACGGGCGCGAAAGGAGGAGGAAGAACCGAAGCAATACAAGCAAATCACTCACATGCGTACTATTACCACAGTAACGACTCAAGTCCAACGAGTGGTTACAGTCAGCGTCGTCGGTAAGGAGTCCGGCGAAGTGGTCGAGGTCTTAACCTGGGAAGAAGACTTGGCACCACAAATCGAAAACAAGGAGGAAGAGGAGGAACAGGTACATGATCTTGTCGATGACTCGCGTCTGACGCTGTCTTCAAAGTCACCAAAACAGCAAGAGCACCAACAGCAAAGCAGAAGCTCTCCTCGAATTAAGAATGGTAAATCGCCAGTTACCACCAGGTCTGCGTCTAAATCAGTTGGAAGGACATCAACCAAGCAACTAGCCATGACAACATCTGAGAAGAGTGGTTCTGATAGAGGCTCGGATGATTCAGGAAATGGAATAGGCGAAGACCATCAGAGAAGGGATGAGCCCACAGTTGAAGAAACCCCTGCGGTTACTAGACAGGCCACCATGCCCGTTGTGGAAGAGGAAGCAGATCTCAAACGCAGCTCATCAAGTGATTTATCTCTGACACCTGGAACCCGCGTGTTGGCCAAGTGGCTGGACAGTTACTTCTATCCAGGAGTAATCACTACAAAGCAGTACAAGAACGGCCGGTACTTGGTCACATTTGATGACGGTGATAAACGAAGGATACCGAGGGAAAACCTCATCATCAAAGATTTACTTCCTGCGGGGCAAAGTGTCATGGCTCAAGGGAATGATGAGGATGACTTTTACGAGGAAGGAGTCATCGTCGGCCATTATCGAGAAGGAAATTCACGCGGTTACGAGATACAAACCCAGAGTGGCGCAATTAGCCGGTATCCTCGAAGTAGAGTTATTTTATCAGAACCGCAAGCTGCGGTCATTCTGTCGAGCGAGAGTTCCGTTAATGTTACGAGTGGCTCAAGCATCAGTATTGGTGCTCATAGCTTGAGGAGGAAGGAGGGAAGCGCTGCAAGTAGTGGGGCAAGTATGCACAACATCACGAAGTCGGGAAGTACAAGCTCTAAAGACACAAGTGACACTTCAAGTGAGGAGAGGGCTCGGGGAAAGAATGCCGCTCGTGCCTCAACGCACGAGAGTCCTAGACTAACAAAAGCTGCGACTGCGAGCACTGACATAACGCCCAAGTCTACACACAAGTCATCGCATAAGGTCAAAGCACAAGCGAGACGAGCGGGACATAGGATTGCTGAAAGTGAATCGAGTTCTGATGAGCAACACGCTGCCGCTGCGAGCAAAAGACGACCAGTTAAAAGAGGGCTGTCGTCGTCGTACAGCGCAAAATCACCTGCAAAGCCGACAGTCAATGAACCGTTCGCCGCTCCGACGCGACGTTCGCCTCGTAAACAGATGAGCGGAAAAGAAGACACCGTTGAATCACCTTGTCTGCCTGGCAACAGAAACATATTTGCGGGGTTAGCTTTTCTAGTGACTGGTGTAGGTAGGGACAAAAACGAACCCGAGGAATCGGATAGCGAATCAGAGAGAATCGAGTTCAATCGCGACCATCTCAAACGCCAGATCGAGGCCGGAGGCGGCGTCGTGCTGTCGTCATTTTCTCAATCCCAGATCTCTAGCACGGAGTGCTTCCTCATCTCGCACACACACCAGCGGACTCAAAAGTATTTCCAGTCCCTGGCCTCTGGAATTCCTTGTGTGTCGCACGTGTGGATTAATGACTCCTGCACGTGTGATCGTCGTCTGGACTACAAGAGATATCTACTTCCTGCAGGGGAAAGCTTAGAGGAAGGCGGAATAGTGGAGTGTCGGCCACGCAGAAACATCTTACGCGATATGCGGGTGAGTGGATTTCCGTTAATAATTAAACTCGCGGACACGCGGCAACATTGCGAATAATAGGCCCTTTGCACGATCCGGTCACATCGTACAAAATCACACATGCCGGGACGCAAGTTGCATAGTGGGACTACAACTCGTACCAGTCCACCTTGACCCGCCTTTGTTTTGGAAGTCCCACTGTGTAACTTGCGTTCTTTGCACCATGTGACCGGATCGTGCAAAGGGTCTATTTCTAAGTTACACCAACTCTTTCAGGTAATAAGCCCTTTGAAAGATCCGGTCACATGGTACAAAATCACACATGCTGGGACGCAAGTTGCACCGTGGGACTTCCAAAACAAAGGCGAGTCAAGGTGGACTGGTACGAGTTGCTTTGTTTTGGAAGTCCCACTGTGCAACTTTCGTCCCAGCATATGTGATTTTGCACCATGTGACCGGATCGTGCAAAGGGCCTGTTGTTTTCACGTGACGTTACAGGCAGCAATGATGGCGAGCAACCGCGTTGTTTCACCGTGTGTTCGGACCTAAAGCATAGCATAGCACTAACCAATGCGATATCTAAGGCCTTGTCCACACTACGTCGCAAGAATTTGAAAACGCAGCTTTATTTCTATGGTTAGGCCCACCGTCCACACTAACCAGTCAGTTAACTTGTCGATAAGCAATATTCAAATAAAGGGTAGGTGCCAATTGACAGCAAAGCAGGCAATGGGCAAGCGAGTGTGGGAAAACTGCAAATAAAGGGGGTAACCATGGCAACCTCCCATGGGTCATCTCAGGAAAACAGAACTTCTCGGAAACGTGCTTCAAACCGGCGGAATTTGAATACGCCGGCTTTGCGTTTTAGTGCTGAAGGAAAACATTTTGAAAAAGGAGTTTTTCGAAAACGATGACGTCACGATAATCGTGAGATTTCTCTGCCCGAGTTTTCCTGAAACACAAATCCAAAGTGTCCGGTAATTGTTGCGTTTTCAAATTTCTCCGGCGCAGTGTGGTGGGAAAGCATTTGATGCGTTTTCAGAGTGAAACCTCCGTTTTCAAATTTCTCCGGTGTAGTGTGGACGGGCCTTAAGCTACTTGAGTAAACAGTTCAGCTCACACGTACATAGTTTTGTGTGAAAATGGTTTTGTTGTTGCGTTGCGCGCTTTTGTTTTTTCAACCTCGTTCCCATGGTTGCATTTCTCCCCGCCACTCTTGAGAGCGGAAAGGGGAAAGAAAATAAAGGAGACCCTGGGAACAAAGAAGTAGACGTCCTACCGCTGAAAGCTGAGCCCTCCCTACGATCATCAGTGGCGCCAACTTTCTAGAGTGCACTCTGGTACTCCCACTCGCCAGGATTTGCACTTGTTTCTCCAACACGCATAGGGGAATACATGCTGACGTCATTGTTTACATTTTTGCTCATTTGCATACGACTTTGCTTACAGAAGGAAACATGTTAGATATGAATTGACTCCAGGCAGCTAAAGAGCTAGTGAAACTTAATACGTGGTGAAATTTTAGCTCTTTGGGTGTAATATTCAAGGAGATATTGTCTTTCAAAAACTACAAAATTTCTGGGTGGCAAAAGCGCTAATGAGCTCATACATTCTTTGTAAAATTTTGAGTTTTTAAACACGTGTTGCACAAAAAGTATTCAATACATCAGGCTCATATTCATTGGCAGAGTTAATCGTACTATAACCTTTCAATATTCAGAACTGAGTTATTTGTAGTTCCATCAGAAACTGAATTGCTTATGCTAATGAAGCAAATATTGTAAACAAGGATTCCCCTGTAGCGGTAGCTGGAAGTCATCTGGCTCTGGGAACGAGGCACGAACTGTCAAATTTTCCTCTTCTTTCGGTACCTGCCATGAGTAAACAGCCACCAGAAAAGGTGCCCACTAAAGGAGGAAAACTGTGCTGTTCATACGTAGCTGGGACCATAACTAAATCTACGCTTATGAGAGTTTTGAGTCCACAGGAAAATGCAGTGTGGAGAGTAATTTGCCATATATTTATTTTACTTTTTGTTTTGCTATCAATAAGGTTCATCTTCACGGGAGTCAGCAGTTTAAAGACACTTGGTCCAGCGTTTTGCTTGCTGCGGGATGTAAGATGGTCACCAAAATTCCAAGCCGCGTTGATTATCATTGCGATGTTGTTATCTGCGAGGATAACAAGCTTCCTGAAAGCGTCAAACACGCTGCGAGTCTGGGGATTCCTATCGTCTCACTGGAGTGGCTTTTACAGTCACTTATTAACGGTCGCCAGGTTCCATTCGATGGCCATGCAAAATATGATTACCGTTACAAGAGTGCGTGACCATGAAAAGAACTGGCAGTGCGTGACTGAGTCTTAGAAACTGGGAAATGTTACAGCATTTAAAAGATAAAGCCATGTCACCTGGGAATGCGTGACAATATCCAAGAGACTACGCGGTCATGTCGTAAGAACTCAGAATGCGTGACCATATCGAAGAATTAGGAATGTGCGACAAGTAGCAGACCTGTCGTGTGAAAAATCTTTATTGATAATAGTTTTAAGTGATCACAGAAACACAAAATTAAATCTTAAATTTTATCCAGTTTCTTTGACAGCATTGTTTTAATTTTAGAAATACGCCGTGGTCATGTCTTACAAAAGTTAAGTTCTCCAAAACTAGTTCACTGTAATTTTACTTTTTTTGTCAACCCACGTGATCAGAGATGAAATCACCATGTAAGCGTCAATCACATGGCTGGATTTGTAATAAACTATGACCAAATTATTTTTAAAAATATTGATTATGATTTGATATGTAATAATTTTAGAAATAGTGTATATTTAGTAGTTTTAATTTGCCTGTTGTTTTATTTAAACAAGTTACTAATAGTTTTATTGAATTTTTATCACATTATTTATTCTGATTAGCACAGATTGGAAGTTTTTCAACACTGAAATATATATCGGGTACGTATTGACTGAGAGGGAGGTCTTAACGGGAATATTTTTGGCGCGCAACCGTGTGATGCATGGACTGGATACTGTTACAGCCATGAGTCTTTATAATTTAGTCATACTCTCCATACTCAGTCAGTAAGTGCTTTATCATATCGGCTGTTCTTGATGTTTTTATGGAATTGTAATGTAATTTAAAGGACCTCACGGATCGCGTGATGAAACAAAATAAGATGTTGTAAATACATTAGAAGAAGAAATCAGAGAATATATTTTAATTGAATGCTCCACACATTGTTTTGTCATATTTATAACCGCAGTATTTTTATTATTTCTGTGAGAGAGGATTGGATTCGAGAGTGGTATGGATGGTAAGAGGGGCGTTCTGGGAAAGAATGCAAAACGCGGCCATTTCCGAGTTGCCTATTGCCTCTTTTTGCGATTCCGTTCACATGAAAATGTGTTCCTCCAACAGGTTCATTTTCATGCAAATCAAACTCATTTTCATATGAAAGGTTTTGCAGAAGGACTCGTTTTGAAACAGAGGCACAAGATAACTTTGGCGTCCCTTATCTGGTCGTGTTCCAACCAATGACTCCCTGCGCTGTGACCGCTCTCGTATCCAATCTTCACTCCCAAAATGGCCCAAGAACACATAGCGACTGACTACAAGAACACCCGTATACTGTTTCTTCCCCTACGTCTGGCCTCGCCCTGTTAGCGAGAACTGAAAAAAGACTCATAAGTTTATCAGCCTCTTCCGATCGAAGATACTGAAAACGTTCCGAAGATATCCGACAATTTCTGAATTTCACCGCCGGAGAATTCCCGAACAAAACCGAACGTTACCGATTTCTTTCGAAGGTAACTCTGAGGTGTCCTAACGTTAGTTAACATGCTTATTGCAAATTAAGTTTTTGCTAGCGTTTTTCTATAGATTGTTCAAACGAGAACGACGACAACGCTAAAACATCTCTTTGAATCCAAAGCAATTAAATTGAATAGAGTTCCCTAACCTAATTAAGACTTCTAGGCGCAATAACGGACACAACATGGCATCAGGGGTGACGCACAAATTGACGCCATGTTGACTTTGGTATAATTGAAAAGTTCTAATTAACGGAAATAGAAGTAGTATTTTCATTTCCTTTTCAAGATAAGATTGCTTCATGTTTGTATTTCGCAGACAGGTTGGGGATAGCATCAATCTTTAAGACAGCTGAATGGCTTGGAACATTTTATTATTATTACTATTATTATTATTATTATTTCACGGAAAAAGACTCCTTGCGTCATCAGAAAATTGTAGCTTTTTCCCCGTCTGTTACCGATAACCGGGTTAAACTAGGCTTGCCATATACATTGCCAACGGACTGGGCGATGCCAAAATAACATCCTCCATGTAAACTCGTGAATCTGTAGTAAGCGAAAGTTACCTAAGACCTACATTGGTAAATTGAACAGAATTGTTGAACGTTCTTGAAAGAAACAATATTGCAGCTAACAACCCAACTTGACGTATAGATAAAAATCTGGTATGTTAGTTTGTCTGCTTTCCTCGATCGGTCGATCGGAAATTCACTATTTCGTGTGCGATATTTTAGTTGGTATGGCTTTTATTCTCTCTCAGTAGAACGGGACAGAATGAAAACATCTTGTACTTTGTGGGATTATGTTGTTATTCATTGAGAGGAGTGGCGAATGGTCCTTTCAAAACCATCGCTCTTGCAAAATTTTCGTCTAATTTGACGGGTCTCGCAGTCTCGGTTTTTTAGCAGTTCAGTGTATGTCTCGAGGTCTCGATTTTTTCACAAGGCTAACTCGAAGTCTCGATTTTATTTTTTTGCAAGGCTGAAAAAGTCTCGAAGTACCGATTTTAATTTGTTTCTTTTTTTATGACGTCTAAACGTCTTAAAACCTGAAAGTTAAAACACTTAGAGGTCTCGGTCTGGAAATTGAAGAAGTCAAAATATCTCGGGCTCGCAAAGAAGAGCGCTAGTCTCGCCTTCTCGCGAAGTCTCGCATTTACATTAAGGGAAACTAACCTAACGAGCTGAACAGCTGCATACAGCTCACAACTAACAACAATAACTACTGTACTGTTCCCTTTCTTCACAAATGAATCATTTCTTTGTCTTCAGTAGCGATGTCTCCTCGTCTGCGACAAGTAATCATCTTGAGAATCTCAGCACGGAAAGTTCGGTTTAGAATTCCGTAAATGACGGAATTTATCGCGCTAGAGCTGAATACCAAAAACACCCACAGAGTTTGAGGTAGGCGCTGCTCAGCGATAGGAGGGTACGCCAGTTTAGTGTAGGCGATTCCGTATGACGGAATCCAACAGCAGGCAAAGCCAGCTATTAAGCCTAAGATAAGCTTACTTATCTTAATGTCTTCCAGTACACGGGCGTTACCATGTAGACTGCACGCGCGAAGCGAGCGGAGGGTGTCCGCGTTATGCCGGCGAACGGACCTCAGAACTCTCCAATAACAAAGAAACAGGGTAGCCATTGGTAGGAACGCGAAAATAACTATGGTTATAACATTCCAGGCTGTTCTGTAAGCGCGGTCCGATATCTTGATATGACAAATTGTTTTCCCTGGGTCGAAGACAAAAGCTGGCCATTTTAAACCAGCAAATAGGGCGACGTAAACTACACAAAGAAGCCATAAGAAGATAATCATTTTGAGCGATCTTCTGCGTGTGAAAATCCGGCGATAAACGGCTGGTCTTGTGACATTGATGAAGCGGTTAACTGCAACTACTGCCATAGTTTCTAGGGAAACGAAGGCCAACACGAAAAAAGCGACCCCCTGAATCTGGCAGACGAACTGACCGTAAACCCACCGTCCTTGAATGAAGACTCCAGCCGAGAACGGCATGCACAGCAAGGCCATGAGGATGTCGGAAAAGGCCAGGGACAATATGAATAGATTGGTGGTGTTCCGTCGAAGGCGGGGGTTCCTTGTGATAGCTAAGTAAAGGAGGGCATTACCGGCGAGTGCAAACACGTTTATAAGAAGTACAGCTGTGGATTCTATCACTTGTAAAGTGGTACTGCGGGAAGAAAGGGCATTTGCGAGCCTGGTAGAAGACAAAGACGTTACGTTGGACATCTTAGAGATGAGAGGCTGTCTTAACGCAATCCGTTTAGCTAAGTACGTAAATGAAGACCCGTTTACGGCTCAATTCATAACTTTCCTTCCGATCAGTTTCCGCCCGCATTGCTCTGTGCAATCATTGGGTAGCTGTCTGTCACGAGGCAAAACCCACCAACTATTAAAAATTTCAAAAGCTTAGTAAACAGGTCGTATAGATCAACACGAACAGCAGTCTTTCTGACTGACTTTCTGGAAAAATATCACGGAAATCACAAGAACTGATCATGAGGGAAATTGAAAAATACTAACAGCTGTATCCGATTTCACTTTTAGAAAAGTCCTGTAAAAAAGTTCTTCTGATGTAAAAGAAAATTGTCATTTGCACTGATGAAGGAGTAGCAAATCAAAATTTCCCCAGTATCGTGGAAAGTGGTGATACTCAGGCCCTAGAGAACTATCAACTACTGTCGATGATTTTGTGGGTAACCATGGCAACTAGAATGCTCGTTCGTCAGAACAAAGCAACTGCCACTGCCAAGGCGCTATTAAGTTCGTGAACTCGACCGATTTAGATGCACTTCACTGATAAGTAGTAGTTCAAAGTTCAATAACATCTATGATCTTCGAGATATGGTGGATAATTTCCCGCCAATCACACGCCGTCATGATCAAAAATCATTCTAACGCGCGCGAGCTGATGGAATATCTTTATTGGGGGAGGTCTGAAGAATGATAAACATTGGTCTTCGATCTCATCACAGTTTATTGGAAACTAATGATAAATAACTTAGCGCTGTAAACTGGTATGTTTGCAACTTGTAGGGAACAAACAGAAACGCAAACGATGAAAGGGCAATGAATTCTTATGTGCCAAGCCGCCTAGTTCGCTGCTTTGTCTCCGACCGGCAATAAATTAGTCGTAGATTAATTCACAAGACCTCACAACAAAGAGACGGCGGAGAGCACGTATGCTGTAACAAATGCTAATGGCTTTTAGCTCCTGCTTTTAGTTAATGGGTCGACGAAAAAACATCAGATTGATAGAAAATGTCAAAATAAAGAAGATGAAATTTTAGTGTCGAGAGTTCTAGTAGAATTCACGTAGTTTAACGTCTTTATCAGGAGTGTGTAATAGTTCTATTTAATAAATCGTTAACGTCTGATTAGTTGTTGACCGTTGTTGAATACCAAAATGTTGATGTGAAAAAACTGACTAAATAATTTGCGAAAGGCATCGCCTCTAGCGGGAATTGTGTCGTCACTGAAAGATTCTTAAAAATGTGGACTGGAAATGAAGTTGTTTCTAAAGCTCTGTGATCAATAACAATAAAGGTGTGCTTTCTTGTCGTCAGGTTCACATTGCATCGCTGAGCAACTTCCGGAAGCCTCCTTTTCAGGAGAGAAATACACTGAAAGTTACAATTTCAGTACAGTCTAAAATTTTTCATTCCTGTATTCATTTAATTCTTATTGAGGTAGGTGAAAGGTGTTTATATTATGTTTAAGTATTTTTTTCTCTGTTGGTCTCCTTTGAAAATGGAGGTTTCACTCTGAAAACGCTTCAAACGTTTTCCGTCCACACTACGCCGAAGGAATTTAAAAACGCTACAATCAACGGTCATTTTGGATTTGTGTCAAAGGAAAACTCGGTGAGGTCATCGTTTTCAAAAAGCTCCGTTTTCAAAATGTATTCCGTTCACACGAAAACGAAAAGCCGGCCTTTTCAAATTTCTCCGGTGTAGTATGGACACTGCCTTGGTTTTTGTGGCCTTTATAAGCTTTCTTTAAGAAGACAAATGACAATAAACATACATTTAAACTTACAGTTCACGTCAAGTTTGCCACACCGAGATGAATATTGGAAGAGGCAACCACTTTCTAGTCCTCTGATTGGCTGTATTCTCTATAGGGGTACATACGATGTCTTATATCTGACTTAATTCTGCTGTTGGGTATCTTTACGTCAACCCGTCCTACAAGTAACACTCTTAATTGTTTAATACAGGTGCTTTGCATTATAAGATGTAAACCGCGAGACGGCTCAAGCATGGTCAGTAACCAAGCAGACCCCTCAGGACTGGGAGAGAAAGACGTACTCGTTACGTGGTTTTGTTGAGGATCCTGATCGTTCAATCGAGTCCATTATTAGGGCTCTTGGTGGCGTACTCTTCTTGAGTTTTCGTTTTTGCCAAAAATACCACGCGATGACCACTGAAATAACAAGAGCTCCACATAACAGTATTGCCACAGAAATCAAAACATAGGGGCGAACAGAATTTGACTGAGGCTCTTTTCTTGCTTGAAATCCTGGCCAGAGAGAAATACAGAGATAATTGAAAGGGAAGGAAAAACAGAAGACAGACACACAGACAGACACACAGACAGACACATACACAGACAGAACGACACACAGACAAACAGAGAGACAGGACAGACGGACAGACAGACAGACAGACAGACAGACAAACGTACAGACACTGAGACAGTCAGACATAAACTCGTTTTACCAACTCTAGCTTACAGTATTTGCAATTTTCAAAATATTTATTACAGGAAACGATAACCACTCATTCTGCTACCCTTTCTTTTACCCGTCGTGCAAGAAGGGTGGCGATAGATATCCACTTGATGAAATAACTGATCTTGTGCGCACTGACTGCATTTTAACCGCTCACCTTCAGTTGAAGCCGTTCCTGCAATGCCGTCCCCAGTTTTCTTTACAATTCTTGGTATCGTCACTGTAAATATATTTTAAATGTTTCCAGTTTAAGAATAATCGTGAAACGCCATCATTAACGATACGCCGCGATGCACGCGTTCTGATTGGTCAAAAATCTATGCCACGTGAGGGTTGCACCCGTGATTCCCCTCTCACTTTCCCCATTCTTTGCCTAGCACTACAGCATTGACAGCGCAGTGTTTTGAAGGTAATTCGAACATTTGCCATCATTTTCTGATCTTTTCCAAGTTTGATGGAGACAGGCATTTATAGATTTCCGACGAGCATAACATTTCTCGATTATACACACAATATTGGTGATCTATGCTCTTTACCGTCTTTACCTTATAGCTGGGCATATTGCAGACACATTTTTTGCTATATAAGATTTATTTGCATAATAATGAGAATAACTGACCTTTAACGTAGGCGGTGGGTTTCGCATATTTACTAAGGAAAGCACTGTTGTAATCGTTGCCGATATGATTGCTTACAAAGCACGTGTAGAGTCCAAAATCATCCTCGGTAACATTAGTTATTCTCAACTCAACGCCGTAATGGTCCTTGACTCGGATAGCCTTGTAATAATGTGGATCTATAAGGCGGTATGATCCGTTCTCAAAGTCGTCACCAATTTTCTTTATTGATAAGACGGATTTGTCCCATTTCAGCCATCTGAAAACTGGAAGTGTTCCACTAACGAGCACAATGCATGTCATCGTTGCATTATCTCCAATCTGCACGGTTGTGTTCCTTGGAAGGCTTGTCTGTAAGATGGGCCGCGATCGTGGCTTAGCTGTTGAGAAGATGATGGAAATGTATTTTCAATTTCAAGCAGTTACAATACCAAAAGTGTCTGTGGTGCATGGTGCGGAAACTCGGCAAATTAAGTCATGTTTTACTTTATAAACAAAATCGCCTTACTTTTCCATTGCAGTTTTTTTTTAGAAGTAGACGTGCATGACTACATTTTTGTTTTGCTAAACTCACCAACAACCTGAAGCGTGTAAGTGTGATTTATACTGCCATATGGATTGGACACTATGCAAGTGTATTTCCCCGAGTCGTAGGGTACTAGATTTGTCAGTTTTAGGTACCAAATGGAAGTGTTAAGATGTGGGTCTATCCTTCGCCTGAGCATTTTCGTTCCGTCCTTTAACCATGTGTATTTGAGAGGTGGCGCTCCAGTCGCTTGACACTTCAATCTGATCGAGTGTGATGCTGGCCATGCTCGAAATGCTCTTTTTAACATATTTGGATCAGAAAAGGTTGGTGCTCCTAAACAAAGGACACAGAAACAAAATAATTAAGACCGATAAGTATGATTTGTAGCTTGACTCTACTTCTACAATCTTGTAGACATGGCCAGTTGCACAGGTGGCGTAAAAGCTTAATTTTCGTTGTAATTCAAATTCATTGGAGTGCCAAAGGAAAACCGGTGGTTAATAGTTTGCAAGTATTTACTTTATTTATTAAGGAAAAGTCATTGATTAATGCGGGTTATGACCACTCTTCATGTGATATTGCCTGTTTTGAAAATGAAATGTAATAACCTTGTGGGAAAAGAAGAAATATGAGAAAGTTTTGA
>Ga0126339_10000839_pt1 | contig 18925 bp, 9 predicted proteins | sample OrbTmetagenome_2_FD_92532 | JGI IMG/M metagenome (GOLD analysis project Ga0126339, IMG submission 92532) | Coral microbial communities from Petempiche,Puerto Morelos, Mexico - Orbicella T R C metagenome | ecosystem: Host-associated > Invertebrates > Cnidaria > Coral | place: Petempiche,Puerto...
TACGTACCACCCACCCTGAAGATATCGTGTCTCGATTGCCAGGAGCATAATATAACAAATCCGAAAAGCTGCGCTCATTTTCTATATTTTTAGTTCATACTGATCATGGCTATGAAGCTTACAATAGTTAATCCGGAGCGGAAAACCTATCGGCATCTAAGCCCACAGACCTACTTGCTGCTCTGTACAGTATAATTAAATTGTTAGAGCAAACTAGCAAAATTTAAAACTCCAAGACGAGGTTAGTTAAAAACAGAAGCTAGATTATATTGTTTTGGCAATATGCGTGTAATTCTTCAGATTGACATTAAAATTAAATATTGCTGTCAATAGAACTACTATTTTGGCTTGAATTGCTGAAGGCCGGGGGTCGTGTGTTGACATAAGGCGTCCAATTAGCAGGGCTATGTTATTCCGGTGAAAAAGCTCAGGTTAAAAAGCATTTAGTCCGGTTTAATAAAGCCAGATTTGGGCAATCAAAGTAGTTATCAGTTTTGAAACAGCTCTAGCCTACAATTCGCCTAGCTCTTTAGTGGCGGGGTTTTTGGAGAAAGCGCTGAAATCTCGGTGCATGCATGTCTTCAATTTTGTTGCACTGCCCTTTTTAGGCGGGGTCTATATTTAGACTTTATTAGACCACGGATTAAGAAATTTCGGCGCGACACAAGCTGTATATTTCTAACGCAGGAAGTTGAATTTCCTTAGCTGGTTTGCTGACTAATGTTAATGCTAATGCTTATGTTATTATTTAAGGCGTCTTAGGTAGCTATTTTTATTGCAATTACCTAGGCATTCAATTGCAAATCCTCATTTTCTTCCAGCCTCAGTGACGAGACGAGACATTGTAAGGACGCGGCAGGCTTTCAGTTCTACCCGGCGCAACTTTGCGAAGCTCTACTATAATTAGGTAAGTAGAATGAACTCGAAACTAGTTAATTGCTGAATTTAAGGTTACCTAAAGTTTCCTGTTATACCTTATAATGGGGTTTATTTGTACAACTTTCAAGAAAGAATGGATATATATAAAGATTTATGGGGTTCAAAATGCGCAAAGAAATTGATCATTGCATTGCAATGATCAATGACTTTTAAAAATGTTACTCCTTTCAACTTAACATCAGATTTTAGAAACATGTTTTTTTCTAAAACTGATGAACGAATGATTTACCATCGCCAATATAAGTGGTGGTTTTTTTACCTTGATATAATCGTTTCAGTATTGCCAATCTTTCGGGGCCGTAGCTATAGTAACAGGCAAACCTCAGTCACGTTTTTCGTTTTTTGTTGTTTATCAGTCAGCATGAACACCCTAAATACCATGGAAGAGAACTTAACCATGGACAAGAGCTCAGTCAATAATTTTTTTCTTTTTTTCATGGACATTGCCTCAGTCATAATTGTCTCATGGACATTGCCTCAATCATAATTTTTCATGGACATTGCCGCAATCATAACTATTTCATGAGCATTACCTTAATCATAATATTTTTCTAGCTATGGCTCTGTCTTTGCTATACTCGAGAAATTCTCCCATTATCGCGCCGGGGATCATCTTCTTGGAAAACAAAAGCACATTTTAATTACAAGCAAGAACTAAAGGCCCTACGTGACAAGACAAGGCGAACTATAAGCTTCTTTTCTGTCGGTCGTGATCGACTTTATCTTTAATCTCAGCCGATGACATGTTTTAATCCGCAAATGTAAATCCAATAACAGTAAATTGATTAATGGCAACAATAACATCAACAGGTTGATAATAACAGTAGACATTTTAAAGACAAGGATTTTATAAACTGAAGAGATTAAAGATGGAAGCTTGTCTTGGCCGGCCGGTGTCCCGCACGTCGAGTTCTGCAGACCGAGTTTTCTCGGAGCGTGCTTTTTTTTATACGTACCTAAATTTTATCGTTAATAAATGGAAGCTTATTTTAAATTAACCCTGAAGACTTCGCAATGTGCAGTCTTCAGTTCTCAGTCAATTAGTCATTCAGCCAGTTAGTCAATCGGTCAGTCAATCAGTCAGTCAACCAGTCAGTCAGTCAGTCAGTCAGTCAGTCAGTCAGTCAGTCAATACTGTTCCGTTCGCGTGTAAAGGGATAATGCAGTTGCTTGCAGTCCGTTCAAGCAGTCTGGATTCAAATATTTCCGGCTTCAAACACGACTGAAAACCGAAAACAATACACTTTCTAGACGCTTTTATCTAAAACAAAGGAAAAACTTGCTGTCCAGAGGAAAAAGGTTAGACTGAAATAATTCACTACTTAACTTTATTCTGAAAAATTTATTCAACCTTTTATAAAAGACAAATGCCAGAGTGTGTTTCTATGTATTTAGCACTGCTTATCAAGACTTAATAAGAAAGCTAACGCTGCAAATCTCGTCTCAAAGCTTATTTCCAGCTGTGCTGGAGTAAGCTGGACAACTTTATTTGGCGAAATAAAACTTTCAAAGTGTTATTAGAAGTAATCCTGCAGGCGTCATGTCTTTTTAGTCCGACGAGACAGTCTTATCTTAAGTAATTTGCACTGCAGTTTTCCTTCAACGTCAATATTAACAGGACATACGTGCAGAACTTAATATCAATTATTTACATTTTGTCTCTTACTGGGCCCCAGGCAAAGAACATATATCTAAGAGGTACGTGCATATACACAAACGTTATCTGCTTCAGTTCCCGAGCACTGAGGTCCCGCGCGCGTCAAGGTGAAGCTGAGCGAAGACCGTAACAATAAGTGCATAAGCACAAGGTATGTAAACTTTATAGATTGAAGTACAACATAATTATAAACTTTATACTTCGTTGATAACATATATGTTTACTGAGGTGGTCGTCGTAAATGAGTTTTATTTAAAGAGCTGAATGAGAAGCTTTTCACTTAGAAAAACGTTGGTGTTTTAATCGATACTTTTCTTATGTCCCTATAATGTTACAAGAATGAAAAACTTATACATGGTTTTGCAGACTCCGGACACGAAAATGGAGTCTGAACAACTTTTTAAAATAGCGATTAATAGTGTGTGAAAACAGGTATTCAATATATTTCGCGGATATTTTTTCAATGCCTCCGGCTTAGTAGCAACGAAAGCTGACTTCAGTCCTTCGCGATCGTGAAAAAAAAAAAGAACAGTACAGGAATTAGGAAAGACGATTAATATAATTGTTAGTTTGATAACAACTTCTCTCTTGATCGCATGAAGTTGTAACGATACTAAAAAACATTTTCGGTCATTCCGGCGTTATCGATATTTTAACAGTTCATCTGAAGGCGACCAGTATAGATTTGAGTATAACGGCATCTTCCTTAGCTTGATGAAGTGAGTGAAACTGCTTCATTTTTCACTTAATTACCACACGTCGCTCTCTTTGTCATCCATCCATGTTTTACTCAAGTACATGCGAAACACGTTCTGTTGTCTCAAGTTGTTCTCATCAAGACAGAATCAAGAAAGAAAGAGAGAGAGAGAGACCAACAATATTATTGTGCTTCGGATTATAATTAAGGTATGCTCTCAATGTGAACCGACGAAAATACATTGTATATGAAAAAAGCATTGTATTTTCAGGTGTCTGCGGTTTAAACAATGCCTCGAGAAGTCAATTTTAGCACGTATTTGTCCAATGAAAAGGGGTTATATTTTCATAGACTGTGGGTGAAGACTCAGGCCATACTTCCTTTCCCGTTGTTCATTTGTTGAAGTGCATACCGTATCCGAAAGGCCCCGGTTGTTAAAAGCTTATCCAGGATTATCGACGAATTCAAACCATTTGCCTAATTTTTTTCGGTTCAAAAGCTTTAAAATTACATTTTCGACAATTCTGAACTGTATCTTAAAATAGCAGCGTCAAACGCTCTGCGGAAACGACCAAGAAAATGAAAACCTTTGGTTCATTGCTAATCCCAGATTAAGGTTAATTCGGCTCGCGGAAAAGCCGTATTCACGACAAAAATTTACGTTTGGATCATCGACGAATTCAAACCATTTGCCCAAATTTTTTTCGGTTCAAAAGCTTTCAAATTACATTTTCGACAATTCTGAACTCTAACTTAAAATAGTAGCGACAAACTTTCCGCGGAAACGACCAAGAAAATGAAAACCTTTGGTTAATTGCTAATCCCAGATTAAGGTTAATTCGGCTCGCGGAAAAGCCGTATCCACGACAAAAATTTACGTTTGAATATCTTCCAATCAGTGTGTCCTCTTCGAAACATGACGATCAGAATCTCCAACGCCGACAAATTCAATGACGGCATCGCGGAGCCAACTGACGGATTACACACCACCGCGTTGTATTATTCATTACAATGTACTAATTGTTGAGAAGTTAACATGGCATGTCAAGCCGATATAAGTAAATAAACTGACCCACTGAGCTGCGCTATATAACTGAAAGTATAACTCGCTGTAAGTCAACTGAGCAGTTAATTTTTTGAAGATAGTCTTAAACTGTATCTGGTCGCGGAGACTGATTTCTTTGTTTGTACAGTTTTAAAGAAGTGTCTAAGGTAGGTACAAAACGCAGCTTGCCTTAATTGTGTTGAGTAAGTACGTACTACCAATTTCGAGGACGAACAACATCGTATTACACTCCATTCTTACTAAAACCAACGAACCGAAAAATTGAGTTGAGTGTTCTTAGTACGTACTACCAATTTCGAGGACGAACAACATCGTGTTACACTCCAGTCCTACTAAAACCAACGAACCGAAAAATTGAGCTGAGTGTTCTGGCTCCAGAAAACAGAAATTAAAACGAGGAACGTAGCCACAGCACTTAGGAATATCATTTGTTTGTGTTTTCATCTTATATACGACCTGGGAATAAAAGCGAATGACGGACGCCCTAATAATTAAGATCGTCAGGGACCCCTCACGGGTCCTCTCAGATAAAGCGGCTGGTATCTCAAAGGAGCGTTCAGTGGTAAACGTAAAAAACTTTGATGCCGTTCTATATGGTGAAAAGAAAGAAAATGGCTTTCCACGGTCTTTCTGGGGCAAATTTAAACTCAAGCAAATACAGTGCCATGCAAGTTGGAATCGATTACGCAACAAGTTGAGACTAGAAAGGAGTATGCAAAAACGGCCGGAAATTTGTCTAAAAAATGTTTGTCTTCTTCAGTTCACTGACGAATGACAGACCTATTTTTCACATGACGCCTATTAAGGATATTTGCCGACTGGTATTGCACTGTGTTTACAATGTATGTTTAGTGTTATAAGTAAACACATTCATACGTGTTTACGTACGTGCTAATATAAATGTTTATTGACTACGTTTTGCTCATAACTTTCGAATCAAACCGAAATAATAATATTTTGAACAAGCCTTTCCAGTCGAGACTAAAGTTTCTCAGTGCGTTGTGCTGTTCTTTTACGTTTCTCTCTCGATCATTTTTGTCCCAGAGTTTTTTTCTTTCAACTATGTCACATCTTTCAATGAAGTCCCGCAACAAGTATTTTTTTCTTGGTTGCGTTTGTTATGCTCTGATCCACGATTGGTTTAAAAATTCTCGTACAAAGAGCTTTAGCCAGTAAGCGTAGACCTGATGTTTCTTCGCCAATAGGAAGCGCTTACCCACCCTTGTTTTCCCGCGTTTTCTTACGCGCGTGCGCTTCCAAATGTTTTTTGGCCTACAGAGTTCATGTTTTCAGTCTGGTTTGAAGTGATTAACCCTATGATGTGAATTTGTTTAAAAGTGATCTGATCAACATTTCACGCCCTCGCATTGAATACCAACGCATCGCTAAACGGAGAGGTCATTGACCGAATCTAGAAAACACACCTTGAGAAGTCAAGATACAAAAACATGACTAATTAACCTCTCGAGCGGAATTTAAAAAGATCCAAAGTAAAAGAAAAAATAGGAGAGAAGACTTAAGCTATATACAACAAGGGTATTAACACTGAATCACTGAATAAAATTCATTTAATAGCCGAGGAAACCCATGAGAAAAGTTGCATGTATTCTAACTTTTCGTTGGCGGCCATAGCTAGTTATCAATATCAAGGAAGGCTTCCTTTGGAGGGATATTCCCACATACAGCTGCAGGAAGAAGGAAACAGGAGGGTGGGTAGATTTCTTTCACCTACCAATCAGATTCGACATTTTATTGTGACCCTAGAGTGATGAAGAGCTAATTTCTCCTCACGATCTATAATGTAGATGCAGTGTGAAGTGATGGGAACGAAGAGTCTCATCAAACAGGGACTGTTGCTTTGATTAGCCACTATATTCTCAACACTGTCACTAGAGAAATGAATGCAATCAGTTTGAAGAATTCAGTGATACTTTTAGCTTGGCTGATATAGCTTCAACGTGGCCCATAAATCAATAATTAGTGGCCAAATGGAGATTGCAGTTATTAAAATGCTTAAAATTGTTAAATCAAATGTTATCCGTATTTAACCCTCATTCAACGTGCCAAGATCTTTGGTTGCAGTGATTTTTTTTCATAAACTAACGCTAGCTATTTTGGCAGTCCTCCCTGAACAATCGCTTATTTGTCTCCGAGATGATCTCTTCGAAGAAGGAAGGAAATACTTCATTAGTATCCGCAGGTAAACAAGGCTTGCTGGGTTTCCATTTTCCATCCAGCGTGGCAATTAAGTTGTCGCTTTTGTTGTCGCTTTTGTTCGGACATTTTAATCATACCAAGCGGGTTAATTCCTGTAGAAAATGTTTGCACTAGCGGCGTGAGTGGTAACATTTCACGACGGGAACTTTCAAAAGAAGTGCGAGTTTGTTTATGCTCTCAACCACAATTAAACCACAACACGTAATTGTCCTTCGAGCGACTCTCCCGAAGAGCGGGCTCCTTCGCATCCAGCCGAAAAATACGGTATGTAAGCCTTTTCTTAATTATCAGTTAAAAATCTTATCAAGGTCAAGCATTAGCCAGTTGAGACAAAAGTTGAAATCACCTTATAGCGGCAGTCAGTGTAGTTATTGGTTCTAATCAGTATGGTAACACTGAACGCGCGCCAGCTAATTCAATTCATTCCCGTCTTGGTTTTGCCGTCCTTTCTCTTTAAGCCTTCTAAGCGCTTCAAGTCTTAAAGAAGTTAAACCGTTTTCACGCAATTATTAATGCTAATACCATTTTAATTGGCCACTATTGTGGTAATCCAAAGGATGCAATCTGACCAAATTTTGCGCGATCAAATACACCCTTGATGATTTGCGACAAACCGTAGCCGCTACTTCATGTGTACGGTGAAAGCGCGCTGAAAGCGTCTCTTCTAAAATGACTCCGTCCGCTCTTACTCTCTATTAAATTTAATCGTTTTTTACGTCGCGTTTTTCGTTAGGCGGGAAGTTATTTAGTTTTTTTTTTTAGGTTCAGGGGGTTGTTTCAAGTCTTGCTGGGTGCAAATCCTTTATATAGGGCCTCGTTGACAAACAAAAATTATTGCGAGATATTCCGTCCATCATAATCTGTTTGCCTGTTTTACTTTCAAGGAAATAACTCAGTGTTTCGAGAAATCACTGAAATGTATATTTTCGGCGTGATATCTGTGTAGGGGGCTTCAGTAAACCATGCCAAAAATCCACAGCCACTTTCAAACCTAAATGCAATGTGTAAACCAGTTAAAGAAACCCCTGTACTGTTTGGAAACATCAAGGAGATCAACGAACCTTTAATCATCACTCTGGGTTATTTTTGTATTTTTTTTTTTCTAGTCTCGTCTGTATACATTTACGGACCGTAATCGGATCTAACGATACCCTTTGTTTTAGTTACGTCATAAAATTCTTTTTGTTATCGTTGAATTATTGCTAAACACAGAAACTCGATCTCTGTATATACTTCGCTATGCAAGTCCACATTTTTTGCATAGCCACATGCTGTGAAAGTCTTGCCTGTCTGAAAAATAGTCAGTTTCAACGCTGAACGGCTCTAAACATGCTAGAAACTCAAATCCCAGAAATGGGCACTCTAAAGAAGAGCCAACATTTAAAAACACTTCAGGCTGAGTGAAGAGCCCATCCCGATTTGAACTGATTTAAGATTTGACAAAATAGATTTATTGTTAACTGAAGGTTTGTTTTATTTCAAACGAAATGTGACCAATATTTTCTTTTTCGAACACTCCTTTTCTTAACTTGGAAGTGGTCGGAAGAGGTCGGAGGTGGTCGGAAGTGGTTGGAAGTGTTCGGAAGTTACCGCCTTCAGTGCTATTATCGATCTTTGCAAGAGGTTAATTGTGATGGCCAATCCCTTTGAAAACTCCGGAACCGCTGTATGACCTGATTGCTTTTCCAGTGAACTTTCTTGTTTAGATCTAAATCCTGAACAAATATCTCAACTTCAGCCTTCGTCTTTTTAAGTAAAGATTCTTTGTTTCTAATGCTGTTTCCAACCTTTTATAGTATCTTGTTAGTTAGAAGTTCAAAATAAATGCTCTTTACTGATTTATGTACAGTTCTTTTAGTAATGGTGTTGAGAATATATCTGGCATAAGCCAGTGTCGCAACCTCGCTCCCAGGTTCTCGCTCAAAGCTGCCGGCGGACGAGGATCCTGGGAATAGGATCCCTCCAACTGTCTCGCCTTTCTATCAACCACCAACACTACCGGCTAAGGGTGATTTTTCTCATCTTATGCAATGTAAATGAACGAAACTGTTTTCAATGTTTACATCTCAGAAATGGTCATCATGACAGTTTCAACTAGCATTTGGAATAGGGCAAACTGTCACTTTCAAAATGCCTATTTAACGCCTGAGATTCCCTAAGACGAAAAACTTCTTGCCGGACCGTTGTTCGCCTTGCGATATGCTAACAAAACTAACAAACATTCCAACTGACGTTTCACGCACTCGTTTGACCGGAACTCTAATCTTATCACCGATTCAGAAGAAACTCAAGGATCGAAGGATAAAACTCCAATTTAGATTCCCGCGAAAAGAGGACATCGAACATCAAGGATTGAATAACAGGTAGTCGCAACACTGGCTGCTCAGTCAAACTTGGGAGCACTCCAAAGTGAAGATTTGACAGGGTTTGTGGTGAATAAGTTCTGCTCACTGGGTTGCATTACTCTGTCCCGACCTGGCGTTGAAAACTGAAAGCAGCGAAACTGCGTCGAGTTTTAAGTCACGCAATGTCACGCGGCGGTCACACCATCTATTTATAGACCATGATACACTGCTTCATGCAGAGGACCCCGAGCGGCAGTCATACATCAGGCCGGTTGTATATCCACCGCCTGAATCATCACTACAGTCTGCCAAGGGTTTCCTGACAGGATTCAGTGTGTCTGGGAAGAAGGAAATTCAAGACGGACTCGATAAATTACCAGAATCTGCCGACATCGAAAGGAGCTCAAGTGAAATGGTACGCTTTAGTAAAAATCCTGCGCTTTCTGCATAAATGAAGTATATGGTTAACGACAGTTGACAACAGTTAGCAACAGTTTGTGTTTTTCAACTCTTATGTCGATTTCTTAAATATTCGGGGAGAATATTTTCTTTGTTGGTGCTAGTTTTTAGATGCGCGAAACAGAAAAATAAGATTGAGTTTCCAAGCATAATCAATCACCGATGCCTCGGCCTCTTTGGCCTCTTTAGTCTCTTAAGCCATTTAGCAGGATTTACTTCGAGGTTAAACAAAACTAACCTACGTATACCAAGAAAATCTTTGTATATTTTGTGACACGGTTTCTAACCTGCTTTGAGTAATTGTTCTCGTGTTTTACTGACACCGTGGCCTAAATTTGAATCAACCTAAGTCCGTCTCAAGCTAAAATATAGACGAAATCACGGTAGTAGGTGTTTGTTGATTGTGCTCGTAAAATTGGCACTTTATTTGGCTAGAAATGCTTTTAATCCTGTAAAATGTTGCTAGGATCTTCAAAACATTTGCTAGTGAAATCCCAGATCTACTAAATTTGCTAAGCGTGGACGTCCGGAATACTTCCGGTCTTTTCCCGGAAATCCCATCCAGCACATATCGGTCATTTCCCAGCCCTGCTCGCGAAGGTAGCGCGCGCTCCTCCCCCGAACCCGGTAGCGGTGGAAATCGACCCTATCCTTTCTTGAAACAGGCGAAATTTAAAGATACGAAAATACAGCAACGAGAAAACTGGATAAGCCGACTCGTTTGTTGAACTAGCTCTGCACAAAAGCAGAAAACTGAAAGAAGTTTAAAATGTGCTCGTTTTGTATATTTATGACAAGAAGTGTTCGCAAAATGATACAGAGTGCTTGAACAGTTCGAACAAAGAAACAACGTAAAGAGCTTATCTCAAGTATCGGGCGAAACCTGACGTAAATATCTGAAGTGGTAGGTGATCATGAAATGCACTTCTATAATCTAAATCGTAATTCCGAATTTTGCAGGAGTGCTCTCCAAATCTCGTTCCCATCTTTCTTCCTTTGTTCTATCTGTTGTTGCAAGTGTTCCGCTTTGTAACCTTAACAATGTTCGCAATATTCATGGTGGAGTGTAGTGTATTCCATAACGAGACCAGTGTGGACTGTGACATCAACTTCACCGCTTACCACACCCCTGGCTGTGGTCCGTACTGCTGGAAGGGCATGTGGATTGGCTGCTCAGTGATCACGTGTGTGATTGGTTTATTCATCATCTTTGTTCCAATTGCAAGCAGACACATGAAACAAATTCGCCCTGCTTCCAACACCTCCATCGCTCGTTCTCTCATCGTTAAACCCTACTTCTGGCACTTAAACGCCATTGTATTTCTCGTGGTTGTCTACGATGCAATTATCCTCTGCCAAGAGCATGTCAGTGGTTCAGAACAAGTGGAGATTGGTGTGATCGTTTCCAAGCTGCTCACAGTAATACTGATTTTCCAACTCAACTTCACGTATCCTCCGAGCACCGCCGATGGCTTTCCTCTCATCTGCCTTGTGTTGTACTACATGACGTTGTCAATTTTTGTCTTGGATAACTTGTGTAAATTTGTGGAGCTCACCGTTCGAATTTCGTATAAGCTGTACACTGTAAACTCCAAGAGGTCCGACAGAGAGTTGCAGGTTATTAGTCTGATGTTGGAAATTGTCGACGCTACTCTGTATCACAGTTTTGCAACTTTTTTCTGGAATAAAATATTCCGTGGAAGGAGCGATGTTTTGATGACGTACAGTCCTGACTTAGCCCAGTCTCTCCGTGTTCAACGGGACGACGCTACAAGCGAGAACCTGGGGCCGGAGTCCTGAACTGGCTAGGGATGTCGTGACTAACTCTTGGTAACGCCTCAGCTCCAAGCCCCCGCTCGTTGTTTGACTTCAGTTTGAAAAGTGGGTACCATTTTAAGTGCTTCATATATGCCCGACTTATTACCGTTTTCGCAAGAAATGCCACTAATTGATATACGCTATCAACAACATAAATGAAATAAGAGATTTTATATTTATAACTGCCGAGACATTGTGCTAAAAAAAAAAAAAAGATTTTGATCTCTCGGCGGATTTAATTAGGAACAAGAAAGCTTGTATATAGGTAGTTAAGTGAAGTGAAAGATGTTGATCATGAGTTGACTTTGCATTCCAGCCGCAAGCGAAGTGCTTTGTCAGAAATGGGCTCTAACATAGGCTGAAAGTTCTAAGTACGGTTTGAATGAGATAAAACGAGCAACTTGTCAGCCGTGAAGTAAAACCAACGCTCAGATAGCAAAAACAAGCACCAAGATTTGATTTCTGTCCACATCTGTCTGTCGAGGGACAGGAGTCAAGCTTGGGTTGAACTGATTGACACCGCGAGCTTTGAAAAGTTCGAAATTCAGACATTCGGCTTTTTGTTTGCGGTTATCGCGGTAATTAACTTAAAATTCCCAAACTCTGAATATTTCCTCTTAATAGTCACTAATTACCTGGATTTTCTTTTGAGACTCATGGATCTGCGATAACTTCTTCGTGAGCTCAACAACAACGACAACCTTAATTAATTTGTACTTACAGTTACAATTTTATGGACAGAAAAAAAAAACAATAGAGCTCAAAGCATCGGACGTACTTCTGGTGATGCTGAGTAAAATCGAGCAGTTAACACAAATTTATCACAGGGTTAGATAAGTAAATGCTTCAAGTAATGCAATTAGCTAGTAAGCAAGCTTGAAGCTTGTCACACGGGTGGGTGGTATAGACGGAAAACGATCGACTCGCAATTTTTGCTTGGGCGTCGGTCACATGATCGGCTAATAACGAAATAGAACTGAGCTCTTTTCAGTGATCGGTAAAAAACGCCTTTTGCACTTAACTAAAAGCTCGTTATTACTTCCACGCTCCAATAATTTCCTGTTTAGCCATTTCAACTTCTCATGACAACAATAACAACAACAGACGGGCAGAAGTTTCAATGATTCTCTTTCGCAGCTAGACCATTACCACTTAAGGATGTACCACTCTACTTAGTGGACAGACAGTCATGACCATAGTAGCTTGACCACACACAGACATCACTTTTAATTGACCCACCGTATTAGACACCAACTCCCTATCAAGCGGGTGTTCGCTTTCGAGTTAAGCCCATTCCTTCGTGACTCAGTGAAAGAATTAGAGGCATTCAGTGACTAAATATCGTAACTTAATATGCAGACACGGAATTGGCAGAAAATCGAGTATTAACGTCACGAGAAATAGCTGAATGAGGCTTGTGGGGTGATACAACCATACTAAGAAATCGCGGATTCGAAATCGCTATGTGCTAGCTGAAATCTAGCTAGCTAAAACACGCTTTGCCAGAGTCGAAACGAAACCCCTCGAAATGTAGCGTGAACACGTATAGTGTAGCCGTAATTGAGGTAACAGCTGTTAGAGAACTCTGCTGCCCACAAATACAAGAAGTCATCTACGATGAAATAACGGTATTGATCGAATCACGTTTTCAGACTTTCCTCTTGACCCATTTAGAGCTCATTGTCACTAAAATGATTTAGCTTCCAGTTGGAACCAATTCAAGTTAAGCGTCAACAAATTTGGAAAATTATCAAGTACTTCAGTGAAAGTTATATTATGACCTAAGCACAAGCGTCGCTGAGGTAACTTTCTGACACACCCTTCCACCATTTACCCAAGAACTGGTGCAAGAATGTAATTCTAAAATACGTCGCTCGAAAAAAGAAAAAAAGGAAAGAAAGAAAGAAAAAAAAAAAGATCTCCATAGCTAAGGATGACGATAGAGCAACTCATCAATATAATTTAATAAAGTATTATGTGAGTATTAGAAATACAATACATGCGTATAGGCCATGCATGCAACACAGTCGTATAAAGACGGAATTCGTGAGGGAATTATTACACTTGATACCGATCATCCTGAAAAAGGCCGGATTTGTCTGACTATGTAAATATTTCTCGTGATTAGCTTTTCAACCCATTAAGCGATGGATCTTCATAAGTCAGCCCCCAGTCAGCGTGTAGACCAAAACAACGCAAAACAAATAGCAAGATTAGCAAAAATCCCTGTTTAAAGGATATAATAGTTGTCTACAGCTAATAATTTTATGCGCTTTAGTTTTTCCTTTTCATTGTTGATGCCAGAGTTACCAGAACTAAGACTCATCATCAGGTACTGTGTTTTTACTATCACTGAGTGATGTAGACTTATATAATATAATGTAGACGGTTAGGTAGTTCTGTGATTGTCTATTGGAGTACATCATTCTACCTACGGTATTCTCTTTTACTTCGTAGCTCCAAGTGAAGTAAGATTTGTTGCATTTTTGCCAGTGTTATACGCTGTCATCAGCTTCGTATCAGCGAAATTAAACGAAACTGAGAACCTAATCAGGCTCACTGTAAACTCTGTTTTCTTCGTGCTCCGACAGTCGGGCTGTTGAAGTGACGCCCAGATCCTTTCCAAAACTTGTAACAGTTTGAGACTAGCAGAAAATTCTTTTAGCAACGTTGATCAGCGCTTACAACTTAAACTAGACAAGAGTTCGTGCTGTTCAGTTGCTCGTTTTAAAACTGTAAGACTTGTAGAAGCCGAATGATTTTACTTATCTGCCTTACGCCTCAAATACAGTGCTGATGTGAGTCGAATAGAGCAAAGAATTTTATTTTTTCCTGACATCTTAGACAGAAATGTGCGTTCAACTTTGAACTATAACACGGCATGGGCCTGATAATCGCAGACATATTAAATTGTCGTGTTCAGTTACTCGTGCCCTTGTTTATTCTATCCCCTAGATCGGCCGTGCGGGTTAGTTTATGCATGTTCTATTTCTAATTCCTTTTCTCAGAATGTTTTGGTTTTCATATTCAAAGGTCCTGTTACAGTTTGCAAACGCACGCTTTGCATCTCTCACGGACCACACACGACCGATTTTCCCGCCACTTTGGACGACCGCATCCGATGTACTTTCGCGCCTTTGGCACCTGGTGCACGATTTTATTTCAAATTTCCTTGTTAATCGTTGTTACGTCTGTTCACTTCTGCTTAAAACTGATGTTTTCGTTTCTGCTTTTGGAGTTAATATTATATCGTGTTACAAACTACGATAGGGTTTTGCCCATTCCAGCAAAAATTAATTCAATTCAAAGACCATTTTGATGATTGGGCTTCAATAGCTCGTGCATTTATCTTAATTTCAGGGCAAAATCCTTATAGCGACTTCAGTTCTAACTTAAGGAATTTATTGAAATGTACTGAAGAGGTTTTCGAAAACATTTTTTTTGAAGTTCAAGCGTAAAGTGAAGTCGTTTGTCTCAAAGGTTGTCGTTTGTGATAACATGAGGCTTCATGCTCACATTTTAATGTAATATATCAAACACGAAAGACCGTGTTTGACCACATTTCCAAACACCGAGAGGAGAATTGAAAATACGACGCGCAGCGGAGTACTTTTGTCGAACTTCGAGGAGTTCGGAAATGTTGTCAAACACTGTCTTAAGTGTTTGATATATCTTTTCAATCGAAACTAAAACTAAGGAGAAAATGGACAAAACAAATCGTAAAAATCTATGCTAATTAAGATCAGATATCCAAACACTGCCGCGGTCATGATTTCCTTTGTTTAAACCTAATGAATTATTAATGATTTGAGAATGCTATATGAAATAACGACCACAGCTAGCGACAGGTTCCTGTAAGAGGCTAAGCAGTAAACGTTTAAGAATTGTTTTTTTCTTAATATTGCCTCGGTAAGAGATTTAGCTCAGCTAAGGCAGTAGAAATATTATTTATCAACCCTGATTCTTGTAATATTTGTCGTAATATTTTAAGTTGAAGTGAACCAAGAGTGGTTAAGATAAAATCTCTAAAAAGAATTTTGAGTGAGCAGCAGCGATATAACACTTGCATGTGCCTTTCATTGTTTGAACAAATTGATCCAGTGATTCAATGTTGTTACAAAGGTTCGCCTTGCCCTACTGCAGTCGATCGATCTCATTTTGCCTTTCATGCAACTCTACCTAGAACATTCAAAGTAGAAGGCAACACCCTATAAAATCCTGTAATGGATCACGAGACGAGACGAGATTTCTTTGTCAGATCATATTGGGAACTTTGCACTTTGCACAGAACGTTCTTACATATTTGCCGAATGTCTGCACACGCATACACGCCAATCGACCTCGTCTCCTAATTTTTCCTTCTTCATACATTTTGCAATGCTCTGGAGCAGTCCGGGAGTCCAAATTTGACTCTAAATTATCTTATGAAAAGACTGGGATTTTTGTTAAAATAAATTGGATATTAATCATGTCCCAAATATCGCTCTATTACAGTTGTTATACCTTTAACTCTTATCATAGCAAAGATAACCTTCGGTAAGCGAGCACATTTCCTGACGATAAGATAAAACTTTTCGTCTGAGTGCCAACTGACTGTTCGGCTATCCTGTAACATAAGCCCTGAGTTCTAAGACGAAAAAGCCGTTCAATACAACCAGACCTATATCAATATAATCATTATAATATCACTATATTAACAAGCAAACCGATATGAACTGAAATAATCAACTATGGAACCATCAATTTCCTATATGTGATCTTGTAAGAAATCATTGGAAATTCAAACAAGTAAGAACAATTAATATTTTGATACAATCGCTGGAAAAAGACTCTGGGATTAAAGGGTGTGGCTTTAAATGTAACACTGCAAAACACCTAAAAAGGTATCCTTTCGTCATTTTTTTATCCCTTACTGGCAATCCCGCTTCCTGTTTGCGGATGTCCCGCGGAAATTAATCTTAAGTACCTTTGAGTAGAGCAAGATTAAAATTGAAACTAAGTGTATATTACATTTTTCCTGCATGTGTTTTCTTAATTCTTCTACATGGCGAAGAAAAAATATGTGATGGTCGTGATCCGATACTGGAGAGGAGGTGTTGTGTAACGCAGTATAAACACTGCTACAGTGGGTACTTCTTCCAGAAGTTCAAAATCGATAGAAAAACTCTCTTGCCTACTCCTTACCTCTATCCGTCTATCTCACTATTACTTAGTCGCTCAGATGCCCCCCCACCACCCCCCAGGAGGGACTCACTTACACTTATGAAAAGGTCGAAGATGCTCGTGCGAAAATTCAAATTAAACTCCTTAAGGAGACTGATCTAGGAGGGGCTCGAACTTTATTTGACTCCTAAAAGGTACCACTTATGGTAGCCGAACACAGTTTTCGCGCGCGCTTTTGCTGATATAATTCAGCGCGCGCACAAGGATTGCATTTATTTACTCAACACTCCCACTATCTGTGCTATTTTTCTCTATTATTGAACGAAGTGTATTGATGGCTTTAGTTTTTTATTACAAAGATACGTTAGACAAGTTAACGATGCAAAGAACCCAGCAATTCTCAGCGTTTTCTTTGTCACCGAAAGAACCCAGTTAATGCAGTGCATGCGCAGTTGCTCGAAAAATTGAGACCGATTGCTTTTGCAGAAACCTGCCGATTTCTAACGATCCAGTCGTTAGAATTTCAAGAAATTTGGCAAAAAAATAGTTCCGAAACCACGTGAATGATCTATCACAAAAAAATCTGAATTTTGACATAGGGAATTTGTAATAATACAGAACATGCAGTGAAAACGATTTACGGCGAATTATGAAAATCGTCTATGTCAAAATGTTATTAGAACAGTGTTGACAGAAGGGATTTTATGTCAATTCGTAGTGGGCAAATGATGAAAAAAATCTAACGACTGGATTTTTTGTAAATAAACAAACCGTTTTTTAAACCTTGTTTTTAACAAGCCCCGTTGCCATGGCAACAGCACACACCTTAGTCAAAATGCGAGAATAAACCCTTCTGTGGTTAACCTTGACTCTTGCAAAAAACGGGTGCAAAGCATAAATAGTTTAAAAGTAATGGTGAATAAGGCATAGGCATTTGAAAACTGTGTTCGGCCACCTTAAAACGGAATTGGTTCGATGACCAGCCGCTGTTCAGGAAAGGAGTCCGCCCTGACAGACCGGACTCGAGAAACCAGCGGAAATCGGTCCTAAAAACTGAAATAAGACGTTTTTTGTTATTTTTTTCTTCAGGTGCACCCCAAAAAGATACTTTGAGAGCTAAAAATGGTAGAGTTTGTCCCGAACACTCTGACTGAGACCAAAAACTTTGATTTATACCCCTAAGCGAGATGACGAGCATTCCGGCGGCCTTTTGGGAGTCTTCCCGGGTTAGATTTATCAGTTCTTACTTATATTTGACCTTACGATGTTTTGTTATAATTCTCTGGCTAGACACGGCTAAAAGTATGATTTTACGAAGGAGTTGGTTTATTTGTAAAGTTCGATAACAGTATTAAGTGATCTCCGTTTGTTGCATTTTGGATTTAGCTAAGTTCTTAATCCTTTCATATATCTCCAGCTTTATTTCCTCAAGTCAATTACTGTAACTTAAGGCTTCAGTCTCGGCAAGTTTGGTGCCAAAGAATCCTTGGATTTTGACACCTTGACTTAGTAATCTTTAACTTCCAAAGCAAAATCCTGTGAAACATAACTGTACAAATGAGTAATCGAGGGGCCCCTGCAATTCAATGTTTAGTCTTTATATGGTGTCTATGTGTCATATAGTTAAACCTTGAAATTGAGTACGTACTACGTTTTATTTCGTGATGTTTCGCCCAACAGTAACAGGCAAAAACAAACGATATGGGAGATTCATACCACGATGACGTGGTTGAGAAATAAGACCTGATTTTATGCATGGGTGCTCTATTTACAAAAATGCCACACTGAACAGTTCTAAGGTGGTGGTCTTTTTCAAGAAATTAGGATTAAACTTTGGTAATTGTTAAATCCTTTGTCATGTGTCTGCAGCTTTAACTCAAGTCAATTAATTTTATAAGCTTGTAATTTTAAGCTTGGGGCAAAAACCTCCCATAATACGGACACACCGTGTAGCTTTACCCACAAAGCGAACCCTATAAAACCCTCCCGTGACAGCAGTCAAAGGAGAACGGTCGAGGAGATCTTTCATAACGTATTGCGTGAGCTCTAGGAGGACTACGTACATAGACCTCAGGTACACTTTACTGATTGTGCTGTGCAGGTTGTCTAACTTTAAGAATGCTTATGAGCCCTAGTGTGTGGCCACTGAAGAAGAAACTATAGACCTTTTAGATTCTCCATTTTACCCATACAGTTATACTGTAATTTTTGCCGTGTTTGTCCCCCAAGTAAGAGGGAGTCAGAAACCGTGATAAGGACGGTCTATTGAGTAATACTTCATGTGGTACTGTTCATTGTGCTGTATAAGGTGGTTCTTTTTTTAAATCTGTGGATGAAACCTTAGCGTGTGACCATTCAAATGAAAGCTATTGAACAGTTCTTTCATGCGGTACTGTTTATTATGCAGTGCAAGGTGATTTAAACATTTAAACCTAGCTTCGGGCTTAAATCTTTAAATCAAAGCTATTGCGGAGCACTTTGAGTCTTTCATGTGGTACTGTTCGTTAATTATGCTGTACCTCCAACTCAGCTTTACGTTTGAAGATGTAACCTGAGCGTGCAAA
>Ga0126339_10000840_pt1 | contig 18923 bp, 7 predicted proteins | sample OrbTmetagenome_2_FD_92532 | JGI IMG/M metagenome (GOLD analysis project Ga0126339, IMG submission 92532) | Coral microbial communities from Petempiche,Puerto Morelos, Mexico - Orbicella T R C metagenome | ecosystem: Host-associated > Invertebrates > Cnidaria > Coral | place: Petempiche,Puerto...
TAGTTATGATGTACAGCAAAAACAAACCAACGATTATTGAAACTTAGAGTTTGTTTCACCTTAAAAGGAACCTCCACTATTTTTACAAATATGGCCTAAAATGTTTCTAATGTACTTATTAGAAGATCTGAAATAAAAAAATAAAAAAAATGTCTCACCTGGTGAAATAATTTTTTTGTCGTCTTATCTTGAATGGCGCGCAATGCATTACGGGCTGATGACGTATCGTGGTTGCTTCGCTTTGCTTGGTTACCCAGCGCTTCCTGTTTTGATTGCACTTCTTAGTAAAAGAGACATGAGCGATGTCGCAGATACTCCCTTATCAGCTGAAACCAGAGTACTCGTCGACCGAAGAAAGAAGCGATTCAAGATGGCGGCCGTGGGAATTTTAAACGGGCTATAGGGCCCATCTTTGGAAGACGATAAAAAAAAATTATTTCACTAGGTGAGACATCTTTTTTTATTTCAGATCTTCGAATAAGTACATATGAAACACTTTAGGCCATATTACTAAAAATAGTGGAGGTTTCATTTAAGAAATCTGATATGAAGCCTAGTTTTATCCGAAAGGTCTGATTGCTTCGTTTATTAGAACTACAGTGAAACTGTTTCCAGCAAAGACAGCTAGGCGTCACGCAGCCTGTATTAGAAGCTTACTCTAATGTAAACGGCAGATTGGTGTTAGTATTGTCTTATTCTGTTGCCAGCACTGATCGTAGTTTTTTCGGTTTTGATATTCCACGAAACCACTTCACCTTAATATCGAATTTAAAAAACCGTTTAAGAGAGAAGGTATTAATGAAGGTCAACAGCGTTACTTGACTTGAGATTTGAAAAAAAGGGAGAGAGCTTACAGCAGTGACGACGGCGAGCCGAAGAACAACGCCTAGTAAAAAACAAATTTACATTTTACCTTTGAATTTCGCAATTTCCTAGATCTGTTTAGTGCGCCTATTCGTTTCAGTGTAATGCCATGAAAATACGAAAAATGAGCCTCCGTCGTTTGAGATCTGCAAAATTCGCGGAACTTAGTAATTTCACGTTGTTGTTGTTGTGCAGAGGACGAAAAGAACTGCATATGGATTTATAACGCACGTGCACAGCCATAGCTCTACTCATTAAACCTTTTGTTTGGCAACGTTCTCGTTGCCACTCCTGCTGGCCATTGGCCCAGTATCCTATCGCTACGATATTTTAGTGTAGATACCAATGCCGTGGTGACTACCGATACCTTAAAAATCCTTGGTGTAATGCTAGACTGCATGCAAGCTTAACTTTGCATGTTATGTGAAAGAGCAAGTAAGAACGGCATGCCAAAGCCTCCGCACTAAGAAGGATTCCGAGGTTTATTCCCTCAGACATTATGGAACGCCTCTACAAGGCATACATTTTACCTCATATTGTTGTCCGCTATTGCTTAAGGCTAGTAGATTTAAACATAAAAACTAGAGGAAACAAATTATTATAATCTCAGGTCCATTTAGGTTATGGGAAAAAATACATCCTATGAGTATTTATTAGAGACTGAGTTAAAATAAAAACGCTAGAACAAAGAAGAAAATTCTAGGCCCGAGTTTTAGTTTACCGACGCATGAATAATCAAGCTCCACCCTACTTACAAGATTTCCTTAACACCAAAATTTGTAATTGTAATTTAAGAGGGTCGGACACTCTTTTAACGCTACCTAATTTTAATTTAGCTAAGATGTGGAATTCAATACCTCTTTATGTTAGAGAAGCCAAGGATGTTCTTACTTTTAAACGTATTTTAAACAAGCATATTTTCTAACTTGTATGGTGATTTTATATAGATTAATATAGTATTTGTATAAATATATTTTTATCAAAATATTTTTATTGCTTGAATAGTTAAGTTTAATTTTATTGATGTTTTCATTTTTTAGCACGCACGTGTTTTAACTAGCTTTTATTATTCCTAAATGTTGCGTGGGTAAATAAGGGCCCGTTTACATTGAAAGAGGATGATCCTAGTGCTAGGATCATCCTAGAAGGTTCATTTGGTTTACATGCAAAAAAGCAGGAAAAGGGATCAACTTTTCATTTGGTTTACATGCAAGATTTGTGTTCAGCGCGGTTGCAAAGAAAGATGGCGGGCGACAATGACAAAAGTGTAGTTTTGGGGGTTCTTCTCTCTTTACTGGCGTTGATAACTGCCTTCAGCATCAATTTGCCATTATATACAACTTATTTCAAACACAGCAACAGCGGGCTATGATTCTCCAACTAAATCACACTGCCACCATTTCCAGGTTTCAAATAGCGAGGAGGAAAATCAGACGTGGAACTGCTCGCAGATTATGGCAACTGGCACCAGGACGACCGAAGGAAAAAGACTCCAAAATTCACTACTTCCCGCTGACTCTCTACTTTGGGCCCTGTATTTTGAAAACAACATTGGCCCTCCTCGTTGCACATCAGTATCGTCGTCTTCTTCGTTGGGCAGAGATATTCGAAATTGTCGGCCTTTTGAGCTTTCAGTCGATAAGTGCGAAAATCCCGCCATGTTGTTTCTCAGAACTCGTCCCCAGGGCCATATCCGGTTTCAAGACGGTGGGTGGGCAAACTGGGCCTCCTGAGGCCGTTTACATGGAGGTAGGATCATCCTAGTGCCAGGATCATCCTTCCTCTCGGATAGGATTATATTATCCTAGCGGTAGGATGATCCTAGCACTGGGGCCAAATACAACCCTTCACATGTAAACTGAAAGCTGAAAACATACCGCGCTCGGATGATCCTGGTCCTAAGATGATCCTAGCACTAGGATCATCCTATTTCCGTGTAAACGGGCCCTAAAGGATCGCTGATTGTTTTTGTTGTTGTTGTTGTTGTTGTTGTTGTTGTTGTTGTCGTTGCGTCCTGGTTTGCTATTAAGCCCAGGAATGCTGGAATCGCGATGGGGTTTTTGTCGGTGTTATTTTTTTATGGACGACTTCATGCAATAAACACTAGATAAATATATCGAATACATACTGGCTTGCATTTGTATTGTTTGACATGTTTAAGTGTGTCCATAGCACTTGATGATGGACGCTACCAAAAGCTCTTTCGAAGTCTTCAAAGTTCATATACAAAGATGGTTGTAATTCGCTGGACTGCTTAATAATGATTTGAAGGGACGCAATTTAGTCTGCGCAAGACCTTCCACTTTGAAAGCCTACTTGCTCGTCGCGTAGGTTTTCGTTGACATGTATCTTCATTCTTTCCAGCATAATACTGCTAAGTACTTTGCTGGGGATGAACAGCAGATTGATTCCTCCCCAGTTCTTACAGTAGCTGGTATCCCCTTTTTCAGAAGTTTGACTAGTAGCCCGTTCAGCCAGTCCTACGAAATCTCTTTAGCTGTTCATGAAGTATATCAAGTGACATCTAATCGCTGCTTTTCGTCTCTTTAATCTCGTCAGTGCCCGATTTATCTCTTCCTTGGAGTTGCTGCCAGTGTTAATTGGTAGTTGTTGACTAGCCTGAGGCTCGAGGGGATCTACAGGTGGGCCCCTGTGTAAGTACTGCTGTAAAGTGATCACGCAATTTTTCAAGTTAACTGTTCAGTTTGGTGAGCAGGCTTCCAGTGTTGTCTCTAACTGGGCGGTCTATGGTTCTTCTATGGTCGGAGAGGTTATAGAGTGTCTTTATGTCTCCTTTTCCAGCTGCTTCCTCTGCGTCTCTGCCTAAGTTGTTGATAGTAAACGCAGCGTCGGAAATGTCTGAATAAAGCCAACACAAGAATACCTGCTCCTGTTTTAGAAAAACAAAGATGGCCGCTCTAATACCGTAATGAAATCTTCACATACATGATTCCCCTTTATAAGCGGCAATTTGATTGGTTGTTCATAGAAGCCCCAATCTGAATGGTGTGACATATCTACATCCCTCACTCAGTCACTCATAACGTAGTCCAGACCCGTCGATTAAGAGGTAATTTATTACCAAAAAATAACTTAGTTACTTCTTGTTCTAATCAACAAAACTTGCTTAGGTTGATAAATGTTGAAATGACTTAAATTCCTTTTTGAAAACTCAAGTAGTAAATGCAAATGGGGCAAGGAAACCGAAATCAAATGACAGGTTGTTTAAACAGGCTGTTTATAAATCTTAAAAAAATTTAAATTGAAACTGGAACATTTTTATTATGTCAACGTGAACATGTAGTGTCGAAGAATTACTATAATCTGTTGTACTGATGAAGTCATTAAATGAGAGTTCACCATATTCACCAGAACCGAAATGACACCTAGTCGGTTTTGTTGGTTATAAACAATTATTGGATGAGGTTTTTGTGATATCCGGAATAAACAAGGTCGAGGTAAGAGTTATCAGCCGAAGCCGAAGGCTTCGGCTGATAAAACTAACCGAGACCTTGATTATTTGCGATATCACAGAAACCGAATCTCATAATTGTTTTATTATACATTGTTTTAAAGAAAATTACGACAAACGCATTATCGTACCGAACACAGTTTATTTTCGACAAGCCACACACCTTATTCCAAAATGGCAGCCAGTTTATTATTCTTTTGTTTACATGGTATTTAGCCCTCTTTGCCTCGTCAACATGTACAAAATACAAAGGCATGCAGTTTTGAAGTGAAAATGAGGCAAAGAGGGCTAATAAACATGCAAACAAAAGAATAATAAATTGACCGCCATTTTGGAATAAGGTGTATGTTCTTACGTGAGCTTGACATTGGTCTTGGATATCATGCATTGCGCGCGCAACCCACGGATTATTCACTAATCTGCTAGCAGATTAGTGAATAATCTGTAGGTTGCGCTGTTTCCCAGAATTAGCTGTAGGCTTCTAGCCAAGGAGAAGACAGATGGTGACTACAGTGTGTAATAATAATTATTAGTATACGTAGCAATCATTTTCCAAACTTGAATGTTATAGAGGCACATACTTTAGGCAGCGTCCGCACTAGGCCGGAGAAATTTGAAAACGCAGCTTTATTTCTACGCTTTGGCCTACAGTCCACACTAATCTGTCACGAAAACGGAGCTTTCCGAAAACGCTCTTCAAACCACAGGAATTTGAAAACCCCGGAATTAACTGTGGACGGAAAACGTTTTGAAAATGATGGCGTCACAATAATCACGTGATTTCCCTGACCGAGGTTTCCTCAAACACAAATCCAAAATGACAGGTGATTGTTGCGTTCTTAAATTCCTCTGGTGTAATGTGGACGAAACATTTGATGCATAGTCAGGTAGAGTAAAACCTCCGTTTTCAAGTTTCTTCAAGTTTTTCTATATTCCGGACACAAAATGCTTTTATTTGCTAAAAATTACTTAGATTGCTACTGTTACGAGTATCGTTGAAGAGCAGGGTTGTTTCCAGACAGAACTCAGGATCGCCGGTAACAGCAACAAACTAATTTATTTCCGTAAGATAACTTCACGAATTTACAGCACTAAGCTTCTTCGAATTTGAATCAATCTCTCTCACAGAAGAAACGCTCGTTCTAATATACATAAGGCTTAAAGTTCTAGAAACGTCTATTTGGAACTAAATTAAGTGGTTTGACACAATTTCTAATCTGAGTAATTACATAAGGATCAGAATGTTCTGGAATGTTCTTATACAAATTGGTCACAGCTGAATGACTTCCGGTTCTAGATTGTTCTAGCAATTGACTTAGACAATTTTTCGTAACAGCTACCAACTAAAACTAACGGCAAAAACGTACACGTGAAAAATTATGAAATGATGCGGGAAGAGGCATATTTTTGGCTTGTGTTCACTAACATTTAATGATTTTCGTTTGCATACAGAACTCCAACTTTGTCAAATCACCCTAATATCTTGAACAATAATTTGCGTTTGGTGCATGATCGATCAGTCACAAGGAATCATTCGATAGCAAGAATAAAGTTCGCTCAAGTTCAATAAAGTCGCGCCAGACATTTTCTCAGTTTTCAACGATATTTACAAGTATTAAAAATAACCCGAACTAGCAGTGTATTGCACTCTTTTTAATAAGAGTATTGTTTTCCATGCCGAGACTGAATATTCGTATTTTTCTGCCGATTTAACGCCAAAAGTATTCTTGTGGATATTCTTAAATCATGTCGTATGGCATTTCCGTTTTCCAATGTATCTGGTGTCTGGGTGGCGTTAAAGTATTTCAAGCCAGCCTGATATGACGCAGATGACGTCGTGCAGAAATGTTTTTAGCATCGAACATACGGCTAGTCCTGTTTTTGTTGCTTTTAAGAAAAAGGAAGAATTTTACATGGTTTAGTTTTTACATATAATTGTATTGATTTACAAATTCTCAACACAAAAAATTATAGTTAGTTACCAATACCTATCTTTAGTTTAAGTCTTTTTAAATCAGTTGTCATATTTTGTAACCGTCACTTCTGAAGATGTATGTTGTAGCATACGAAACGTCAAGTCTAATATAGCATGCGAAACCTGTTTGTTATGTTTGTAATCGCTGTTTGTTTTCTCTTTTTCCTGCCAAAAAAATTATGTTCTTTTCAAAATCTTAGGTAAAGTCTGCGTACGAGCCAAGTGGCCCATCAGGCCGGAGCTTATCCCGGTTTCTGTAGCATGATGCGACTAGGAGTATTTCTACTCCTCCCTGGATGGGATGCTATTCCATCGCAGGGTTATCCCCAGCATTAAGTTCGCCGGTACCCATTTATACACCTGGGTGGAGAGAGGCACTGTGAGAGTAAAGTGTCTTGCCCAAGAACACAACACAATGCCCCCCGGCCAGGGCTCGAACCCGGACCGCTCGATCCGGAGACGAGCGCACTAACCATGAGGCCACCGCGCCTCCCACATAGCCTCGGGTTTATTCGGAAAATATTCTTAAAATTCTGCCAATTTCAGCCTCGATATTCTCATGAAATATTTAAGAACTAGAGTGTAACAGCTGGCCGACTCAAATTTTTCTCGGCTCGAGTCAAGTTCGAATCACGTTAGTTTTAACATATTCTGTTTTTTGCTTCTTGAATAAAGTATGTATTTATGTTTACCCAGATCATTATTTAAGCACTAAATAATCTTTAGCCAGCGTTGTTATTTTAACCCCATTCAACTTTTTCCGCCACGCGGTCATCGATTCTTTTCCTCTATCTTCGTTACGCGCGCAAGTGTGTGACGTCATCGATTCTGAATAGACCATTTTACTGTTGTCTGCTCAGTGACCTGGCCTGTGGGTGGCAGCGAGGCTGGAGGCGGATTATTTTGATACAAACCTCACTGCTGTTGTTGTGTAAATCAAGTCGTTCTTATGCTAACTAGTTGACTTTTAAATGAAAAAGCAGAGAGGTCTGTATCAAAGCAAGGTCACCACCAGCCTCGCTTGCATTCATAGGCCAGGTAACTAAGCACACAACTGTAAAATGGCCTACCTCAGAAAAAAAAATCATTGAGAAAAGCTTCAACTTGAGAACAGAAAGGATCAAATACCTTTCAGCAAGTGCCTGTAAGGAATAATGGGCTGGTGCCGAGTTACATTGACACAAAACGAGCGCGACTCACTGTTAAGATAACGCTTTGGATTCGCGTGTAACATTTCGAAAATGACGTGATTTCTTAGCACTGGTGGTGCCTCTTGTTTGATCCTCGCTATAAATTCACGCGATATTTCCGTGAAATTTGTCCTAGACCTGTCATACTTTCGATGTTTGGGATTGCCAGCTGTGACGGGAGAAAACAAAAGTGCTTGGCCGCCAAATTTGACTTCGACAGCTATCATGGTGTCTCTGTTACTGGCAAACATACACACGCGTTCGTATTGCGTTGGATAGGGAAGGATATGTGCAACAGCTTCGTAGTGGAAAGCGTTGAAGATGGCGTCGTAAAACACGGTAGGAAGAACGAGAGATGATTCATTTATACCACATAAATCTCTCCTTTTCTTTATGACAGTGCTTGCGCCATGATGGACCTTGTAATCCAACACACCCACTGCTGGCTCGTAATCTAGCAGCCACTCTTCCACAGCTCGGAACGGCGACATCTTAGTGATGTTGGCGGGTGTAAACTCGTTGAACTTGAGAATCGTGTCGTCGTTTATAAATATGTAATAATGATAGCCTGGTCTTCTATCCATTGCGGCAAAAAAGAGCACATTCCGTCCTGATGCAAACAGGGTGTTCGGATCAAACAAATAAGTGATGTGTGATTGTTTGTTATCTTGGCACTTGGCTATGAAACTTAGCACAATCACATCACAGTTGCAGGTCTCGGGATCGCCAATCTGAGAAGAAGAGGCCAAGTTTTGAGGAAGGCATTGCTCTGTCTCCGTGAGATAAACGAAAGGCTTTCGAGTTGTGCTTTTTTGTGCTGTATAATCGTGAAGTTTCGAGTTGTAGGTGAAAAATTCAGATGATAAATGAAAGTCACTGATTTCACTGAACCTGATCATGTCTCCTACGGTTTGTTTGGAGGTATAAACAATCATTCCCACGATTGCAACCAAACTCAAAGCCAGTGCAATTGAAAAAAAGCCCTTTAACTTCATTTCTGTGGTGCTTGTATTGCCAAGTCCTGCGCAAGAGGAAAGTGAGTTAAACAAAAAGCCGTGCGAAGTGTTTCTGAATGATTATATTTTATGTCCTAGCTAAAAATGAAAAAAATAATAAAATAAAATAGTTACTGGATGTCTACAATCACTTGGAAACAAAAATTAAAAACGTTTTCAGCACATCATGAGATCCAGTTCGATATAATGGTAAAGCCGATTTTAAGGTTTCGTTACAGAATAATCGTTCTTTATGCGGGTGAAATCTATCGTGGAAACTCACGATCGAAAAGAACTTAGGACCTAAACCATAGTTAGTAGTAACTATGCCTAAACTAAAACTGGACATGTTAACATCTTGATAAAAGTTAAGACCTATCAGTGAGCAACGGTAAGAAAGACGGAATACCGATTATATCATTTGAAGTCCTACCTGACAATTGGATCATGACTGAAATATGGTAATGCTCAATGTTTTCTGCAATTCGGGCCAATCGTTGGGTTGAAATAATTCGATTCGATAAGAATTGATTTTGTACTCAAAGTGCAACACTCAAAATTCTCTTCCACTCTGAAAGTTTCTGTGACAGCTGTAGCAAACAAAGATTAGAAGTTTGTCGCGATGTCCAATAAGCGTAATTAATATATCGATTGCGAATACCTGCTAAGCAACGTTAGATATTCGGTAACCATTCAATTTTCAGTACTGTTAGACCATGAATACACGTAAGTATTCTAATGCTCGATTCGGAAAATTTAAAATTCCCCACCAAAAAAAAAAAAAAGAACAATATCGAACGTTTTCTCGACATCTCGTTATTTATAATTGCTTCTGTCACAGTTATTAGCGGTTTGGCTTCAAACAAGGCGGAAGGGTCAATATTTGACTGCAGTCTCGTCTGCAACGTTAACGACAGGTGTCTCCCATTTAATAACAACATATCAAGGCATGCTTATTTTTAACATATATGTGATAAAAACTGCACAATTTTGAGTAATTTAATGCAAACCAGCTACGAATTGTCAAAACTTGGGCATTACCTTTTGGCTTCGTACTGCTCAAAGCTTGTGAGATCCTCGTAATTTTTTTCAATTAATTAAGAGGGGAAAAGAAGGGCTTTTCTCGAAATTTGCATACTCTCTTTACGTTTTACATGTTGAGCCGTAATTGAAATAACGCCTACGCGGCAAAAATGAAAGAAAACGAAAAAAAAAAAAAACAGTGTTTTAGGATGGAGTCCTTTGATCATGCAGTGAACTATCGAACAATATCCTGAACACAGTGTAATCGGTACTTCCTACATTTTCTTCCTTACCCGAGTCACTCTGTCTTCTTCAAAATTCTGTGTCACCAAACCGGCCAGGAGTGATGTGAGGCGGCGTTATATTCGTTAGCAGGCTAGCACTTTTCCTGACTGTTCTCAGTTGACTCTGCAATAGCGCATAAACCTTTCCACTACAGCAAGGCGCTAAACCAGTTAGACACTATAGCACAGTTTTCACCTAAGCATTTTCGAAAGTGCTTTGCATTTTCTTAGCTTTTTGCATTGCTAAGCTACGCCATTGCCTTAAAAAACTCGCGCCACTTTGTCATGCATGGCCAATCAGAAGTGAAAGAAAAGCTAACCGCAGCTCACGTACGTGTTTAATCCCCCTCGGAGGGGCACCGGCATGGCGGCCGTAAAGTGCTGAAAAATTCTTACATTGAGTTTTGCTATTAAAACGAAAAATAATTATTACATTAGAGCCCTGACGCATTTTAATTAATTATTCTTCTAGTGCAAGAACTGTTCAGTTAGCAAAAACATAGGCGATAACTCATCTTTTGATTTACGCGAGAGCCTTTTCAGGCAAATATTTTAAGGCCGCGCAACGCACAAACTTGGAAATTCAAATTACGTGCAGTGTTGTAAAAATTAAAAACCCAGCCGAGCTTAAAAGTTGTCAAACGTGACGTTCTTAAAGGGTTGAACATTTGATGAAACTAAACTTTCAGAAGGATTAGTAATTCTTAATTTTTTCAATTGTTCTGCCGTACGGCAGGTCAGCTGCAATTACAATAAAACAATACAAAAATATATTGGTATACTCTTACGTGCGCGATATCTAAGTTCCGAATTGGCTCTGGACACGAGCTTAGCCTGCCAGTCGGCTCGTGTCTCCCGCGTTAGTCCATAGACCCCTGCCGGCAAATCAGCCGCTCGCAGACTGGTAACGACGCTCAGAAGAGGAATCCCTGAGCTCATAACGTTTTCTCTTGGCCCTCTATTTATCTAATCGTTGATATGAGATGATCGTTAAAGTTATTGATAAAATCCTAATACAGCTAAACAACAGTCTATAGGAATAAATTTATTAATTTGAAACAAGAAACTTATAAGGAAGCTTAAAACCACGCGGTGAACTTTAAAGCTTCTATGAAGATGCACTAACCAAATAGCAGCAGCTCAATAACTCTATTTATTATACATTGTAGTCACCATCTGTCTTCTCGTTAGCTAAAAGCCTAAATTCTGGGAAACAGCGCAACTTACAGATTATTCACTAATCTGCTAGCGTATTTGTGAATAATCCGTGCGTTGTGCGGGCAATACATGATTTCCAACAGCAATGTCAAGTTCACGTAAGAACATCGCTTGTCGAAAATAAACTGTGTTCGGTGCGATAATGCGTTTGTCGTTATTTTCTTTAAAACAATGTATAATAAAACAATTATGAGATTCGGTTTTTGTGATATCCGAGATCAGTCATGGTCTCGGTTAGTGTTATCAGCCGAAGCCTTCGGCCTCGGCTGATAACACTTACCTCGACCTTGATTATTCCGGATATCACAAAAACCTCATTCAGTAATTGTTTTTTAATGACAAAACCAGAAGACTTTCCCTATGTGAAATGTTAATCAGAAAAACCCAGTCCTTTCACTATAAAGTTACTTTAACTTTAATGCCAAGTCGGTCTAAAATTTTCTCAGATATCCAACCAAAACCTTGACAGTATTCTATACTTCACTGAAAATGCTAACCGATGAGGAACTAAGCACACCATAAAAATCGCTATGTTTACTAACAAATCTTATTTAAGAAATAGAAAACATGTACCGTGTTTCTATCGAGAGAGATGCTGTGGGAACACGAGCCGCATGCAGACGAAGACACAGAAAAGCAGCTTGTTTACTTCGATTATCAAAATTTAAATTCTCTTTGCCCGTGCCATCATTATGTCAACAGCTCGTGCTAGTTCTGTGTTTCCATCGAGTTATAGAAACACGATTTTTAACCAATCAGCGCGCGTATTTTCTTAGGGCTGTTTTCTAAGGCGCGCCAAAACTTGGCCCGGTGGAAAATTTGAAAACCTTTTTTTGAAACGTGCAAAACCAAAATAGTCCTTGGAATCTCTAGGCATTTCTAAAAAACAACATTCAAGGGATTTAGATAGGTCGTATCGTTGAAATTCTGCAACAGTTTCTCACTGTCGAGCATTTAGTCAGTTGGAATCATAGCCTTCGCTTTGCAGCTTAGATTAGATTATGCTCAGTGTTTTGTTGGTCCACAGCAAAGCCCAAACCGGTATTCGGAATCGCGTACTATTTCTTAATAAAAAAGCTCTTAGAACATTTGAACGAGTCTTTACGTCAAAATTCTGTAATGATTCTGTAGTTTCAATACTCGCCATAAATTTGAGGTCATGACCAAATTGTATTCCGCTTCTTCTTTTACGAGAACCACGTTACTCCACTCTAAATTTTACATTTGCTGAAGATCAACAGCTTTTCCATAACATATCAAAAAATTAGCTGGATATATTTGGATATAGCAGCGTTTAATGAATCCAAAGTTTCTTGCCACACGCTTGCAAGGATTTCACCGCAGAGTCTATCGCGACCGTAAAGTAATACAATTTTGCGAGTTTGAGTTTCGCCTAAATTGCAAGTAACACGTGATACCTCATCAAGGCATAAGAACTTTCGTCTGTAAATACTGCTCAGTTTTCTTTGTGTGAAAATCTAATTAATCGCTGGTTGTCGATGAAAAAGAGCACCCGCTGATTCGTGTTTTGTAGCTAAACCACAGGTCACCCAAGCGTAATATAAAAGTTTTTATCTAGATCTGTGGCTAAAATATAAGAGTTTGTATGGAGATTAGAAGATGACATCGAAATCAATCAATGTATGGGTGATTTACCGAATAAACAGTCTTGAACATTCAACGGTGTCATTTTGTCTCATCCTGGAGAGTTTAAACGAGATATGAGCGAATTTTGAAAAATATGTCCTACGGTTTTATAATAAGAGACAAGGTAGGAAACTTCGGCCAGTTTGACGACAAAACACTCTTCGGAAACGAGTCAAATTTGCATGCAAGGAGAGTATTTACTCGCAATATTTCTCGCTGAACTCACAAGATAAGGCCTGTAGTTTCTCCCTCTCCAATCCAATGAATCACACATTCCGTTTTCACCGTGTTAGCTGGCCAAAAAGTTGGAATATGACGGCCAAAATAGCGGAAATTGACGCGTGACCACGCTAAGTCGATCAATTTGCTGTCGTCATCGCTCGGCCGAGACTGGGAACGTGGTCAATTATCACCTCACCGGTGAAGGGCAAGAAATTATATCTCACTATTTGATACAACATTTTTTGATGATGAGGCTGTTCGTGAGCGGTAAATGGAAACGATACTCGACCAAAACACTTCAAAATCGGTAAAACGGTAAATTCTAAACGGCACAAAACTCTCTAAAAGGCACAACAACCGCTCACTGGAAACTGTCTAAAACTCCAGCGATAAACGTCCACGTAACTTAAATTCGTAAGCGCAACTAACGTACGCGTAACTTAAATTCAAAATGTTTCCTTGCGCGCGCGCAAGCGTGGTCACGCGTCAATTTCCGCTATTTTGGCCGTCATATTCCAACTTTTTGGCCAGCTAACACGGTGAAAACGGAATGTGTGATTCATTGGATTGCAGAGGGAGAAACTACAGGCCTTATCTTGTGAGTTCAGCGAGAAATATTGTAAGTAAATGCTCTTTTTGTGTGCAAATTTGACTCGTTTCCGAAGAGTGTTCTGTCGTCAAAATGGCCGAAGTTTACTACCTTGTCTCTTATTATAACATCGTAGGGCATATTTTTCAAAATTCGCTCAAATCTCGTTTAAACTCTCCAGGATGAGAAACAATGACACCGTTGAATGTTCAAGAGTGTTTATTCAGTAAATTACGTACCCATACATTGATTGATTTCAATGTCATCTTCTAATCTCCATACAAACTCTTATATTTTAGCCACAGTTCTCCATACAAACTTTTATGTTACGCTTGGATTAGCTGTGGCTAAACATTGCAAAATGAATTTCAATTACGCTCTTTCGTGTAAGAACGTACATCGAACTCAAACAATATCTCTAGCTTTAATTATGTTTAAAAATGATTTGATAAATATTCGAGAATCGTATTAGAAGTTTAGCTGGGAATATGGGAAGACAGCAGAAATATTAAATCAGCAACGTTACTGTAGCGCTTTCTTCAAACAACCCGAATAACAATTTCGATTTTGTTGTTTGAGCTCTCAAAACTCCTTATCTATTTCATTTTCGCATTATAAAAATTCAAAGAAACACGTGATCTTAGTATCCTTTTGGCAAAAATTGTAGCATCATCTCAGCACAAAAGATAGCGAAAAAATACTTTGTCAAGATTTTATATTGACAAATTGAAAACACCGACTAGGACTTGAAAGTGCAAGCGCTGCATTATGCAAATTAGCTACTTGTAAGCGTCAGACTTCCCTGCTCTCCAAACAAGCAGAAACAATTATAAGAAACCTATCGAGAACAGATTTTGGTTATGATTAAGCATTGTTCTGAGAGACGCACAAATTAACTCGATACAGTACCAGAGTAGAGAGTTTTCTTGCATAACCTTTATTCGTAAGTCAGAAGAGATGCAAAAGATCACGCGTACAACTAGCGTGAGCAGATCTTACAGCGCGTAATATGAAGTCCTGTTTTCAACCTAAAAAAATAAACTTTTCCCATTGCCAAAGAACAAAAATGCACCAAAAACGTTGCTGCTTCAAATAGAAGGGATTTTCGTGGAATTTCTTTAGAAATCTAAGTTCCAATCTAAGTAAGCGGAATCTGCTCGTTTTAGTAGACCCCAGTCTACTGCATCAAACCTCTTTGGCCGGACCCGCTCGTTTCACCGCCCTACATACAAGCACCCTGACCGTGGGGAAGAAACCCGCTCAAAACGGGCTCCGAAGCCTACCAAAAACGATTCTTCTTCTTCTTCTTCTTCCTGGGCGACTCACCTCCTTCAATTCTGAAGATTCTAGTGAGCGTATAAATAGCGATTACAACACAGAAAAAGACAACGCTTGACAACAGGTGAAATTTTTAACAATTTTCTTCACTTTGTTTGCATTTTACGACCAAATTTAAGATCCTCGCTGTGGTACGCTAAATTGGGTTACCTGAGGCCTCAGCAAATTAACGCCAATTTTAACATATACGACTCGGACTCAGAATTCTTGAAGAGGCTCGTTCATAAAGCCTGGTTTTCACTTACGACATCAGCACAAACACAAGCAGAAGTATAACGGTAGTGAGGAAGCCCACGACACAAGCATTAGCAGGTAGGCATGCGCAGAATGGACAATTGCCCTATTTTCGGTTCCATACCTCATCCTTATGCTATGTTTAAAGCAAGGAGTTCTCACTTGAGATATGCATAAGCACAAGAATAACAAAATCTTCTGTTCTGGTTGTACTTGTGCTGTGGACGTCTTCACCACCATGTGCTTATGCTATGGACGTTCCCATGACTACCGTGTGTTTTAGCTTATGCTGGCGCTCTGCACGAGCTCCCTGCCGTGTGATTGGCTGTGCACGACCTCCCTATCGTGTGTTTGTGCTTATGCTTGTGTTCTGCATGACCTCCCTCTCTGTGCTTGTGCTTGCGCTTGCGCTTGTGCTGTCCACGACCTCCTTACCGTGTGCTTATGCTTATGCTTGTGCTGTGCACGACCCCCTTACCGTGTGCTTGTGCTTATGCTTGTGCTGTGCACGACCTCCTTACCGTGTGCTTGTGCTTGTGCTGTACACCACCTCCCTACCGTGTGCTTGTGCTGCGCACGACCTTCCTATTGCGTGCTTGTGCTTATGCTTGTGCTCGACCTCCCTACCTTTTGCTTGTGCTTGTGCTTGCGTTGTGGGCGTCCTCCCTATCGCTTGTGCTTAAGTGCCGGGAAGGAGGATATTCTGGATGAATTTTTTTTTTTTTTTTTTTGAAAATTAACATGGAATGCAAACAGAAAGGAGAGTGGAGATTCCGAAACAGGCAAAAATGAAACATTTCGGAACTTAATTTCTTTTAGACCAAAAGAACGAGCTTCATTCTCATCATTTGTTGAAAAAATGATGTGACAAAAACAAATCTTCTTGTATTTGAATTGCATTGCTTCATCTGTACATTTTTTTAAACATTCTCCATTTTAACTTCTGTGAAGAAGAGAACTTCGACTCTTTTTTTACATAACAGTTGAAGCCACTATCTCGAATCCTCAAGGGGAGAAGAGAAAAGTTCGAGATAACGGGACTTCGAGATACCCCATAGTAAATTACTTAAAATATATATTTAAATGACGTAGAAGTAAACAGAATTTGAATTGGAGATAACCGAGTGGGAGGAAGCCAGAGACTCTACCTTTGTTAGAGATGGCCAACAAGAACCATACACCATAGGTTCATAAAACGGAAGGAACCAATTTGGCCACTTTGTGTTGTTTCGTTTGTTTGTCGGTTTTGCTGTTGCCTTTTTCCCTAGTTCAATAGACGATGACATGCCTAAGAGCTAATAAAGTCAGTGCTAACATTATTAAAGACTAATCCTTCTGTCTAACCATAGCGCCTTTTCTATGCGCAACCCAAGTGCGATTCTCTCTGCGCTGTGCTTTATTAACTCTATGTTACACGTCAGTGCCCAAACGGGCTGCATTCAGCGATGATTAACGTTTTCCTTAGAGAAAAAACCTGGAAGGAGACCTTATCATGATAATGGAGACATTCCTTAGTAGCCCACACAAGATAAACCATGGCACAAGGCCTGAAACCAACAAAAATAAAGGACATGAACCAACTGAGCAACTCTGTTCAGTTCCACTACAAACGAAAGATATGGTCTCGTTCTACATTTTGGGGAATGGTAAACAATCTTTAAGGAAGCTTTGTCGTAAACTGCAAAACACTATACTCAAGACAAATACACAAACTGAAAACCGGCACAAAGAACCACCGGATAAAAACGTATAACTTCTTTGACTTTATTGTTTTCTGCACCACTGAGACATTAAGACGGAGTGAAGTTATTCTCTAAATTTTTTTTCGCATTAAAAAGCCAATATAAAATGTATTAAGCATTAAAGTCCTCCGCTTGGCAAGTGCCTGAGACAGCGGGAACCTTTCTTCATGTACAGCGTGTTTCTACAGAGCACTACTAGCGACATAGTTTGGTATTGTCTGTACGTTCTATTTATAATAAAGTTTCCATATAAAGACAGGTTTTCATACCCCGCCGACCTACCTGTGAAGTAGTCGCCGGTTGCAACTGACAACGTTCGGCGCTCTGTTCCAGTGGGTCCACGGCGAATCTGCGATGGATCGCTGACGTACTCAAATTAGCGCGAAATGCAAATCTAATTGGCGTAATTTAATTTCGGCCATTCCATCTGCACATATGGAATTGTGGGGAAAATCGAGTTGTTACGTCATACATTGCGTTCGAAGATGATGTTTACATAAAACATTTTCATCGTCGACAATCGTGCGGGTATATCGGGGGCATATAAGAACCACGCTTAACGCGCGCTCTGATTGGCTGAAACAGCGTGCTTTATCAGAGAACAGATGCACAGGTTGGTGGCGGTAAGCTTGCTTTCAAATTTGACCCAAAGTAAACATTCCCTGTGACTCAGACAAACGTAGTGACGAAAATCATGTAACGAAATAAACAAATTCTCAACCTAGCGAATGCTTCGATAAAATAAATCATATTTGATACGAAGGCAGAAATTATACTTAAGAAGTAAAACAACGACACAAGACACCACTTGAGTCGTCTCTGTTTATGATGAGAAGCTCTTTTTTTGTCAAAATGCTCAAGCAACACTACTACATGCAGTGTAGTAACGCTCGTTTGCTTACTAGCGGTCTCCGGTCATCCCAGCGAAGTGAACCTCAACAATTTCGTATCAACGCTCACCCGACGAGTGATCAGTTGAAAGTTTGCTCCGCCGGATATTCTCTCCTGTACTCGGAGTAGAACCAGTGGGAGCAGTCTAGTCTTCCCAACTTTGACGCTAGTTCGGACAATCTTGCTGCAACCGGCTGCAGTCCGTAGATAACTGTAGCTCCTCCTTTCTTAAATTTATTTTAAAACCTCCTATGGTAGATCATTTGTTGTTATTCGTTAAATGTTTTATTAAACCAGCCTATTACCACGGTGCTTATTCCCGAAGTACAAAGTTCTCAACATTTTTCGATTTATTTCAAAGAACCAAGCCGCGTTTGTTAGTGGGAAAGCGGTTATTTCAGGTAACCAGTGTGATACCTTATTGCTACGTACACGTAATATGTAAGTAATAACTAAAAACAATGAACGATAATTCAGAAATATCTCGATACCAACATTGTGCAATAATTATCGTATCTGCTTATCGTATCAGTCTTTGTTATATGTTAAAGTGTTTCAATTGCATGGTCACGTTTCGTCGTCCTGGAGTTCAGTTGAAGCGCAACAATATCTCCCTTAGTAGCAGATGACAAACTTGCCTAGTTCACCCTACTTCATAGCCTTTTGTCGTCTTTTGTAAACAACTGCGTTGGTGGCTCGTAAGTTTCCTAGCCTCCAGTACCAACATTAGCCTTAAAACTACTTAAATGAAAACTACTATTAAAAAAATAATAGTATAAAATAATATCTGCGTAGATTTTTTTAAAGGCTATCGTTTTTAACTGTTACTTATTACGTACATGTATCACTTCTGGTCACTTTCCTACCGACAAACCACTTGGCTCTATAAAATAAATCGGAAACTCTTTTAAAAGAAATTGGGCATCGAAACTGAAAATAAGGACCTTTGCAATAAATTGGTTGAAAACCATTTTGGGAATAGCAACCAGTCGTCTTCGGAGTAATTTTTAAATTTGTTTTACTTGCAAAAGGGTCTAATGGGTATGATTTTAAAAAACAAAGATGAAAAGAAAATAACAATAAAATATTTGAAAGTGAAGAATGATCATCGCAGTAAATTTTCCAATTTAGGCAATTGGAAAGAAGAAGCCTGAAAAAAATCAGGGCTTCAACGGGATTCGAACCCGTGACCTCCGCGATACCGGTGCGATGCTCTACCAACTGAGCTATGAAGCCACA
>Ga0126339_10000841_pt1 | contig 18915 bp, 13 predicted proteins | sample OrbTmetagenome_2_FD_92532 | JGI IMG/M metagenome (GOLD analysis project Ga0126339, IMG submission 92532) | Coral microbial communities from Petempiche,Puerto Morelos, Mexico - Orbicella T R C metagenome | ecosystem: Host-associated > Invertebrates > Cnidaria > Coral | place: Petempiche,Puerto...
ATAATAATAATAATAGTAATAATAATAATAATAATCCCAGTGATCACACTTATGTCTTGTTTGCGCAACTTTGTTGATCTATTTATTTATTTACTTGTTTTTTTTAGTTTTTTTAGTTGTTTTGTTTAGCCTGCAGTGAATCAAAGTCACGCGTTAGGATTGTTATAACCAGTTTCCGATGATCCATGCAGCGACAGCAGCGTTTATGACTTGTACGAACACTGCCTTCCATAGTAGCATATATTTGTTATTTTCAGATAGTAATAGAGGGAACATGTTCAGAAACTTCCATTGATATTGATGACGTTTCCTTCAGTAAAGAGTCCTGCAGTGAGATACCCTGGGCTTCTCATCAGGGTATGTTTCAGTCAAAAATAAGCTGCACCGGCATTTTATGTGGAATAGAGAGATCGCTTGAGACCTCGCCCAGCAAATTTTCCCACATTTCTCCATTCTACCCGATTTCGCTGAAACTCCAGAACTCATTTGTCACCCACAGAGCTCAGCGACCATACTGTGCCATAACACGAGTCTCATATGCCCTATTCAGCAAACTCGTAGTCAACAATGTTGACAATAATATACCATCAAAAGATTGCTGCATATTGTCCATAGTTAAAATACATCCCATGATAATTGGCAATTCTAGCTAATTCTGACCTGCGAATGCGCATTGTTTCGGTTTAAATTTTGCCACCTTTGCTCTTTTCAGGCATATATATATATTTGTTAACTTCATTTTGTCTAGAATTCCTTGCTCCTTTGCTTCCTGCCTGTTACAAACCCCTGGGAATGCAGGACGGCAGAATCCATGACTCTGCCATAACTGCGTCATCATACTACCGACGTCGATCAGCGCCTGAGAGAGCAAGACTTCACATGGCTCTACCTGACGAAGTTGTTGGCTTTACAGGAGGCTGGTGTCAGTATCCATCTCAGTACTATCAGTGGCTTCAAGTTAATTTTGGTTACGTGGCGAGCATAACAAAGATTGCTACACAAGGAAAACAGGAATTTGATTTTTGGGTGACAAAGTATTTCCTATCTTACAGAAGAAACGCCAGTAGCACCCTGTCGCTATATCGACAAAATAGAAATGTAAAGGTATATGTTCAAATGCCAATAACCTATTTCTTTGTATGCCTTCTTGCCTAAATCTAAAAGTCACGCTAAGAAATCCTCTGAAAAGAGTTTTGATCGAATAAACGAGAGATTTTACCATGTCAAATTACGCATATTTCACATTCCCCCCACGCCCCGCTGATTAAATGGCCGAAGTTTATGTGACGTAGATTTAGGAATCCGAGTCGGTGGTATTGTGACCGCGCGTTGGAAAATAATGATTGTTCGCATCTTGTTGACTATGTAAGGCATCGCTCTGGTATTTATTTCCAGAGTTGCTACTAGGTGCGAAGAAATTTCTTTCAAACTTCACTCTGAAGTCACCTAACGCCTCCTTTATTGACTTTATTGACAATTTGTGAGAAGACGTATGGTGAGCCTGCACGGCGGCTAATGCGAACGTTTTCGCAAATAGTTTTTAAAATTGCGTTTTGTTCAAATGAAAATTGTTTTCTCCAAAATCCTTTGGGCGATGTGTCGGTTCAAGTGATTTGAGTGTCGTTGGTCGCTTTTATAAGGCGCAGTAAAGCAACTTCTTTGTACAGCTCATCCTCGCGATAAAAAAACTCAACCGAATAGATGAAAGTATAAGAGACATTGACCAAATATGAACACGTACAGTGAAACAAAATCGCGATAAGAACAAAATCACGGCCATTTGGGATCAGTGATCCTGATCAGGATCAGATCAATGATCTAATATAACTCGACCATGATATATCAAAAGAACCGATAAGCTCACTATAGGCAAGGATTTATCAGTTCCTTTGATACACCACTATGCAGACGATCTTGGATCATTGATCCTGGTCCACATTATTTTTAAGAAATGCATCTGTAGATTTAGAGCAGACCTGGGTTGCCTGTTTTTCTTTGAGCTTTCTTTAGCGGCGAGGCGGCGAATTGGATCGAATTTACGTATTTCGTTATGTCATGTCGTGCCTTTTCCTTGTTTTCTGGCTTAAATCTTAAATCATTTTTTACGTACGAAGAGCCTCTTTGAAGGGATTCACTTGAATGTCGGGTACAGTGATGAAGTTTTTTTCTCTGTATCTGAGGTACAAGAAATGTATTCGTACTTTGATGCGTTATTTCGAATCCAATTCTTTTTTTTAACATTAATCGATTAATGTCGCGCCTTCGTGCTCATGTAAACTATTTTCCGTACACACTGATCTAACATAAATGGCACTTACTCAGTGAGAATGGTTTGTTTGTCTCAGTCACACCGGGGGTAACATTTTCGTGACGTCATTAGTGCCACTATCCTTGTTGATGTTGTTAAGGTGAACTCATATTCATTGAATATCAATTTTGAACTTTTACTAACGAATTTTGTTCTCGTGTGCAGATATTTGTTGGTAATGTTGATCGTCACACCGTGGTAAGCCACTTTCTGATTCCTCGTATCACAGCCCAGTTTGTGAGGATTTACCCGTATAGATACCGTCTATTTGGATGCCTTAGAGTTGAATACTACGGTTGTGCAGTTGGTAAGTCTCGCTTCTGTTTTCCATGCTTTTTACACTAAGGTTGTCTTTTAGTAGCTAAGTTGCTGCTGAAAACTCCATAGCAGAATTCTTTTATGCTGCAAATGGCTTTTTTTTTGTCCTTTCGCATTCAATGAGCTTTGTAAATTAACGGTTGTCTGAACAGCTTTTTAGTGGGAGAGCGGGCCAAAATACTGGAGAGTTTAAGCAAACCACGACAGCAACGACAAGAAGAACGTCACTACTAAACAAGCAGATGAATGGTCATTCTCTGCCAAACAACAACATGAAATGACATGCAGTTCTACGTATTTTGGAGAACGTGAACCACGACGGCTAATTTTTTATTTGGAACTGAACAGTGGCATCAAACAGTGGCATCTTATTGTTTAAAAGATCGGAACGATATGTTCTCTTTTTCTATAAAATTTATCTCTTAGAATAGAGTATTTAATGCAATACATAAGAAAGTGAGATTCATCTTCAATTTGATTAGATTCACAAATAGGGTAGAGTCTGTTAACCCTTGGAATTTGATCATATCTACCAATTTTAATTCTTAGTTTGTGATTACCTATCCTAAATTTCACTGGTTCTGTCTCTCACTTAACGTTCTTGTTAGTCAATGTAGCAACATATCTTTACAATACGACTTCACAAAGTCCAAATCCTACCGCGTCCTAGTCCGGTGGTGAAACATGTATTTAGATCAAATTTGTTGTACTGAGTGAACAAAGGCAATTGTTTATGTCAACCTCACTCAAGTGGAATGTAAGCCAGTTATTTTTTGGCATCATGACGTGTATAGAACTGATTTGTCACTCTTCTTAGCCCAACATCTTTGTATGGTGTATTCGATCTATGTCTACTATTTTATCAGGTAAAGATAACAAGTCCCAGATTCCGTGCTATGATTCCCTGGGAATGCAGAATGGTCAAATACCTAACGCGTCTATAACTGCCTCCTCAAACTTCGGTTCTGCTCCCCGCGCGAGGCTCTACACCACAGCAGAAAACGGTAAGCCTGGAGCTTGGGTGGCGGCCTTATCAGACTCTAGCCAGTGGCTTCAGGTATGTGAGAACACTCTTTAATCGTAATATTTAAATACACGACCCCCAAATTGTTAAAAAAAAAAGAAAAATCATAATAACAGATAGGTTTCTGTGAGAGTTTCTTTACCCCTCGCTAAATAAGGTGCACAGAACTGTTATACCAGAATTGAAAAATCTCCAAGGTTATTATATTTATTGGTTTGGAAATAGTAAATAGGAAACACTAGGCAAGACTATACCCTGCACAAGGACACTTTTGAGACCATCGGGCACGTCCTACAGCCCTACAACATCTCCGTAACCCGCAGACCTATAACAGTTCGTTATGCCGGACATCAGCGAGAATACGAGACTGACTGAACAAAAACGAAACGGGAAAAACGATGAGGTCAACTGTAACCTTGCTTAACATGATCAGAACTGACTGGAGCTATTTTCAATTAATGACTGACTATGGAAAGCTTGCACACCCACTTAGACGAAAGGCTCCATAGCTGTCAGCGTTGGCAAAAGGAGAGGCTGGTAAAGGGTATTTTCGTGATTCGTGAACTACCTTTTTTTCTCCGTGAAATGTGAAATGACTAGTTGTTTTTGTGAATAGTAACGATAGTAGCCGTGAACTGTGATTTTCCAAGATAATTTCTCCTGAAATGACAAATAAATGTTTCATTCTTCGTGTACCATGATTTTGATTATCCGTAAGATGCCTTGACATTAGTCCTTTGAACTGGTATCGTTTTGCCACGCGCAGAAAAATGGACGCAGAGGAATGGCGTAGATGATAAGTTTCAAGATCCTTTTAGTCTTGTTTTTCTCCCGCGAAACGTGGACGGAAACATGGCCCATTTTATTTTTCGTGAGTTGTGAAATGGTCTTTTTTATATTTTCCGTGAAACGCTATCTAGACCTCCCTCCTTCTCCACCCTCAATGAATTTGGAATTTCACTAGTAAAGCTTCTGGGGCTAACTTTTATTCCAATTGCACTGAATTTGTCTTTTCTCTCATAACCTTTAGACTGCTAAAAGTTAACACCACTTTAATCAGCGTATTTTGCGCGTCGAGCTTGGAATTGTGGTTTCATTTTTTCAGCCACTGTGATTGCTTTACAGCATCATCCGATAATGAATTTGTTAAGAACAAAGAATTTGGTAATAAACATTTGCAGATGGTCTTTCAATGCTGTGCTCTTCTTTTCAGCCCGCCTCGCGCTCCACCGAAAAAACCCTGTCAAAATCGTTTGTCGTATAGAGTGTTTGGCCCATCAATGTGCTATTAATCGTCTTCTTACGATATAAATTCCGTTGGATCATCAATACTCTAGCTTGAAGTTCCTACATGAACGTCATATCCGATGAAAGAGGTTTGTTACTTCATTTCAAAACTCCTTTTTATCAGATCTTTGAAAATCACATTTCCTTTTGTTCACAGGTTGACCTTGGAACTCTTGCTACCATAAAAAGCCTCGTCACACAGGGACGACACGATGCTGCTGAGTGGGTCAGCAGTTTTGTCCTATCGTACAGTTCGGTGGGAAGCAACTTTCAGTTTTATGCTAAGGTATCAAACTCACTGATTAGCTGAAATATCAAATACTGTACCGGGGGTGAATGTAATGTTATCCTAATTTATGAAAGACTGTGATTATTTAACAATTATTCTGCTCGCGATTGTTGGATATGAGATGATAGCCAACAAGGCGCGTAGCGCCAAGTTGGCTATAATCATCTCATATCCAACAAGCGCGAGTAGAATAATTGTTTTATTAAAAACGTCTCCAAAATATGAAAAAAAACCAACTAAAATAAAAGTACAAACGCTCAAAAATCACGAGTACGCTTACCACATTTGTGGAGCGTGGCATAATGGCTCCTATTAGCCATCAAATATTTTCGCTCGCACACAATTGGTCTAAACGCGTCACGTGACTGAATATTCCCCAACTAAAACAAGGGAGTATCGGAGTGATATTCCCCAATTTTCAAAGCCGCGCGTGTTGCGAAAAATATTAGAAGGATAATAAACACAATAGCCTCCATTTGGCGCGAAAATGCGCTCGGATATTTCTCCTTGGACATTATCTGTTTCTCGAAGTTCACAGTTTTCCTCGAGCTACGTTCTCGGAAAACTGTTCGGTTCTCGGAACAGATAATGTCCGCGGACAAATATCCGAGCATATTTCTGCGCCAAAAGGAGGCTATTGTTTCGAAAACTATTGAATTGTGTCATCCAATGACCGAGTTTTGAACAATAAGTCCTAGTTAGCAGCTTTAGCCAGCAATGCATGCGCGGGAGTCAGTAAAGGTCATGACTTAGTGATATTCTCAGCACGTTGGCTAGTGTCGCTATAAAGTCAGGCCATTACAGTGTGAACTTTTGAATTGTGAATTCAATTCTGATTTATAAAGGCCTTCAAATATGACTAATACAACTTCTTGTCATTATATTCCTCTTCCTTCTAGGTTTTCAATGCCAACAAAGACCAGAACTCGTTAGCTGTAAATATAATTAGCCCTCCCATACTGTCCAGGTTTCTCCGAATTCATCCTCGCACCTGGGTTAATATGGTTGCAATGAGAATTGAAATCTTTGGTTGTTTAGCAGGTGATCACTGTTTTACGTTTTGTAAAAGAAAAAAAATTATAATTTAAACGTCAGTGCGGCGAAGTTACTGTGGTCAATGAAGAGAGTTGTCAGTGCTTTTAGACTTGAACTGCTGAACGTTGGAAACAAATTGGATAGTTGTTGTAGAGATACAGCTCTAAATTAGTTCCTAAACATTTGGCATTCCTGGTCAGTTCCTATTGTTTCATCCTTTAGGTTTGAGTTATGCAATACAGACAACAACAAGCGACCGCTCGCGAAATAATTCCATTACATGTAACTAGCTTTTCAAGAACTTTGCAAAATTGTTAACTCGGCATTTGATATTCTGATCAAAAAGAAAAACTTTAATATTTCTACCAGCTGTACAAATTATTTATTTAATAAGCATTTATTTCATTTAAAATGAAGTGAACCTATACGCTCACAGCACAAACTTTACGCTAATTCAATAACATTCATATATCAACAAAATTTAAAAAAAATCCCTCTTTCTTTAACATCAGACTATTTTTTTTCCTTGTCTCGACAGTAAACATGCTTGTTGATAATATTAAAGACATAGGATGCTATAAAGATAACCCAGAAAGAGCCATTCCTTTACTGGAAGCAATGAGCCCGCTGTTAGATGGCAGCTATGTGCAGAGACCGGCAGCCATCAGACGTTGTGCAAAGGTTGCTTATGATCTGAAGCTTGATGTTTTTGCGGTGCAGAATGGAGGACAGTGTCTGGGAGGTCCTGATGCTAACCTGAATTATAAAAAATATGGCAGCTCTACACAGTGTCGAGAAAATGGCCGAGGAGGACCTTGGGCGAATCAAGTCTATAGGATTTTTAGTAAGAATTGTGATCAACAGATTTTGTACCAACATGAAATTTCTCGGTGGCGGTTTCCATAATATGATATTTGTCGCTTACATAAGACTTATTGCTGTCAAGGTAATACTAATAAACTTTTATCTCCGGTTTAAAAGATAACGTAAGAAAATCTGTTTCCACAGTGTCAAAGTTAAAACCACCAAATGTATTTTGACGTAGACGTAGTCTATGGGTGAGCTAAAGACAATTCACACAAGTATATTGATTAGTATTAATAAAGTGAGATTGTTCTTGTTTATTGTGTCAGGGAGATGTAACGCATCTGATGAATGGTGTGGCTGGATAAGCCAGGATGATGCTAGAGTGAGATGGAGTCTAAAGATGGCGACCGACTTGACAAGAGCTGGAAAAGGCATTGCAAGTTATGCAGGTTATGACGAGGGTAAGAAATCTGAAGAAACGCGAAGTTGGGCATTGCCTGTAAGGAAGGGCGAGGTAAAATTTGTAGCATTAGGAGTTTACACAACTTTATTTTTCAGGAAGTGTACCTGACAAACGCTACATACTGGAAACACGCCGCAGCAGGCAACTTGTTATTACTGCCCCAGTCTCAAGCCGTACACAAATCAACAAATTGACAGTATGTTACTGGTTACAGGATAACTATGCCACTCTATCGATGAAGTACACATCAGCCAGCGAGAGTGGGAAAACACCAGCCTTTAGCATAGATCAGAATTTTACATCTCTAAGACTATCAGTTTACGAAAATGTTATGTGAGTATGTTTTTTTACCTCTGCGTAACTAAAGGTTCTCGTACGATTAACATAATTGTAATTAAAAGAATACCAGGTTTGCCATATCTGGAGCTACGATGGCATTTTCAGATATGACCCCTTTTTCAAGACTCATTGTTGGATGTATGGTGCACATGATCAGTTTTTTTGTCAGGTTTATTTCACATACTATGTTAAAGGCTGTATTGTTAAAACTTCAGTTATTTAGGATACGTTCCTTTTGGCTGATCTGGATCAGGGTCAATTCTGAGTCAGAGGAACCGATCAATCCCTACCCGCAGAGGATTCATCGGTTTTTTGATGCACCACGATTTGATTAATCTAGGATAACAGATCCTGATCCAGAAGATGCTAAAGGAACTCTAAGCCATGAGCATAACGTTCGGCGTCGCTTCTAGTCCTTCAACAATTGGTTACGCGCATGATTACCTATAATGATGGTATATACTAAGCTTTCGAGAAGCTTAGTTTAGTCAAGTTATATATCAAACAAGAAAGACCGTGTTTGATAACATTTCCAAACACCGATAAGAGAGTTGAAAATACGACTAAAACTGGTGAAATCTAAAATATCTGCCGTTCAAGATCACTGTCACCTTCATGATTTCCTTTGTTTAAACTCGATGAATTGTTACTGAGTTTGAGAAGTATATATGGTTGATATTTTATCGAATAATAGGCAATATTCGTATTCACGGTATTGGACTGGAACTAGCTTGCAACCGAGGCTAATGTGAGGAGTCTTTTAAAATGCAAATGATATTTATAAGCCTCCATTACAAGCTAGTTCCATTCCTATACCGAGAATACGAATATGGTCTATTGCACTATTTCGTGTTGTAGTTCATCACGCATTTCTGTCGAAAGACACACCTGGCGTCATATATGTGTTTCTTGGAGTTATCAACATGGATTTTGGAAAATTTACCAAGATGGAAAAATGCTTGGTTTTAACAGATTGCTGAGCGCTGAACCCTTATTATCAGGTAAATTATACATGTAGCAATAAAATGATGTTCATACAACGCTGTTCCTTATGTTCTTTGTGCTTTACACGCAAAATAGAGTAGCTCAAATCATTGCTGTTATTTTAAACAACAACTATAAGTAATCGCTTTGAAGAAGAACAATTCAATTACTTTAGCCTTTAAGAAGATAGCGATTTTCATTTTAATTATCATTATGCAACTAATCCACGCAGTGCCTAGTCTGCAATTCAGGCGTATTTTTAGCGAGCGAGTGCATTTTGATTGGTTGCGCACCAACCGCTTGGATTCGGAAATTAGAGGTTTGAAGGTAGAGAAAAAGCGCCCTATGGAGAAGTAGGGAGGCTAAATGACTAGTGACAGGGGAATATGGTCGTAGGGAAATTGTCTTATGCTTCTTCGGCGTGGAATAAAGTTCAGTTATTTGATGCAGGCCTTATCCATAACTGAAATGATTGATACCTCCTCACGTACTACTCCTTGATGGCCGCTCAGTTACCCGAACAAAGTATCTAGCTCTCACCCAAAATAAACGTCTGCACTGCAGGCTACGGCAAACCCATTGGGTCATAAACAGCGTGTGACAAATGACTTTTTAATTTCAGGAACAGGAGTTGTAACTATCATTTTCCAGCAAAATAACCTGACATTTTCGTCAAGACTAACCGGAGTTAACATGTGGAACCATGACATGGGAATGGAGGAAGTGCGTCGTCTTTCTCTTGGATGTGGAGTTGAAACCGGAAATCTTCTGAACTGGTTTGACTTGAGCAATAAAGTTGACCCACCGGTTTACGTGAAGAAATTAAAAGGACCTTCTTGCACATATCGTGAAGGTGAATGTTCATCTGTTCTTGCTGCCGTTAGAAAAAATCTTGCGTTCTGTTATAATTACTTCAATTTACATTTCAGGCGCAACGCCTGAAAAGGTGATTCAGGTAAATCATCTCCCGCAGAAGACAGATCTAACTAAGGGTGTCTGAAAATACAGACACTTTTTCAAATGTACGCTCTCATAGTTAAATAACTTGTATAAAGTGAGATTAAGTGTCTTGTGAAGAAATAATGCAATAACCAGCATAAAATCAATGGAGGAGGAATATACGTGCTAAGTTTTAGAATCCTCTGGAAATCTATTGGTGATGTAATGTCGCACCGTTAAATATGTTAAGGTTTTCTGGATTCCATGTAGCATCTACCCCTTTTTGGAGGATAGTTCTGGGATATCACAAGAATATTAAAATTAACCCTTCTTTTTTTATAGATATTATGGCAATAATAAGCAGTGGTCCTGAAGAAAAAGCTGTTTTGGTGAGTCCGTGGTACAACAGATCTACAGAGGGATTTGGAAAATGTCTCCAGTTCAGATATTTAATGTTTGGACCAGGTGCTAAGACATTGAAGATATTTCAAGAACTGGAAATGGGTCCGAGACAAATTTGGAAAGATTTCAACAACAACGTTCCATTTTGGCGTTACGGACAAGTTTCTCTGACTTCTGTTGCACGGCACAAAGTAAGAGCGGGACACTGTAAAACTGTTGTTTTGCCTTCCAGGTTCTAGAATATGCTTAAATTCATTGCATATTACATCAGTAGCAGAAGACAATCGATTGATGTTGTTAAGGACATATGGTACACCAATTGCTTTATAAAGTAGCATCTTTGTTTGGAAATAAATAAATAGCAAATTATCTGCACCTGGTTAACCTGCTCTAAAATGCACGAAAAGGACTGAATCCCCGTTTATGTACTTAATATTTCATATTGTTTCATAGCTTATAATCAAAGGAGAGGTGGGCGGACTACCTGGCTACATAGCTATTGGAGGTCTTTCTTGGATTGATGGTTATTGTGAAGGTCAACCTGACTTCGTGGATAATCTAGGTAACGGTCGACCCAGTAAGCTTTTCAGTATTGTCACTTTTTTTGAGGCCCTTATACCTTGCTTGTATACCGATTGTCAATTGTATGTTATTTATCTAGCATGCAGCAAAACACTTGTAGAATCATTTGGTTTCATCTTATCACCACAACATCCTGGATTCTATGCTCCTAAGTCGCATTGCACCTGGTTAATAACGGCACCGGATAGACATGTGGTACGCCTTGAAGTAATTGACCTTCAACTGGAACACGATCCTCGCTGTGCCACTGATTACCTGGAAATAATTGATGGCAACAATTTCCAAGAACAAAGGTTGGGGAAATTTTGCGGGGAAGAAATTCCTGCTCTTATCGAGTCACGGAGCAATACAGTAATGATTACTTTTAGGTCAGACACAGACATTCAAGGAAATGGCTTTAAACTTCACTATTCCTTTAGAGGTAAGTTCATCCTTACTCGTATCAGCTATTTTTCATTAGGTTTAAATTCATTGTCAACATGATACAAAAGGAACCATGTTCATGATTTCATAGGAACAGATAATTTTTGATGCGTCAGTGTGTCTGGGACTGTTTTTGGCTGTTTCAGTGAGGTGCTTAACTTCTGGCAATAACACATCCCTGAATCGGGTGAAGTAGTGGATATATGTTGTTTTCATTTCACTGAGGAGGCACTTTTTTGCGAAAATAACATGGAAACAAAATTGCGACTTTGCTTGATTAGCCAAAAACATCAAAAACGCACGTCACTTGTTCTGATACTACAACGTAGTAATTTAAGCGTTACATGCAATATATACATGTGGTAAAGGTTTGGAAATATCTTGATCACTGTTTATCAGGGAGTTTAGGTAATCACTACGGTGACCCCGAGGACAACGTCGATTGAAAAACGAATCTATATTTTACCTGCGAATCACCCTATTATTTTTCTCACTGTCAAAACACAGCGTTAAATTTGAACTAGAACTTTAAAAGAAAAATAACCGTCATGGTTCACGTTCTCCAGACTGACAATGCAGATTTGCTAATAAAACAATTTGGTCATATCACGTCAGTTGTTTTGCAGACGGCAAAGAAATGTACCAAGGTTTTTTTAAGTACGTGCATAGCCGTTCTACTGCTGGTTAAACCTTTTGTTTAGCGACGTTCCCGTTCCCGTTGTAGTTTCCTTATAGGCAGCGTCCACACTACACCAGAAAATTTGAAAACGCAGCTTTATTTCTACCGTTTGGCCCACTGTCCATACTAATCCGTAACGAAAACGGAGCTTTTCGAAAACGCTCTTCAAACCGGAGGAATTTCAAAACGCCGGCTTTTCTTGTGGACGGAAAACATTTTGAAAACGGAGCTTTTAGACAACGATGTAGTCACATTAATCATGTGTTAACAACTTCGGACGCTTACATAAGTACACAATAAAGTTGACAACCATTTGGCAGTAAATGGGGCTGAGGTTGTTGGGTGCTCCCGGGCAAATCTAAGGGTGGCAGCAACACACCCTGTAAATAGGTACATGATAATAGGGGTGATAGCAACACACCCCGCAAGTGATGGATGAGCCAAGAAAAGTGGCGCGTGCAAAATCTGGAAATAAGGGATGAGCCAACGAGTGTGGCGCATGCCACACCCGGATAGATATAAGCCTGAGGCGGAGTCAGGGTCCCACCCGGCCTGGTATGTACCAAGCTAAGTGGCAGGTGTGCACCCAACCCTGTATTCCAGCTCTTTATTGATAATGGGAGGGGGAGGCGGGGAAAATACAGACAAATAGCAGACTAGCTACTTGCACAAGTGAGAGTCACGACAACACAAGGCGTTATTCGGCATGAGAACAGGCGAGCAGTAATTATAAATGATAACTTGATATCGTTTATCTTGTATCCATTACACATAATAACAGAGTTTTGTTCAGGCTGCATGCATCCCGACACGCAAAGCGGGATCAAGCATATAAGGCAAAGAAATGAATAGATCACAATTATTCTTGTTGAACGTAATTGTTAATGTAGTTCCAAGGACAAAGTAATGTTTGGTATGGGTCTCACTTGGGAAAAGTTTTCATCTTTGCCGGTTAAAAAAACACAAAAATTTGAAACCGCAAACCTGAAACCTTGCTTTCTTTTTGTTTGTCCACAGAACAAACTGAAGACAATATATGTGCAAGCAAAAGAGGTACCTCAGATCTTTGTCACGGTGGCTTATTTAGTTCCTAAGGGAATTGAGAATTTGAGTGAACTCAGAGTGTCTAGCATTTCACTGACGTCGTAAAGAACATGTGTTCGAGTTGTTTAATTCATTCACAATTGCAGAATAACCAATGTTCATTGTTAATCCACAGTTGCCTTACTTTTATTTTTTCCACATGAGTCAGTTTTAGACTCGTTGCTTCGTTTATGAATTTACTGCAGATTGCCCATCAGGTTGTTCATGCTACAAGATCAGTAACATTCCCGAAAAATTTGCGATAGAAGGTCTTGACCTAGGAACTCTTCCAAAGAGTATGCCTGCCTACACTACAGCGTTGTAAGTGATACTTCTGCTACTTATTCAAGGCTTTCTGTTATAATGCTGTTGTAAAGAATGCAAGGATGCAGTGTAAACACCACACTCTAAGCACTTTGCTTGCTCTCGTGTAATAACATGTGCTCAGTAACATGTAACCAGTTGTGTAGCCTCTTCCAGGCGTTCAGTTAGTTGGGGCACAGCACGAAAAACGGCCAACTAGCTGAACTCCTCGAAGTTGTGTAATAAGATTTCAACGGTTGTATTTTTTCTACTAGGCTTTTTGCGAACAACAGAATAAACCAGGTCCAGGAGAAAGCTTTCTCGATGTTACCACTCGTGGAGTACATGTAAGTTATTAGTTACTACGCTTTCATGTTAGCTCTATACTTTAAAACTGCAGTACGTTGGTAGTTTTCAACCAGTAGTACTATTACACCTGTACCATGGGCCTGTGTTGAATACGGATCAATAAGAGGTAAAAATAACTAAAACGAGGCGCTTGGTGCCGATACTTTTTCTAATCATCTCGTCTACATACAACAAGAGCAAATGGAATAGTTTTAATAGATTTGTCTTAACTTATAAATCGACGGTGTTATGTGGACATTCAGTTTGATCTAAGCGACGAGATGGTATAAAAGGCGACAACGTCTGTGTCGAACTATTGTTCACTTTTTGAGCTAAATGAAACATGTCAGGACACACGATTTTCTCCGGAGATAGCCCTTGATAATCTCTTCTAAATCCTTTTAGACTCTGGAAAATTGTAACAAATGATAAAAGGTTACGGGAAGATCCGAGATAATAGAGTTCTTGAAAACTATGTGCCTCGTACAAGCCCAATGAACAAGGATTACTGACTTGTATAAAGCTCAACGTCTGGCATCATTATCATCAATACTAAAACTGTTCAGAATCGATCAAGTTCATTTAAGCGTGCTAGTAATAGTTCTCACTAAAGCTGCCCCCGTTTTCTATTCTTTTCTTTTTCTTTTTCTTTTTTGTGCTGTTTGAAACCAATTGAACATTATTGTATGAATTCAAACTTTTATTTCTTTTTTTTTGTAAACTATATCACTCATATTGTTCCTTAATTTAGGCAATTTATCATGAATATGATCTAAACAATCAACTAAGTAAACTTAAACAACACATGCTATTTAAATCATTCTATTCCAGACAGTTTTAAAGAACAAATTTAACACATGAGTATTCTTTACTTATTATATAAAAGTTAGTGGTATACCGAGTGGTAACAAATGGATAAAAATGATATGATGTCTTCGCATGTGAAGATATGATATCGTCACATGTGAAGACATCATTTTGGATAACATTTTGTTTTTGTCCCTTTGTTGGTGGTTATCTTCGGTAATCTTCGGAAAATGATTGGAAACGTTCGTCTGGCCTTCGGACAAACTTTGGAAAATCTTCGGAAATCTTCGGAAAGAGGTCGAAAATCTTCGAAAATCGCCACAAACGTCGCTCCGCACTCGAAGATAAATTTTATATCTCCGCGCAGCCATGTAATATCCTCTATTTATTTATTGTATTTTCGGGGTGAAACGGAATCTGCTGTTTCAGCCATTTCGTCGACATTTTTTTTCTTCTCGCCGACGCTTGCCAATAAATCAGATATACTGACTAACAACCGGGATTCGGTGAATTAATCAGAAAGCTAGAAACTTATTTTGCAAGGTTGACAACTTTTAAATAATGCCAAGTATAATAACAACGTGCCTGTGCTACTTCGTGATTTTTAGAATTTTTCCACAGCATCATTAACGCTATCATCCACTTGATAGTTAATTCCCGACTAACTTGCAAAACTCCTCAAGACTAATAAGTGTCCATATTTCCTGTAAGATTTTTCCGGTTTTAGTATCTCTATAAAACATAGATATTAGTCTCCGACTTTTTACGATTCGAATTCCGACGATTTCTACCCCTGAAAACGATCTTTAACGTTCCGGCTTGAGCCACGCACATCCATGCACGTTGACTGAGCACTTGGAGATTGGAATCTACTGACGTCACTTCGGGAAGAACATGAACATTTCTTAGAAATTGGTTATTTCATGATGTTCTCAATTTGCAGAAGACGGCTGAAAATTGTATAAACATGCATGATTTTACTACGATTAACGTCCAGAGTTATTGTTTTACTCCACACTCATTCTTGTTGTCGTTGCTGTCCTGGTTTGCATAATGCTTCCAAGATACGAAATTTACACGAAGCTTCCGGAGAAAAATTATTTCTCTTCAAGATTTGTCATTCTCAAAGTGATTTCACGGCCATGCTGTTCCATAAGACACTCGCTCAATTTGGAAGGCCGTGGCTCGATTTTAGCGGGGAAAAGGCTACGAAATCTGAAAAAAAATTGGAGACTAATTTCTATGTTCATTAAACATACCAAAACCATAAAAACGCGTTATACGATATAGACACTCCTCCCACCCCCGGTTCAAGGTCTGGATCCGCCACCGAGACTTTTAATATTTACCTGTTAGATATTTCTTGAGAGTTACTTACAATTATTTGTTCCTATTATGACAGTGACCTCAGCAAGAATGTAATTCTGGTTTTGGCGGATTCTTCATTTCAAGATCGGAAAACGTTAAGAACCATGTAAGCCGATTAGTATAAGGTTTCGCGTTTTACTTGTTCATGTTGTTTGTAAAGATGTTCAATAGTAATAAGTCGACAACAGACCATCAGTTTTCTAATGATACAGTTTAAAATGTGCTTTCCTGAGCCAAACGCCCTGATCAATGGTCAATGATCAATATGCTTTCCTCATCCAAACGCCCGCAACATTTCATTCCAACATGTTGGTTGGTGCCACGAGAAAGCCAAATGAGTGCTGCACTGTCGTCTCCAAAAATTTTGCTTTGTTTTTGTCAAAACTAAGCAAGAAGTATACTGGGTGTCGGGGGTGAATAAAACTCATTAATTTTTTGTTATGCTAATGTTCGTTCTCACAATCCTTCAGAAAATTAACTGGAAACTTTATAAGGAAAGTGACTCCAAATGTCTTTTCTGGGCTAGAAAGTCTGGAAGACCTGTAAGTAAATTATTGATTACTACCATCATACAACTTTGTTTCTAGGATATTTGTAAGTTTTAATACAATGAAGAAATTTACACTGAACCCTACAAATTACGAGATCCCAAATGAGTGGAAAAGATAAATTAAGCAAATCATTAAAACAAGGAATTAGCGGAAATCAATCAGTTTGTAAACGTTTTGCCAATTCACAGAAATGGTCTAATATATTCAAGAAAGTTATAGTAAGTTAAAAAAAATAGTGTAACAATCACGTAACAATTCCGTAACATGACTGGTGACAATAATGCGAGATGAAAAAACGGTAAGAGCAACCACGGTGTGATGGAACATTAAAGTAAGTAGAAACAGAGAATGTGGAGCGGTTAGGACGGGTTAAATGGTACAAAGAACACAGCTATTTTAACAAACGATAATCAAGACTATTATTATTGTTTTAAGCTGCAATTGAATACTTTTTCGCTGAATACGAATTTAAAATGTGGAAAAACATAATCTTCTCTTCCAGGTACCTTAGAAGTAGATTTGCAATAAATTATTTTTCCTAGGATCAGTTAGTTCGATTTGTGGTTGTGAAGGCAGAATAAAAAGCGTCATTTAACCCCTAACCTTGAAAATCAACATGCCTATTTAAAATTCAAAGTCAAGTGCGATCTCGGTCGCAATGTTTCAGTAGAGTCCAGCTGTTTTACCGCTCACTCAAATATCTATACGTTTACGTAAATCATTGGTACATATACGTATACTTATATTATACACACACCAAGAGATCATCACGGTGAGTTACCTTGATAATCTCTTGACATATAGCATACGTATTGGCATGGTATAAAAAGGGCAAGGAGAGACAACGTGACGTATGTATATCGCTATTTTAATTTTTCTGGGAATAAAATACATGTATATTAAATTATTGGTTCAAACAAGTCTGTTTGAAACTCAGATACCTTGGAGAGAACCTGTTAACAGTGATTCCAAAGGGAGCGTTTAGCCATGTACCCAGCCTTAATGTACTGTGAGTATGGTAATTTATCAGTAATTATAATCATGGCAGGCAACCCTTCTAGCGATGAGATATACTAGTTTATAAAATAACACAGACAACTCAGAACACTGGTGAAAACATAAAGCTTTATATCTATTTTCGGCTTTCACTTGCTGAGATATCAATAACAACATCTTTGAATTCAACATATCCATAGAAATTTGTAAGAAAAACAGGACCAGAATTTAGTCACGTTATAAATGCTTGATCTTTTTTAATTTCCATGGCCAAAAGTTTACGTCGATTCCGTTTACTCTTGAGTTTAAAAGAAAGTTTTAAGCGTTTTCAATGCTTTCCATGGTTTGTGGAGGACGCAGTTCTGTCTACAGCTGGGCTTGAATAGACAACAAAATGGCTGTTTTTGAGAAAATGGCAGCCGTTTCTTTGCGTTTTCGAAGTGTCTGTGAGGAGAATGTAGAAAAAGTTTTGAACGACTAGGTAGCAATAGCTATTATTCCATGTTGCCGTCCATCTGTTCCGTAATAGATCACAGATGACGTCAAAATGTGGTAAGAACAACAAAGTGGCGCTTGAGGCGGTAGCCGAGTGTGTGTCTGATATTCTTACCACATTCATTCCACGTCATCTGTGATCTATTACTGAACAGACGAAAGAACCAAAAACAAGATGTTGATGATGAGGGGGGAGGGGCAAGGGTATTTTCATGACGCCGTGATCCGGTTTTTTGTGCTCTGTGAATCGTGATTTGATAAAAAACTGTTCCGTGAATCGTGATTGAAGTGTATTCCGTGAGGCGTGAAATGCTAAAGTCCTTGGCTGTGTATCGTGAATAGATAAGAAATAAATCGTGAATGTCTAAAGTTGAGTTCGTAGCTGAATTTCACTGCATTGTGATCAGATTTTTTCCGTGACCTTAGTGAATTTAACGCTTGAGTCAAGCCGACTGAGAGTAGCGACAAACGAAACATATTGAAAGGTTTAAATAAACCCGTTGATTTCCTGATCACCGTATTAGCCAATGAACCCGTCTCAATAGGATTTTTGACTGATGAGCCATTGATGAACGACATGTGCGGACTCGGTGTAACTCAGACCGGTAAAGATCATGGCTGCTGAATCCGACAAAGTCCTCGCGGTTGTTGAATCAGTTATATTTTACCATGCTGAGCCAGAATCAGGTACTTCCAAATTTGCTGGATCCAAGGAGCGTGTCAGAATTGGCATAAGAGATTCGCACAAAATATTAAGTGTCTTCTTAAGACATGTGACTAGTTTTTTGCGGAATCAAAGAAGAGTGCATAAAACGTGGCCTCGGTGAAAGCTTGGATGTCAGGATCTGTAGACTGGTGAAGGATGGCATAAATCAACCAAAAGCGTTCTCCATCAACACGCAAGATCAATGGGACCCCGAAGTTCCAATCCTGACTGACTCGACTACAAATTCGATTGTACAAGTATCAGCCAGCTGTTCCACCAATCGTCGACGAACAAGAAGAGCAAGAGCAAGAAGTCACCTTCGCTCATCCTGAAGTGTCTGAAGCCCCCGAAGTCCCAGAAGATGATGTGCAGTATGACA
>Ga0126339_10000842_pt1 | contig 18913 bp, 9 predicted proteins | sample OrbTmetagenome_2_FD_92532 | JGI IMG/M metagenome (GOLD analysis project Ga0126339, IMG submission 92532) | Coral microbial communities from Petempiche,Puerto Morelos, Mexico - Orbicella T R C metagenome | ecosystem: Host-associated > Invertebrates > Cnidaria > Coral | place: Petempiche,Puerto...
TCAACCGGCAGTTAATATTAATTAATATTAACTACTATTAATCAATATATATATGTTGTCTTGATAATTGACTGCCCAGTACAGATAATCCTACATGTATTTCCATTCCACTGTCTAGCCATTTTGAGATTGTATTCCTAGGCAAATCATTTCGCCTCAAGCATGTGTCACTGCGTCGGATAGAATCCAAAAAAGTTATCATTTATTGATCGCGAAATATATGTGGATATATTTTTGCATGTAAAAGCCAATTGCTCCGAAGGTCATGTTATGATCTCTCAAATCAAACCATCCAATCAGACATTGACGCACCCTTAACCCTTTCAACTGTCAAATGAAGGCCAGCATGTATTAACAATGGTGACCAACATGGTACTAACCTATGCTTTCTGTATACAATATTCATAATCAGGCATCCTAATGAAAACAACATTCCAAAAGAGGACGTGACCAGTGTGAGGATCGTAAGTTGCTTTGGTGCTTTATAAAGCTTGGTCTCGTTAACAACTCCATCAGATGGAATTTTCCCTTTAGAAATAAACAAAAAAGAGAAAATACTTAAACTTTAAACGACAATGTCTTAAGTAACATTAATGAGAAGGAGTACAAGAAGAGGAACAACAACAACAACAACAACAACAACAAGAATAATAGCCACAACAACAGCAACAGCAACTTCGATTTTAGTTTTCAAATTAATTAAAAAGTGAATTCCCATTCGGGTCGAACTGGTTCACACAGACAGACTTACTGAGATTGTATATACTTGATTTGGTTTGTTTAAATGTTGTCTAATTTCTAACATTGGCTAAAAAACCAGATTCGATTTTCAAAGATTCTCATGAGCTGGACTAACAAGATACTTTGTTCAAGGGCAACATTTCTAACAATTCGATTCAATACAGCCTTAATGTAGAATACCTTCCCACAGAAATGGCGAATAATTTAAAGTACTTGAAGATGTATTGCAAAGTCCAACCACTTTTCTCAAATCGCCTAAAAGTTGAGGCAAAAAAAAAATAAAAAAAAATAAAATAAAATAACGGTTAGTTTGTAGAAGGAAGTCATGGATGCATCATTCCCTAAACCAATCAAGAAATGATATTGGAAAACTGAACAAACACACCTTGTTGCTGTAAAATTTCTATAGTAGTTTCTCGATCCCCGTGTTTGTCAAACTTCACTGTACCCTGTAACGCAAGAAATAGAACTGTATTAACAACAAAAGTAGGGAGCTAATAGGCCACGTTCGATCAATCAAAATTTTAACATGGTTCGGAAGCTTTCGGGTCAAAATGTTAAAAATTTTTTAAGTTTCGTTTGTCTCTCAATTCCCAAAAGAGACTTGGATACAAAGAAAGCAACACCAAATATAGAAGTTTGTACTGAAAGCCTCGGAACCATGTTAGAACATTGATATATCGGTCGTGGCCTATTGCAGAACTAGCACTTGGATTAATCAATCTTAAACCTAAAGACTATCCGTAAACCGGCTGAAGTTGGTAGTCAAGCCTTCCTTAGGTCAAGCCTGGTCAAAAGAGAAAGCTGCGACACATGTTTCAGTAAGAATATCATGAAAACGTTGCTAGTAATTATTATATAAGATGCTAAAAGTTTAAACAAGTGTACAGTCGAACAACCTGTGAGCGACCACCCAAAATGCCAAGCCTAGGTAGTCCCTTACGGAAGGTGGTCGCTCGCGAGAGCTTAGACCATATTGAGTCAAAATTTTGCCTCATTATATTAGCATATGGTAACTGCAGAGACTTGCCCCGTGTTTTAACGTTTTGTTCATGTGAAAAGTCAATTTTGAGACAAAATCCGGTTCTTCGTAATGAAAAATTTCCGTCTCTTTTACTATCCAGGAATGCGATAATATTACAACAGCTTTAGTTATTATCCAACATCTGTCAAATGGTGGCTTACGAGAGGTTAAAAAAAATATAAATTTCAAACTATTAGCCCTAAAAGTGGTAGCAGCCGCTTACTAAAGGCTTCAAATATAGTGATTTGACTCGGAAACGTTAGGGTATTTTGCAAAACTGGTCACTGAGGAGGAGTGGTCGCTTACGGAGGTGGTCGTAACCGGAGGTTCGACTGTATCATACTCTCCTAAAACATTCTAACTAGCATTCTAATTAGCCGTTAATTAGCAGTATATCCACTGACCGACATGCCAATGAAAGTTAGATTCCTAAGCACTCGCTTGAAAAGTTCAGTGGTTTCCTTGTCACCATATGTTATGCTTGACAAACTCTTGTTGCGAGCTTTGAGGACTGGGGACGACTTCTGCAAAGTGAGTGCAATGCTCCATATCGCGTCATACGCAAAAGACGAAAATGCATTAGCGGGGTAGTTCAGTTTTTTGCTTTTTCTCATCAGCTCCTTGTCGAGCTCGACAGCGGTCTGAAAACAAAAAGATTCAATGATTAACCGGATGTTGAGTGCATTCGGCTCATTTGAACAAATTAGCAAGAAAATGGCACTCCTTAACTGAAGCGCGGCCTGCGAATGTGAAAGGATTTTCACCTAGCTGTTGATCAGAGTCATCGAGGGTTGAAAGGATGGTCTGTGAAAACGATTCCGAAAAACGCTTTCCGTGAGGTCAAAACTTTTGTCATCGTGAAGACCTTACAAAAGCAAGCAAGATGGAAACAACAGGCGGAAATCCGTCTAGGTTCGCCTACTAGTTGAGTCACGAGAGAAGAGTGCTTTCATTAGAACGGAGTGTTTTTGTTGTTGTTGTTGTTGTTTTGGTGACAGATAATCGAATTTCGTACCCTAACTCTAGACCCAAATTTACCCCAACCCTAAACCCTAACCCATTACGTTTTACTTCCAGAGGAGGAAAGCCGTCACTAACCTTTCCAGCAATTGTAGGGGTTGTGGAGTCTCCGACAGGTAAAGGTCTGGTAGCTAGGTAGTTGCCAGCTGCTAACTTTATGTCGTGTTTAGTACATGAGGTGTCAGCGCTATTTTCCCACCATCTGTCACTGTACCATCCGGGAAGCAACCACACATACTTCCTACCATAAATACCTTGCAAAAATGCCTGGCAAGTCAAATTAATATCATTATGATCCCAAGGTTTTTTGCTCTTTTTTTCGTCACGATAAAACATACACACGATAAGTCAGAATACTGTCTGATAGCTAAAGCCAGTGATACTGCTCCCAGTCGCGCTTACTTCAAGATAGCTCTCCCAGAAATGGCTAATAGACCATTTTACAGTTGTCTGCTCAGTGACCTGGCCTTTGGATGGTAGCGAGGCTGGAGTTGACCTTGTTTTGATACAGGCCTCACTGCTTTTGCTGTGTAAAACAAGTTGTTCTGATGCTAACCAGGTGTATTTACATGACAAAAGCAGTGAGGTCTGTATCAAAACAAGGTCAACTCCAGCCTCACTGCCATCCAAAGGCCAGTCACTGAGCAGACAACTGCAAAATGGTCTATTCCCACCATGAGACGCGCCTGCAGGGAATCATGGTAGTTATATTCATCAAGACAATTATCCAGTTCTCGATGATCAGTACAACTACCTTGAATTCCTGCAGGCAAAGTCTCATAGAGGGAATATCAATCGGCCATAAATTAAAGTAATAAAAGTAAGAAACTACTTAGTACCTTGAGAAATGTTCATCAGTGCGTTGGTCGAGTTCAGGTCCTGTGATCAGGCAACGGTTTTATGATTTCATTTTGAAGTGCAACGTAAGCAGACAAATGTTTCTTAGGTAGTGCGCATGCAGCAGAGTGATTTTACCTAACCCCCGTAAAAAGTTGTTACACAACTAGGTACTATTAACCACTACTTTCATGGTTTTCTTTTGTTATAGTTTTGGCTATGTTGGACTAATATTTTAGATGTGTTTCACAGGTTAACTTAAAATCACTCTATATCAGATGCACTTGCCTTTTAAAATTTGGTTTAAAGCTGTCAGTGGCTTGGTTGGTGTGCACTGGTGTGCTACTAGTGAGGCAAAATATATGCAGTGATTATCTAATATTACATGTACCTGACATGAGATTTTTCGGAACTGATCTTCATACATCAGACCAATGATTATTCTGACATCTTTGCTCTGTAAGAAATCACAATACCCCCGATTAACTTATAACAACCTGATCGCAGTATAATAAATTAGAATTACAGAGATTGCGATATAGAATTACTACGAATCGGCAAATAGCCACCTTGATTTTATGAGAGTATTAAGCAAAGCTTTACTGTTTATCAAACCTCTTTAATTAAAACAGCTGTAGATATTTAGGAGACTTGACTCAGGTTAGCTAACACCGTCAGACCTTGCCACTTGAGGAAGATTTTGTTTTAAATGTTGACGTCTTTTTGACAACCTTTCGCTGGACTCTATTAGGGAACTGCCCAGGGTGGAGATGTTCAATTGTCAAATTCATCATTCACTTTTGTGGGAACTTTGAAAGTCTTAACCTGCGAACGCTTAAAACCAGCGGATAGTTGCCGCAGCTTGATTAGCATGTGAAACGGAAGCTATCAGAAGCTGTCAAAAACCTGTCAAAAACTCGTCAAAAACTAATTCTTCGTTTGCACTGTCACGCAATAAAAATATAATTCGAGATCCATTCAGTGGATAAAGTCAAGAAATTGTTATGTTATAGGGAATAAAAAAAGAAGACACATGTCCTAGTTTTAGGTCTCTGCGTTCTCCAAAACGTCGGATATTCGTCGAAATATTTTACACAAATTTACAGAGCCGCCATGTTGGTGTACCTCCGTTGTACACCACCATCGCGGCCGGAAAATAGTGTAAACATCTAGAACTTACTTTGGATATCTGGCAACTGATTATCTGAACTGAACAAGTAAGCATTTAAATAAGCACTTTTCCTAATGTGTTAACGTCTAAAAAGGGTAAAAATCGCGAGATAAGTATGTATTTTTCGACAAACGCGATCATAGCTTTATGTCACGCAGCGCCATACCTCTAAATTCAAAACTCGCTTGTTTCCAGACGAAGCAAGCTATTAAAATATAAACTGAGAAGTTGTAAACAGATATAAATTTACCGCCTCTTATGCCTGATGGCAACGGGTGGCAACGGTAAGGCGCGTAGCACTGTAACATACCTTAATGTGACTGACTGTGTGGAAGTGCTGTTCATCAAAACTGTCAATAAACACTATTGTGATTTTATTACGTTTCAGTAAAGTGACGAGGTTCTCTTTAGTCTAAAGATAAAAAAAAATTAAAATAAGAAACACATTTCCTGTTCTTCCAGTTATTTCCTGAAGCTACTAGCAAGTACACACATGTGTACTACTCATTTAATGCTGTATCTCCGCTCATATAATCTCATGACAAAGGCTTATGCACGGGTGCGATTTTCTTAGATCTACGCAAGGCCTTGGTAAATCCAGGCTTGTTAATAGCCAAACTACAAATGTATGGTTGCTCTTCTTTAACACTACTTTGGTTCAAAATTGACCATTGGTCAAAATTTAACCGGCAGCTGAGCAATGGCGTCAGGGCGGAAATTGTAACTGATGACGAATACTACAGCACCCCCACCCAGCCTCTCCTTATTGCTAGTGTCGCTGGATCAGGATTAAATTTCCTCCGTTTCAGGATACAGCAGCATTTGCCAGTTAGTCCAACAATTATGTGTGTTCTGAGTGGTAAATGAATGTATGTGGAAATAAAGTGTAGCATACCAGTTTAGAAGTAATATATCAAGCACGAAATAGCGTGTTCGACCACATTTTCAAATACCGAGAAGAGGGTTGAAAATACGACGCGCAGCGGAGTATTTTTGACCAATTTTCGAGGTATTCGGAAATGTGGTCAAACACTCTTTTGAGTCCTTGATGTATCTTCTCAAAAGAAAATAAAACTATGGCGAAAATGGAGAAATAAAATCGTAAAAATCTGTACTGAATGATAAAGAGAAGATATCCAAACACCGTCACGGTAACAATTTCCTTTATTTCTTTATTAATGAGTTTGAGAAGTTTCTCGATAGGCAAAAAAAGTTTTCCGAGGAAAAAAATGCAAATAGAATTTACCTTGGTAAAAATGTGATCCTGTTGTACGAGAATCGCAACTCGTTTCCAGTTGAACTTTTTCAGTAAGTTCACTATAGCATAGTTATTTAGAGTCTCGGATGGACTGGTGCGAGAATATAGCGGAAATCGAGAGTCTTTTGAAAGCAAAGGCGACGTGTTACTGTAGCCAACCTAAATTTTGATTAAGAAAACAAAACAAGCCTTGTAAGTAACTAATACCCCATTCACAGCAACTAAACTGGTTTAACTAAATCAGGTTTAGGTTTTTCCAAACCACCTTGCTACCATGTTTTAATCAAACAGGTTTTTGCCTGGTTAAGTTGTGGGGTGTGCACGATATGAGCAGCTAATTTTTAACCTTGTTTAGCTAAACCACTTTTAAACACGTCGAACATGTTGGTGTGAACGGGGTATAAGATTACACGTTTTCTATCGTTTCACTGAGTCTTGCTATGAATATAAATGAACATTGCACCTTTAGTATTTTTGTCGGAGCCGCATTGCTGTTTCCAGCACCATAAATCATAGTCAGCAGGGTTTATTCCTTTAATCCACGAGGGTGTTGAAAGAAAAGAAAATACAAAGTAGAACACCTATGTTCTGCGCGAATTCAGGAAATTAAACTAGCCACATGCCAGATCAGGAATGACAACAACAACAACAACTTTATTTGTACTCATTCATTCAGCTAGAAACTTAACAAAAATAAGTTTAAAATAAAAAGAGCGCATGGCTGCCCGAAATAACCTTAATGGGCTAATAAGACTGGTTAGCCAACCTTAGCGATTTAAAGCAATTATTTATTTGGGTCAAATAAATGCTGCTATAATGTTCATTGGAAGATCAGTGATATATTACAAAAGGGAAAAAAAACACCATCTTAAGAAATCATATTCATAGAAAAGTACGAGGCAAGTATTTCTAGATAAAAGATCATGTAAGGTCATTTGCTACCTGCACCGCTCCCCAAAATGGAGCGGCTTCCGCGATCGGTTCTGCAGCTGGAGAGCAGCCTGGTGCTGTGAACATGATTTTCGTTGGTGGCCTGGACACTAGATCCAGCATTGCTCTGATAGCGGCACCACTGTCACACTAAAAATATGTAAAAAAAAAAACCCCTTATAATTATTTATTTCTAACCTAAACGAAATATCAGGGTTCAATTTTGTTAGGCCAGCCTGACTGACTAAGGCAATTTGGAACCTCGAATCGATGACATTGTCAAGAAGCAACTTGGGTAGATGAAGTAGTATAGCGATGTAAACGTTTTCAATAACTAGAGAGAAGTTGGATAAAGTACCAGCTAATTGATTTGACATCCAAGTCCTTAACATTCAAACTTGATTTTATTAAAGGAAACATTTTAGTGTAGTAAAGTATTATTTGTCATATTTCCTTCAATTTGAAAGTTTTTCTGTTCGTTAAGGTAACAAAACATGTGACTCAAACTTCTTTAACTCGCGATATCTTCTGCTTACCTTGGAATCCCTCGAGTCCTCGTGTAACTTGTACCCCGGTAGAATGGATTGATTTTTGTTCACGTGATCTAACGCCATCTGGACTGCTGGCATGACTCCCTTGGAACTCCAGCCTTTGGACGAGACATTGACGGCATAGAAGGTTCCAATGTACAAGTCTTCTGTGCCAGACACCCACTGACTCATCAGCGAATTAGAGAGCAGCAGCCACAGGGAGAGGTTTAACATTCTCATTATCTTGACAACTTGGCTGTTAGTGACGTGAATTCCATGAAGCGTGACTACTTAGCTAGTCCTTCAGAGAAGAGAAAATAGATTATTCTTAACCCAGTGAGGTTGAATGTCCAGATCTTCTTATGCATGTCGGAGATGATGTGTGGACGAGAACAATGACAATCTAAGAATACAAGTAAAGCTTCGGTAGATATTAAAAAATTCATGTAAAAGCAGACTGATACCTTCACCGTAGTAGAAGGAGGTAGGTGGGGAAGGTGGTGGATTTACGTTGCTCCCAATTGACGATTTCCGTTCTGGTAGGACAATTTCAAAAATATTTAGCCCTCCGTTTGCCTTACAGGGTATGATGATTTCGTTGATTATGACGCCATATAACGTCACGTGATGATATTAAGATCGTCATCATCCGATAATTCTAACTCAAGATTCTAGATCTCGTACTAAAATAAAATAAAATGAATTATTTTTTCTATTTTCCAAGAAGTCGGAAATAACGTAATTTGATGGAAATAACAACCTAAATGATAATGGGATGTATAAAGGTTTTGATTAAAACCAAATTTTTTTGCCAAAACAACTTAAAATTTAACTTAACCTGCACGTTAAATAGTGTCTATGGCTACAATGTGTCAGAAAACATGAAAAATCAGTGAACACATTAAAATAATGGCAGCTATTAAAAGTGTCATGAAATCCTGGCAAAATTTTGAAACCGTACCCAAGGATTCGAGCCAATTTTGTTCCGTCTACAGATGACGAGACGTAGAAACGGAGTTTGAAACATTCAACCGAGTGTGATAATTTCTCTGCACGTGCGTTGTACACCTTGGGACGCTTTTTTGTCGTCCTTTGATAAAACAACAGTAAACTTATACCAATTCATAGTATTTTGGACAGCCTTAAACACGACAGTGAATCTTTCATGACACCATTTAGAATTAGAAGCTACTTTAACATCATGCAGCTGGAGGGATGATCTGACTCTGATGGACACATCGAAGACAGATTAAGAAAACTACCGTGAGTTCTTTAATAAACATGAATGTACTTTTTCGAACTTTTGATCGACGTTTACTTCACTATCACCTTCGTGGCTGCTAAAGCTTTATAATTTTCTGAGGAGCTTGAATTTTGTAAGGCCCAGTCTTTCTTACAGGCAATTTTTAGCTGTTATTTAATGCACTGGCCTAATGTAATGCATCTCGAGTTTATTCTAGCGCATAGTGTTTGAGGTATGCGATAACGCAACGTTTGAGACAAGTCGAAAGATCAATATTCGTATTGCTTAACTTGTCAACAGCGACAATCAATTGCAAAACGATCTATTCATTAGTAAAACTTCTAACAAAGACAATCTATAGGAAAAAAAATTCAAAACAATCAGGAAGCCAAAGTCTTCTCTGCTACAATTACAAGACAAATCAATTCAGCACTCTCTCCAAATGTCACAGGTATCAACGATTCCAAAACACTTGCAAGGTTCTACAATGAAAACAATTTATATTTCTTCCCTCACTGGTGAAGTTGTGAGAAAATTGGTTTTGGTCGTTTAGTCCATATTCTGAATGTGAGTTATGTTCAAAATTAAGCTTTTTGACTTGTTTCGAACGAAATGTTATGGTAAAAGAGTTTTGAAACGATACACCCACCCATACGAACGTTCATCAGTCACCACCAACGCAAGATTCTTGATCTAGTAACAAAAATTGAAAAAAATAGGCATTGTCGATTGCACTATTTCTTCGTTTTGTTATTTCGTGTTGACTTGGCCTGGACTTTGAAGCGTACCAAATTTTAACAAGGTAGGTTTTGAATTTGTCGCTTGGACAAACGCATCATATTGATTATTGGCTCAGTGCTAGTTGAATTTTATGGAGACCAAAGCTAACTAACTAATTTCGAGTTCAGGTGGCGTTTTACACGAGCGATTTATTATTGATATATTAGCAGTTGGATCTACTTTTTCGTTTACGCGCTTTGCGATATCTATTCGCGTGTATACGTTATAAAACAAAGTGCGACTTATCTTCAAAACATGATTTGAAGACGGTTGTAGTCAGAGCTCTGACAACATCTGAAAGCACTGAAGTTGGATCTGACACCAAGTTAAAATGGAATATTCAACAACGAAAAATTAACTTCTTTGAGTATTTTGGGGTATATCATTAAGTGCGTTGCTTTCCTGCGGTAGTTCATATTTGCACCGTCTCTATATTTAATTTAATAGTTAGTTAAACAAATCCTCAGTCTAATCCTGGACGAGCCTCTCTCTTAAAGAAGCACTTCGCGACTAAATAATGTTAATGTGTACATCTGAGCATACTTTATCATTTTCACAATTACAGTGCTATGGTACCACCAAACATATTGCAGTAGTGGTCAGAGTATTTTTTACCTTTTTTGAAACTAATAAACAACTTCTAGATCATTGCCCGTGGCCACAAAATAGTCAAGAATACAAGTTCTAAATTCGTCCATTAATCGTTAACGCACCTTTGGTTCTTGCCACAATTTTTGTTTTTTTGTTTCTGTTTCAAGAGCGAAATGTGAACGTGACTGGGTAAAATTTTTCCCTTTCTAGTAATAACTCTAGCTATTGAGTTATTATACAGTGTTACCGTAAGAAGTGTTTTTTTCCGCGTGATTTTCTACCTGTAGGCGCAGCTGTAACATGATGAACAAAATATGAGAGGAAATGGAAATGCAACTTACGCGTATGTAGACACAACGCAGAGTGATCGCCAATTTAGAGCTCGACGGACGGCTAATATCACGGCAAGATTCAGTTATTTCTACCTTGCCATTGGCCGTGGGTAACAACGTCTCAATTGTCATGAAAACACCTGGAAAAAGATCTCTGTTTCCAGAATGCGCGAGCTCATGTTGATTTTTAATTTTACGTCAAATTGTTATTCTAACCGAGCAAAACGTCATTATGTCGAAACAGTGTCTTGTCTTAGTAGGTGCGCAAGACACTGCCAAATAGCTTAAAAAAATAACCCTTTAAACAAGCTTAAAGGAAAACAGCTGTCGTTTTTCAAAGAAAACACGAAAACAAAAACATTCATACAGCTCATTCACAGAAGTAAAAAGTAAAATTTCCTTGTGCAGAATAATATGAAAACCTCATCACATAAATAAAAAGTACTGCTCAATGGTGGCGACAAGAGAAGAGCATCTGCAGCTGGTTGTTTTCGTTTTCAAATGCACATATTTCAGTCAAAATACAACATTAACGTTAAATTACTCGATGTTACCTTTGTTAGCTTCAGTTTTTAGTAGCTTGGCCCTTCGCCTTTGGCTCTTTGTCCAAAGAAAACCTATTTTTGGAACAAATGACCGCTAATTTTGTTTTCGAAATGAGCCCAAAGTGAACATTTTTGGAAGAGAGGTGTTGATTACTAAGCGTTGATACAACTGCTGTCGTTTTCAATAGAAAATGACATATGCCTTGTTCTATAATTCTGACAACTATGGGTAATTAGCATTTGTCGGACCAAACCAGTTAGGATTTACATTTACATTTGGATTCTTGTAAATCCACCCAGTGACATGAATGAAGGATTAAACTGAAACAAAGGATGGATACACTCTTTTTTACGATTAATTTTTGAGTTGAGCTAAACATTCTTATTTTTTTGCGATTTGAGCTTGAAATGTCACATGGTATAGTATTTCAATTTTTACGATAACTGCAGAAATTCTCGCGCGCTCACTGGCTAATTTTTATTGCCAACAAGCGGACAAACAAATGAATTTATAATTTAATACGCAATACGTCAGCGAGTGAGAGCGGACAATTTGACAATTTGTTAAATATCATATATCAATACGGACGTGACCAGTAATCCTATCTTCTGTGTTAGTATCAGGCAATGAGAAAATCACATAACGTAAACTAATGTCAAAAAAAATGGTACTAAGTATTTGGGTTAAATCGTCCTGTTAGACCACATTTTTAACTTGAAAATATTATTTTCCAAGTTGTAGTGAGTTACTCCATCACTCCTTCACTGGGTCACTTCCTGTTAGACATTAGGAAACAGAGGTGGAGGTGGGGGGAACCTACCATATGAGAAGGTCAGGAATTTTCGTCGGAAAATTTGAATTTAACTCCTAAAGGAGGCTAATGTAGGCGTTGCTCGAGCTTCACTAGAAAAAAAAAAACAATGAAAAAGAAAAGGAAAAAGAATTTAAAGTCACTACTTCGATTCGAACTGCCGTAGTCCCACATTTTAAGCCAGCGCTTAACACATTGTGCTTCTTTAAGATGTTTGAAGGTGAAAATGGTGAAAATATTAACTATATATCTAGGTACCGAAAGACTGGGTAGTTAGCACATCAGGCTCAAGTGAGTTTCGAGTGTCTTGTGGACAGTTACGTGCCGAACTTGAAATTGTGGGTGGCTGGTTTAGGCGTTGTCGAGCTTGTTCAAGTGGAGGTGATACGATTTACTCACAAGCTGAATTGTTTTGATGGCAATGTTTCTCATTCGTGGATCTATTAAGAAGTGGTTTCGTTTAACGGACTCACAGCTCGATATACTAATTTCGCCGAACGACTACGTTTGGACACAAACTACGAACGGACTCGCATAATTTATGGAAAGAGAGTTAACTTCAGTCCTTATATTTGGGCTACAAGCGAATGTAAGTATTTGAACTCAACACTATAAGGGACACAAAATTTCAATGTACAATATACAAACTACTTTAAAGCTGACTGAAATGGATTATACTGTTTCATATATCACTTTGCAGAAATCTATGCAATTTAAACTTCATTTATGAGCTGTGTATCCTAATATTGTGTTCCACCTTCAGCCTGTTAAATTTTCATTCTTACATTTTAGTGTTATCACACTGAACTTTGAAGTATATACCCTGCTGCTGTACGTAACAGCATCATTGAGTTGATAACTTAGCAAAATTAAAACTGCATAATCTGCATATCTAAAAGACTGTTACCTTAATCAGTAAATATTTCAGTGGATTTGGTGCAAAAAAACTACGCTTCCAATAAAAGCACTTTTTATCTTCACTTTTTGGTCAACTTTCTAGTTCAATCTATTTAAAAAATATATCAATAAATAATTATTTAAAACAAAGGATTTTCTCGAATTTTACCAAAGAACGAAATCCATGCTTACATCTAACAATCTTAAGCCAGCTGAGAGCTGGCTATAAGCAAGCACTGGACATTACTCCCAGTCTATACATCACTTTTAACCAAACAAAATTATCTTGCCGTTTTTGACTACGGCACTAAGAAGACATGAAGAGATGCATGTAATGTAAACGCCTTGTAGACAGGTCTGAGTAACAAATAGTCTCGTAACATTGAACTGTTTCATTTTACAAATATCACAACACACTCTTGAATGGAAAAAGGCTTTATTCGCTTGCTCGAAAGCTAGACTGCCCTCACATTACAAGTAGTTCCTTAAAAAGCATTGCCTCAGTACACCTGTTCATGATTTATTTTCGAAGTTCAGTGGCTGACAGCCACTTTGCGATTAAATTTTAGGTTACCTTTATTTATACTAATCATTAAAAAAAACAAATAAGCAAAATAAAAACGTTCGTAACTGACTCTCAGCCTGAGATATGTTTTTAGGTTGTTCTTGACATTATGGTTAATCTTAGCATCAATGTTTTCATAAAAGGGTCCTTGTGTAATGATAAAATTTTCAGCAAACTGTGAACTTAAAGAGGTTCCGGGTGCTTATTTGTAATGCGAGCTCTGGTTGTTGTCGTCTCTTGATAAGAGAGAGTAGCAACTGGAGAAACGAGTAAGTTACATGTTAAATTGTTTAACTCTGAATTACTCAAACGAATTTCTGGTAAATTAATTACTGTCCTATTTGATTTTCAACAACATATCCGGGTCTTTTTGAATAAAGCACCGTATTCAGTACCACGGATATTTTTGGCGGAACAGTCGCAAAATCCGAATGGCTTCTCAAGAAAATTCAGGACCCAATTCCTTTCTTTTTGTCCATCTCAAAATGTTTTAACTTTTATGTTAGCAAATCGGCCAGTTACGATAACATCGGGAAGTCACATTATTTTTTTTTCCTAGTAATCAGCAATACCTGTTACAAGAGTGACCGTTTCTTTCCGCTTTATTGAAGGTTTCACTGAAAACTGTCAAAACCATTGACAAGATTAAAATGAAACCAAGGTATTTAAAAATATATTATTCGCGAGTGATTGTCAAAAACAAGATCCAGTAGTCACGCGATCAGCTAAGTATAATTCTGTCAGTGAAAGACTTTATTCAAATCCAAATTTTTACCATTTTATTAAGAACGGTAATAACAGAAGTGACTGGCATTTCAGAGAACCCTTGCAGCCCTCGGGAGTACAAGGGGCGTAGTTCACTGCCACTTCCTCCGTTAAGTTGGTTTCGTTAATTTGAATGTAATATTTATTCTGTGATACTGAAACGTTCAGTAGCTGTTCATTCATCCTTCGCAGAAATTTTAGCTGTTACATGATGTGGTTTCCGAGTGTCTCCCGGAATCCTTAGGGACAAACATTAAAAGTATGGCTTCGGTCCATCCGTGTCATAAATGTCAATGGCTTCCTCGATATTTCAAACCAGTCAAACGAAATGCTGACAAAGTGCTACGTTTCTTCTTCTTTTCTTGTGCATCGTTGCACTTTCAATTATCATTTTGATTATAATCGTTTATCAGTTTACTTTATCTTTCGACTAGTACTTCCTGGGGGAAGTCGTGAAACTAAAGATGCCGGAGGCTATGTCGTCGTTACCAAGAAAAATAAACATGTCATCATATCTTCTAGAGAAAGTTGAGGGCTATCTACATACAAATTTTATTTATTCCGGAAGCAAACTATATATACAATTAATTAAAAACTAAAAAGAAGGGGAAAAAAAAAAAAAGAAAGATACCCCTCCAGAGAAGGAAGTTGAGAGGTTATCCCTATCTACCAAGTGCAAAATAAGTTTAAACATGTCTTATTAGAACTAGAACCTAGTGGTGGGCACTATCCACCCTGTCCTTTCTAAAACGATGGGTTACAAATTTGCTTGTAAGTCCAAGGGTTAAGACGAAGAAATACTAAAACTATTTCTAATCCTTATGCTAAGGAAGAAAAAAGAAGAGTTTTCTCTTCGTGACTAACGTAATTAATTTCGCTGGAAAAATTTTGAGCGAGATCATAATTTCTAGCTTCTATGCAAAAATTATTTTGGCTCGTCCGAGCTACTGTTAGCTAGTGAGCTGCAAAAATGGTCTGGGGAGAAGGAGAGATGCCTCCAAGTTCCTCATTTCAGAGCGGTCTTTATCATTAGCACTATCAATTTTTTCGCCGGAATATCTGAGCGATATGTAAAAAAGTTAACGTAGCAATATTTGCTCAAGATCAAGGTGATAGTGTTTCGCCCCTAATACGCCACAGTGGTTAAAATTAAACCATAGTGATAAAGCTCTAATAATTATCTTTTTGCCGAAAACAATACATTGAGAGGCTAAATTTGCTATTTCTTTCAAACCAGACACTAAAAAAAAAAGCGAAAATACCCAAGAATCAAGATTTGTGCCATGGAAACGTAGAACAATTTCCGAGATGATTTTGAAGGAGCACCATTTCCGTCATTGTTTTAGTTTCTTTGATGACAAAAGTTCTATTTAAAAACTGCACGGTGAACTTTGGCTAAATTTAATATTCATAAACCATGAAAACTGTACCAAAGCAGATATGGTAGAAGTGTTTTACAATTTTCTTTCCTAATTTATCTGAATTTTCGGCTAAATAGATACAAGTTTTATCTTTTAAAAAACGATGTTGTATTGATAGTTTTTTGAAAATAGGAATTAGCCTATAGCGAAAGTAAAGCTGTTGCTTTATGGATATGTTTTGAAAACAGAACGGTGCTTGAGTACGCTGTTAATAAAACTGAAAAAAACAAAGCAACATAAAATATATTCAGGCTCATAACGCAGCAAAATTGCTTTTAGCCGTGCATAAGCTAAGAGACTAATAATTTGACGGCAAAATGGCACTCGCTTTCAAATGGTCCCAATGTTGTGGTAAAACAGTGTAACCCAGGTTTCAACGACGTAAACACAAATAAAACAACAAACTTACCGTTTTTTGCTAGTTCTGTTTTGCGAACATGGACATTACATCGAGAAGACCGACCGACGATTGAAACCTGCTCCACTTCAGTCCAGAATATTAAATTATGCCTTGACGTTTGTTCCTCTCCACGACAAACTGAGGTTATCACTTCGTAATTTAATTTGTTTCTTGTGCAAAACGAACATGCCGTTTAACCTTCAGACATACAGCTCTTTCCAATAGCGAGATATTTAATGAACAGCAATATATTTCGCCGCCAATTTCTAAAATAAAATTAATAAACCTTGCGACAAGTTATCTTTCCAATAAATGAAGTTGGATTGTTGCCCTTGACGTTTTGACACAAGTACATGCACAACGGCTATTTGTCACAAAGCTGCTTTTTCCACATCTGAAACTGAAATTTGCTGGCGGAAAGTAAAATTCATCGCGTGCTAACAGTAACTATATATATATATTTTTTTCTGACCATTATTTCTCGTTAGGTGTAGAAACACCTGCTAAATAATGGACACAAAATATGGATGCTGCTACGAGCAGAAATATTGGCTTAACAAAGTGGCTTTTTCTGTACACATTGATTACTTTGTTTTTCCCAGGAGCGCCGTCAATGCACACCTATGGTGTGAAAGGCAGTTTTATTTGACACATACGTTTCACTTGCCAAGCTGTTCTAATCGATACCTGACCCTCCATTGTGCCAGGTTAGGTCCGATGTTCAGTGTTTTCTTTAAGCTCTGAGCTTGGCAAACAAAACGCCCACCCAATAAATTAACCCAAAGGAGTTGGGAAGCACTCTAATAAACGTTATGAACCTTTAACCAATAGTCGAAGAGAATTTTCAGATTGCAACTTATGAAAAAATACATACATCTGGAGGCTCAAATAAACATCATAAAATAATTAACATCATGAACTTTTAATTATTCCAACAACATGTTCATAATGTTTAGCATTTACATTACAAAAAGGCCACACACAAACATTTAATTGGAAAACATAAGAAATGTTCCAAACGAAATTTGAAGTACTCCCTAGAAACCAAATAGTAAAAAATCTCTGAAAACTGTAGCTATAAGCCAAAACAAATGTACTTAGCAAATATTAATGATAAAAAATCCCACCTTCAATTTTTGGCAATCGCATCCGTTTGCCAATCAATTTTGACCACTTTCAGCTGTCATATTTTCACTTATGAACATGGTTCATGCATTATTTAGCTCATTTCAAATTATCACAATACAAGTTCTCTCATATTTTCTGAAAATTGCAGTGGATTATAAGACGCCATTGCGGATACCAAAATTTGTTTTTAATTTGTGTTTGGACAACAACGTTGACGACCAAGGAATTAAAAAATGTGACTTTTGACATCAACATCCTGCTAGTAGAGTGCATTTGTATTCAGAATCGATAACACTTGACTTAACTAGAAATATTTCTGCGGAAGCATCGCGGAGACAAGCTTTTCAAGACTGAAGACCTGTCTCAAAGCAGATTTGATCCTTGGAAAAGTACATTTTCTAAACGGTGTTTTGATTATATATCAGTTTTTTTTTTTTACTTAACTAACAGAAGTATTGACTGGGAAAAATCATACAATTCCTTGCAGGTAAACTAGGAAGCATCAGCTTCCTGGAATTTACAGTTTTCTGAGCGCTTGTTAGGCACAATAGCACTTTTCACGGTGAACGTTTCTTATCTGCATTACAAAATAATCCAACATGTATGTGAGGCAATTCCAGGCAATTTTGTAGTTTCTGCCCGAGATTGCCTCACATCCACGTTGAATTATATTGTAATGCAAATGAGATAAACTAACCGTGAAAAGGGCTGTTACAACTTTCTGTGCACTAAAGAGACTAAAATGATAACGTTTCTGTTGTGTATAACACCACAACCAAATAAAGTAACATCAAGATTAAAACAAACATATTAGCCATATTAAGCCTGCTTGAAGGAGGCTGCAAAAGTGTCCAAGCTGATTTATGATTTTAAACTTTGCTCACTCAAAAATCATTAAATTTATAGTGGCAAAAAAGGGAGTCTTCCTCCTTGTGTCTCTCCGGTTTTTTTTTCTTTCAGGAGAGAAAACAAACAAAAAAGATACAACCTTCGTTTAATACAAATAATTTAATCATTATTCAATAGTTAAGTGTTCGCTTAATTTTACGTGAGTATTGAATAAAATGGGTATGACAGTTTCCCCAGCTTACGTAATCTTGACAAAAAGTAAAACTAGCTGATATTTAATAAATTAATGTTTATTGAAACGGAAGTTAACAACAACTGAAGGCTTTCGTTACGAAAAACATCGACCTGTAGTGTACGTCATGTCTCCGATTCCAAGATTTCTGCTTCCAGAAGTAACGGTTTATACACGAAATTCACTGAAGAATTGTGACTACAGATCGAGAAAAGCACCATACAGAACGAGTCAGAATTTAATGCTTATTGATTTGATTTCAGTGTAGAAGTCCATTGAGTAAACTCCGCCTGTTCGCCCGAGTCCACTGTTCTTCCAGCCCTCGCGAGGCATGCTGGGTTCGTTTGGTAGCCAACTGTTTATCCACACGGAGCTAACAAGAAAAGGGGAAAGAACTCACTTCTCTATGAAACAGTTTACTGTAGCATACTGAAGCAGCCTGCTGAGTTCTTTGGACAGACGTTCTTATATAGGAAACATGGGGATTGGTTACTGCAACGCTTATACTATTAGGAATAAACCTTTGATCAGTTATGAAAATAGCATCTCCGTATCGGACTTCTTTAATTTTTAACACTGTCTTATACCATGGGATAGGATTTGTTTGGTACTATGAGTCCAGTTTGCAAGTCAAAGATTATAACTGCGAGTTATTTCATTTCCTACCTGCAGGGCTTCATTCTCCCAGAATGAATCATTCTATAAAATTAAACTAAGTATTGTACAGAAAGGGCACAAAAATAATCAATCCCTTACCGATGGTTACTGCAGGATGAGTTTATCGCGACTGAAATAACTAAGTGTTATTCCAGTTCACGTAAAGTAAAGTAAAGTAAAGTAAA
>Ga0126339_10000843_pt1:0-17500 | contig 18912 bp, 8 predicted proteins | sample OrbTmetagenome_2_FD_92532 | JGI IMG/M metagenome (GOLD analysis project Ga0126339, IMG submission 92532) | Coral microbial communities from Petempiche,Puerto Morelos, Mexico - Orbicella T R C metagenome | ecosystem: Host-associated > Invertebrates > Cnidaria > Coral | place...
AAGCAAACGATATAAAACTTCATCTGAAAATTAAAGACTGTATTGAAATGGACAGAAAAGTTCACGCTCAAATTGTTTGTTGTTTTGAATTTAATATGCGAACCGCGGAACGTGAATACTCAATGCGAAAATACTTTCACAAGTTTTAGGGCAATCACTAAGACGGATATTTTTTATTGATGAAATCTTTGACAATTTAAAAATAAACCCAGGTTCGTTCACACAAGTGAACTTTATTTACGACTGCGAGCTGCTTTTCATCACAGTTTTTTTTTATTTATAGAATCCCCTGTGCTTGTGTTATCAAGTTTGCTGTCAAGTGAAGTATTTTCGTGTCCACTAAAACAAAATACGTTTCTCAAATACATTTGGATGTTTCTCAGATATATTGTGGATCCTGTCACCGTCAAGCTTTCCAAGCTTTTGCAATTCCTCTTCTTTTCGATGGCACATGACCGGATTGTGTGCGTTGTCTCATGCTTCCAGTTAAAATTGTCACGTGCCAAAGTTCAGTCGAGTGGAACGATTTTCGTTGCATCCCAAGCTCAACTGAATGCAATTCCTTGATCTTTGTTTACCGTGTAACATTTCATTTTATTCAATCTCCATTTCTGTTGGTTAAAATCCCACAACAACTAGCTTTGCAAAGTGAATTCTTAATCATTGCTCAGAATGTTTTTCTTTTCACTCCGGATGATAGTCCGCTCAAGCTCCTGACGCACAGGTCACATTAATTTTAGTCGCCGAGCTGGCGACTTGCATTCTAATTTAGTCGCCAGCTCCAAAATTCTAGTCGCCATGGCAACTAAAATGGTTGCAACTTGGAGAGTTGAAGTTACATGTACCAATTTCATCATGCCCGTTTCTTTCCATTTGTGGTTTCTATTTCCTTCCACACTGACCAGGTCACATGACATGGTCATGCAAAGGCCCCATTCATTGTGCCATATTCTTGGGCCATTCTCCTCCCAGGGGTATAAAGGGCTGGTGCTGCCAAACGAGTGAGTGAATAATAAAATGATAATATGTATAATAAATAAAAATGATATGACTTCCTTTGGGCTCCTGGACATCCAATTGGCATCCTGCTGACAATGTTGATGTAAACTCTCATTACAGATGTTAGACATGTTTGATGTGATGCCGTTTGATGACATTGATGGCGGTGCATGGAAGCAAGGCTGGGATGTGCGATATGATGATAAACAATTTGATCAAGAACCACTTAATGTTTTTGTGGTACCTCACTCACATAATGATCCAGGTATTGTATGTTTTGAGTAATATAGTTACATGCAGGGGTGTCTGGGCCCAAGCATTACATGTATGTTAAAGGCAAATTGTAATGTTACTACCACAGTGCCCTTCTCCACATACTGTCCCATAGGGTATCATTATAAATAAGAAGTCAGATAATAATAATAATTTACATTTTTTTAGGATGCATTTCTCAGCTCAATGCGCCTAATAGCAAATAATTAACTAAGTGAAATAGAACAAATAAACAACTAACCAAAATGACTAACCAGTTGCTTCTAAAGATGATCCAGATCCATCCAGGGGGACAGTGTGTAATTCATTGCTTCTTGTTATAGAAATTGGGACGAGTTATGGAAGTGGATTGCTTTGGCCATGTGCAGACATGGTCTTAAAATAAGTTTGAAATCAAAATGATTTCAAACTACTGAAAGCTGAAGTTTGATTACAGTATTTTATATTTTCCTTTGTTATTAAAAAAGGATTGTGGTTTACTGTTATTAATACATTTGGAACAAAGAAAATACGTCAGATAAAACTACATGAATTTTTAGTTCCTAAATTTCTTTTTATCTTCGGCTTTATAATATATACAATTATACTACATCAGTAGCAAAAAAAAAGTTTCACAATATGACCTACAGGATTAAAGAGTCAGTGCTCTCAGGACTGTATAAATTGAGTCTACATGTACATAGCAAAAGTACCACTTACCTAGAGCCACACTTTTGTGAGCTCTTATAGAAGGATTCATGCTGACGTCATTGTTTACATAATTTTTGCTCATTTGCATATGTCTTTGCATACAGAAGGAAACATGTTAGATATGAATTGACTCCAGACAGCCAAAGAGCTAGTGAAACTTAATACATGGTGAAATTTTTAGCTCTTTGGGTGTAACATTCGAGGAGATATTGTCTTTAAAAAACTGCAGAATTTCTGGGTGGCAAAGCATTAATGAGCTCATATATTCTTTGTAAAAGTTTGAGTTTTTGAACCCTTGTTGCACAGAACGTATTCAATACATCAGGCTCATATTCATTGGTAGAGTTAATCATACTATGACCTTTCAATATTCAGCACTGATTTATTTGTAGCTCCATCAGAAACTGAATTGCTTATGCTGATGAGGCTAATGTTGTAAGCAAGGATTCCCCTATTACATGTAAACTCTCTGCCTTGAATTACTTGTTTGACGCAATCTCTTTTTCTTCTTTTTGATAGGCTGGATCAAAACTCTAGATCAGTATTACACACAGCAGACGCGACATATCCTTGACAATGTAGTTGATGCACTTGCTGAAGACAAAAGAAGAAAGTTCATCTGGGCAGAAATGTCATATTTGTCAATGTGGTGGGAAGATGCTGATGATACAAGGAAAAAGCTTGCTCTTGAGTAAGAACAATAAATAATTGGTATAAATGGAAAACACAGCCTTTCACTTTTTGAATTGTTTTATACATATACATGTATGGAAAAACTGTTTGAATGTATATTATAATTAATTAAAAGAAATTAGTTCAGACTACTCAAGGCATGCTGTTAAGTAAAACACAGCAAGTGAAGTATTTCCTGGCCCAGTTGATTTAAAAAACCCACACTGTATTTAAATTTTAAAAGAAATATCATTGTTAACTTAAGTCAGTAATACTACAGGTATCCCAAGCTCCTTGAGAGCTGTGAACATTACTATATGACATTGCGTATCAGCGTGAATATAAGAGAGTTTGTATGGGAATGTAACAATCGTATTTAACAGTTTGAAGTACATGTATGGAAAGAAATTGAGTAAAAATGACTTACTTCAACTCTTCTGTGTGTTACTTTTATCTCTGTGCCGTTTGAGGGCCGTTTCAAAGTGATTCCAGCAACTTTCAGTTTCATCGTTCTCCTCTCTATATGCATTCCTCAAGGTAGGCAACTTGAGTGGTGAAGCCCAGCAGATCAACTGAAGGAACAGCCATAAATTCGCTCCAAACGCTCTGATCACCTTAAGATTCCACCTAGGGCATGTGCGATAGTTGCTCTAACAATCTTCCCTTCACTGGAGGAAAATTTCAGCTTGCAAATCTCACAAGTGTTTCCCATCGAGACCCGTTGAATGATGCACTGACTGTATGTTCCGTGCACGGACTGTTTGAAAAAGGACTTAGTGACCCCAGTGGATGAAGGGATATTGTTCACTGCAAGTATTATTGTTGCTTACATTGAGGAATATACATAGAGAGGAGCGTGATGAAATTGAAAGTTGCTGGAATAACTTTGAAATGGCTCCAAAACGGCATGGGGGAAAAGAAACACGTAAAAGAGTTGAAGTAAGTCATATTTATTCAATTTCTCTTCCACAGTTAAAACTGTTACGTATGTTTGTTACATTCCCATACAAACTCTTATATCTATGCTGTTATGCCATGTTGTTTAATAATGTTCAGGTCTCCTAGGGAGCTTGGGATACCTGCTGTATGCTGGTTTTGACTGTACTTGATGCATTGTTCTTCAGGCAACTAACTGGCGGTCAGTTAGAGATTGTAACAGGTGGATGGGTGATGCCTGACGAGGCCAACACACATTACTATGCCATGCTGGATCAGATGATTGAAGGGCATCAGTGGATTGAAAAAAACCTTGGTTCAGTAATAAAGCCAATGTCTGGGTGGGCCATTGATCCATTTGGACACACGCCCACCATGGCTTATCTTCTGCGACGTGTGGGTTTCCATGCCATGTTGATTCAAAGGACTCATTATCAGGTGAAAAAGCACCTTGCCAAGGAGAAAAATCTTGAGTTCATGTGGCGGCAAAATTGGGGTAAGTTGCAACTCTGATCAGCCATGACAACTAATGATGATACATGTATGAAGAGACAATATGTCTGTTTCAAACCTGCATGTATGGCCTTAAGTGTAGGCATGTTAATATTTAACTCATGTTCTAATTTTCTCTGTTGCCCAAAGAAAGTAAAATCTTAGCAAGTGATAACTGAAACACTCCCCAAAGGTTGACTTGTCTGTGTCAATGTCAGTGATAATCACTTAGAATCTATAAGGAATGCCTTGCTCTAGGTCATTTTGTACAAGTTTGTTTTTGCAGAACTTGTATTAGTCATTACAAATGCTTATTTAAAACGAAATGTATACATTTTGAATTTCAGATCACGGATCAACAACGGACATGTTTTGCCACATGATGCCATTTTACAGCTATGATGTACCTCACACCTGTGGGCCAGATCCAAAGGTATGACTGCATTAATTATTTTGTGAATAAATGAAATCTATAGGCCCCTTATACAGGTATGTGGGGTTATCATTGGGGAGAAAACTCTGATCAGTTTGAACTAGCAACAAATGATTTAATTGTGTGCTCCTTTGCTGGCTCTCTTCATCCTTTACTTTGTTTTTGGAATGCCAGTGCTATAACGACATTGTAGTGTGGTAACGAGTTTGTTTATTTCTTCAGATTTGTTGCCAGTTTGATTTCCGTCGCTTGCCAGGTGGTGGAATCACTTGCCCATGGAGAATTCCACCTGTAAGGATTGATAATAACAATGTTGGATCAAGGTAGTGTATGCATTGTAACTACATTATTTTAACAATACTTGTCATGATGACACTTTATACTAAACGTATCTGACTTCATTATCTGTTGCTTAATTAATTAGAATTTGATCTTGTACATGTAAATGTGAAAAATTTTCATTCAGTACATGTTCCAATTAAACAATGTTACAAAAATGTGCTAGGTATTACAAGTACATCCTACCTGAAAATAGCATGGCTAGACATCAAGTTGGGAGGGACTAAATACATGATGAACACAAAAATTATAACAGTACTCCATTTTCAGGGTTTGAAAAAATTGCTATCTGGTTGTGCGACAATTTGATTTTCCTCCAAGGCAAGTGACTTTTCATTGTCACTTGCCTGATGGGCAAGGGCTCAGGTGATGTCTCTGCCCGGAGGTAAATCAAAAAAGAGCAGACTAAGACTTGCCCTGGCCAAACAAAATGGTCTGAAGGGCAAGCTGGAATTCAAATTTTTTTTTTCTCGAGCCCTGTAGTTGCTTGCAAATCTCAGCATTTTTATTTATGATGATGTCATTCTCTGCACCTTACAGAGCCCGCTTACTACTTGATCAGTACAAGAAGAAAGCTCAACTTTACAGATCCAATGTCTTGTTTGTTCCCTTGGGAGATGATTTTCGATATGAAACTACATTTGAGACACATGAACAGTACAGCAATTACCAGGTATTTTGAAATAATCATGGGAATCCTGGGAGATTGAAATCCTTTAAAAGGAATCTAAGAGGTAATACAGTCACATAGGATCTTTTTTGTGAGACTGCTGAATCAATTTCAGTGACCAGAGACTTTGATTCAGTTTGATCCAGATGACCACATTACGTTCACAAACATCTGGTAGTCTCTCTCTATATGTGTAGAGGGCTATGAAGTATGAGTCAGAGCTAAACATAATTTAATGATATTATTTTTTTAACATTTTACAGAGATTGATGGATTATATCAATTCCCATCCTGAGCTGAAGGCAAAGGTAATGACTGGTTATTCACACTCTGATGATAATACATGTAGGTATACTAATCAAGATTGCTGTTATTGTCATAGAGTTGGTGGAATATGGGAAGTCGGATGAAGATTAGTCAGATTATAGGGATTTCAGGGGTTTCAATAAGGGCCGGACACTGCTAACTGGGCAAATTGACTGGCTCTGAGGATAATTTTGCTCGCCTGGTTTGACCATCTAGAGGAAAGTTTTTCTTATAAAGAAGTTCAGTTCAAAAAGTTTTGCCTGCCTGTGAAAACCAGTTGTCCTCCTGCTGAAAACATTCATGAAACCCATGGATTTTCATCTACTCATTTTATGTTTACAAACTTGTGTCACATTTGTATTACTTTGATTTTGAGGTAAGAACACTTTTCTTTCGTGAACAGGTGCAGTTTGGCACTCTAAGTGATTATTTCAATGCACTGTGGAAAATTGCAGGTAAATAAACATAGTTTTACTTGTGATGCTAATGCTGTTTGTGTGCAAACTTAATAATAATTATTAGTTTATTCAAAATGGAAATGTTTCTTTTGCTTGTCAAGTTTAACAAACTACTGGACACAAAAGTACTTGAATTAATGTTATGAAAGTGCCTAGTAAATGGTCCATGCCAAAATGGAAAGCGTTGTCAGTAGTCTTGTTCCCCCTCCCCTCCTTCTAATCTCAGTCACCTTCTAAGCTCCAACCCTTGTAACACATTCTATCCCTGTGCTCTGATTTGTAAAGATGGCACCATTTTTTATGGTGATGTGTCTGTCTCATTGATTAAATTGAAGTATTATTTATTCTAGGGGCTGAGCCTGGCACTCAACCAAAAGACTTCCCAGCTTTGAGCGGAGACTTCTTCACTTATGCTGACAGGTTGTTATTTCTTGGGTGTTTTAGTTGAGCTTGGAGATCCCATGAATAAAATTAGAACTTTTTAGATTACTAAATATTATTTAATACACCTGTGTTTAGTTTGATGGTGGACGTAGTTGTCTTTGGTGGTATAGACTGAGGTACACTTTGTATCAGGTGCTTTTTGTAATTGCTTCATTGTTTAATGAGAGGTGAAACAAAAATGTACAAAATTTTCTGTTATAGGGAAGATCATTACTGGAGTGGCTATTACACATCAAGACCATTTTATAAGCATATGGATAGGGCACTGGAGTCACACCACAGGTATTTCCTGAAGCGATGCTTGTTTGAGTGCATCATTCCAAGATTGTTTTACATTTAGAAACCAGTTACTATTCAGAAAGCTGCTCAGTTTGAACCAATAGTCGCATTAACAAGATACTCATTACAGTTATACCTCTGTACAGCTCTTTTAACATTTGCATATCAAAGCCTTTAGATAGTATAAATTGAAAGAAGTTTAATAGCTACATTGTATTGCGTGCACTAAATGAACGTGTATTTATGAGATAGAACAGCATCCATGCAGTTTTGCACATTTTTAACTTTTTTTTTTCAGTTGTAGAAACAAGGAACTTTTTGGCACAGTGAATTTTAGATGATTAGTCCAAACTGAAAGCCATGTTGTGAGGCAAAATGAATAGCTATAAAATTTAATTGATTTGTTCACAGTTCATTTTGAGGAAGTAACCAATTTAAAGGTCTAGTATGTTATTATGTAACTCAATTGTTTGTATCCATTGCAGGCCAATGGTGTTGGTTAATAATATACTACAGGTCTGCATTTTAAGGGCAAAAAAAGGTGTACCAAGGTGCATCATGCATGCAGAGGGAATGTAGCTAAATCCCTTTGCATGCATTGCCTATTGAATGTGCAAGTGAAATGTTTTGCTTTTTGTTTTGAAGGGCTGCTGAAATAATTTTCACCTTGGCTGAATCTCATTCTCGTCACCATGGAAGTTCAAGTTTTGCTGTGGAGCAGCTGTATGGTCTACTGACTGGCGCACGCCGCAACTTGGGTCTTTTCCAACATCATGACGGCATCACTGGCACAGCTAAGGACTTTGTTGTTGTTGATTATGCTACAAGGCATGTTTGTTAATCAAACATATTTTTAAGTTGTGCTTAATCAGTATTAATTTTGCCTTTTCAACATTTAGATTGCATAGGTCTTGAACTTACCAGTAGACAGTTGTGCTAATCATATCTAGTATTATTTAATAATGTGTTTGTCATGAATTGTGTGATTGTTGTGATGTTCACTATGATCATGGTTGTATTGGACTGCACAGTAATATGGAATGTGTTTATTCAACTTTAGGATGCACCGATCATTGAATGATCTGCAGCGAGTGATACAGGACTCCGCCCATTTTCTGTTGATGTCTGACAAGTCTCATTACACATCACCAGACCCAGTGTTACCTCCACTTAAGTTTGTATGTGCACTCAATCCTACTGAATATGATTTATATTGAGCTTTGTTATGTACAGAATATAATTTACACAAGTTCATTAGAGCAATTTTCATCTGAGTGTTGTAAAACCCAAACCAAAGAAATCACTCTGGTGAGTCACAAAGGACACAGACAATTCAGTGAAACCAACGAAACTCAAAGGGAATGCATGTAGCTGGCGCAAAGTGCAGAACAATGTGTGCGAGTTTGAGTCACCATTGATTTGAATTTACTGCTGATTAGATGACAACATAACATGTTTTTTTAAGCCAATTACTTAGCATAGTTATGTAATGCAAAACCAAAGTAAATGCAAATTACTTTCGACACTTAAGTGAAGACCGCTCTTTGCCTCTAGTACTTCTTAGTCTTTTTGGTAAGTTTCTTGTACATGTACCTCTTCAGGGCGAAAGCAGACTGGCTCAAGATGCGTTATCAACTAAAGAAGTGCTGACATTATCCAACACACCAAGGTACAGTAGAAATTTACAGTTCCATCTCATGTAGACTGAATTATTGTTGTTCTGTACCTACAGAAGAGTTAAGATTCGTACAGTCCTGTGAAATGTGTAATCTGATTACAATTATTGTAAACAGCCATCACTGTAATCACTGAATCAGTGATGTGGCCGACAAGAGCTTGCCTGGCTTGATTTCCACCACTTTGTCGGTTCCAGTTCTTAAGGGGGGAATGAGTTCTGGGGAAGGAGCGGGAGCTTATTTTTTCTGAATAACTGCTGATATTCGGGCTTGGAGCTTGCCACAGTACATGAGTGAAAGTTGAAATGTTGAACCTTGTGAACTGAATGAATATTTAAGGTGGCTCAAAACAGTTTCTAGCACTTAGATTGTGATGGGACGTTTACAACTACTCTTTATCACTTCATGCTACAATCATGGTATTAAAAAACTGCCCAATCATTGGTGAACACGTTGTTATCATTTTCGTGACACAATAGGTTACCATAATAACAGTATGACCTGCTAAAAACACCCTTAATTACAGCTGTAGGGCTTATAATTCAAAAACGGCACGTTTTTTATATTATCAAATTTTAATAAGCATGATAAGACGCAACTTTTGGCAAAGTTTTAAAAAAATCTGCACGTAGGGTTCAGAGCCACCTTAAATTTTTGAAAACGTGTTAACCAATGATTGGGGAGTTTTTTGATACCATGATTGTAGCATCAAGTGATACAGGGTGGTTATAATGACCCATCCAAATCTAACTGCTGGAAACTGTTTTGAGCCACCTTAAATGAATTTTTAATGACCCAGTATTGTCTCAATTATATTACAATCTCATATTTTCATATACTTCCTGGTTCAACCTGTTTTTGACTAGCTTGGTTTATGGCTGAATAAAGTTAACATTCATGAGGCCTCTAACTTTTTTTACGCATGGCTCAATGGAAGTTGAACAATTTGTGTCATTTAAATGCCGGTTTTGAGCCATAGGTCAAGTAGACTCCATCTGAGTGTGAGTTTTGAGTGTGAGTTTATATGTTTAGCCTGAATAGGTGCATCTAAATTTGTGTATGGTGTTGTTTACATTTTGCCCCTGTAGCATACTTTACATAGAGAAGGCATCATGTAGATATGATTTGAACTTGAATGTTAAACTTGGACTCCTCAAAATGGAAACACTCCAATAATGAGAATACTACTGAATTTTTCTTGTTACAGAGCAGTGGTGTTGTACAACTCCCTGACCACGGCAAGAGAGCAAGTCGTCAGCCTTCACATCTCAGACCCAGCTGCAATGGTAGTATGTCATTCTTTAATGTATTTATCAGTACAGATACATACACTACCCCGCTCCCCTTCCGCCAAACCAAAAAAAAATAAAAAAACTAGTAAGGAATGTTTGTCAGGTTACACTTACTTTTCCCTGGTACTAAGTTACGGTTTGCGCTTATTGAAAAGTTTAGCCGCAATTTTTCAAATTCGTCGTTTGTAATCCGTGTTAATCTTCTCAATCCTTAGCCATCCTTGTTCTTTTATGGTTTATCGTTATCTCTTTGGTGTTTTCCTATGTTGTTAAACTGTTATTTTCAGGTTTCCTATCATTTAAAGGTAATTTTGTATATGGCGAAAATTACTCAAAATACCGTGACTGAGCTCCTTTAAGGAGTGAACAAAAAGTGCACAGATTTAATTATATGGTACGAGGGTAGACGGTCCAACTGTGTAAGTGACACTGATTGGCAACGTAAGTAGTTGAAAAGAAGCCCGTACAACATTCTGCGGTACCAGTGCAAAAAAGACTGTATGCATATGTAACAATATGCGATGATGGTTATATGAAAAAGCCATTACGTATGTATGGACTAAGCACAGGCAGTGCATGTTAAAGAGATCTTTGCATTTAACTGGGGGAAGTTTCTCACAATGACAAGCCCAATCCGTTTTTTTCCTGACGAAGATGTTGACTCAATGGCGGTGGCTCAGATCAAACTCTGAACTAAAGTAGCGAGGGAACTCACCGTTTAGGCCTCTGCGTACATTTAGCAAGGCAGCCCATGAATCATTAAGCTATGAAGTCGTTTAATTGCCATCGTGTTTTTTCGTGTTCAGGTTAGTGACAGTCAAGGACAGGAAGTTCCAAGTCAAGTGAACGTCTGGTGGGATCATAGAGACAGAATCTCGACTGCTAAATATGAAGTAAGAAATCCAATAAAGAAGTCTGGCTGCGTACAATGGTCATCTATAATAAAAATCTCTCTGTATATGACAGGGGACGTGTTGTATGTACTTAAAAAAAAGTAAAGAACAGGAAAATTGAACCCATAATGTGATATTGTTACATGGATATTTTTAAAGCGGTACAGTATCCAGCAGCCTGGACAAGTTTTGGAGTGGTTTTTGGAGTGCATGACGCTGAAAAAACAACCTCGAAAAACTCATTGGAAATCAAAGAACTTGGGACTTTCAAGTATCTTGAAAAGAATACTCCTCAATTTTTAAATTTGGCCCATTCGTGACCAAATTTTCTCAATTTGGTAATGCTGGCTGCCATTCTGTGCCCTGTCGTTTGTAGCAAGTGCATAAATTAATTGGATATTTGATTAAGTGTTGTTTTCCCAGATGCCTTTCTGTGTATAGTGGTTGTTATGCTATGTTTTTTACCTTTTCTCTCTCGTTATATTTTTCAGCTAATTTTTGTCGCCAAAGTTGCTCCTCTGGGTTTGACCACGTACTTTATATCGTCAGGCCTTGGATCAAAATTGTGTGAACATTCTAGTATTACAGAGTATAATTCTGCTGGAAATTCTATAAAACCAAGGTTAGAACTAGACAAGCCATCAATAGCCCTTTCTTAAGGACTAATATTGATTCTAATTTGTAGAATTGAAAAGTTGATTTGCTAAAGCCTCTACTCTTAGTTAGAAGATCTGGATATGATTTTCTGCAGTTAGGCAAGGCAATATTGCATTTTCGAGTTGCCTTTACCTCTGTGTCAGAACGAGGATTCGTGCGAAATCATTCGCATGAAAATGTGTTCCCCCGACATCATCATCATCATCATTTTATTTCTTGATAAAAATCTACATTTTACAGTTAGACTGGCCCACGAATAGCTAAGCTAGTCTAGGTGGGCCAGTCTATCAATAGTTACATATGATTTATTATTATGATAATAATTACTTTTATTGCTATTATAGAAAAATAGAAAGTTAGAAAAAAAAGTGAATAAAATAAAAAGAAAAAGTGGGAAAAGAATGTGAATTAATAGATAACATATTTTTTGTTTATTTGTTTGATTGTTGGTTGGTGTTTTTTTTTTTACTGCTCCTACGGACATTTTAATTTAGAAATGATCCTGCGAACCTCAATGAAGGAATCTTCATCTTCGAGAACACTTAGTAGCTTGTTTTTAATTCTGAGTTTGAATTATTTCTTTGGTAGTTCTCTCAGAGAGCTTGGTATCTCATTCCATAGTTCATTTTCATGCAAATCAAACTCATTTCATATGAAAGATTTTGCACGGACTCGGTTTGAAGTAGAGGCACAAGGTAACTCGGGAATGTCCTATTTTTCCTACTGAATACGTCACAATAGATGGCTACACAGTTTATGTGCTTTCTAGCAACTGCTTTATCAGTCAATTAATTGGACTGCAATTTGAAAATCGTTTTATACATCTCATGTTTCAGGCAGGAATTTAAACATGATGTCAGGCAACCTGGAGGAGAAAGCATTATTTTGGAAAATGAAAACCTCAAAGTTGAATTTGAAAGTCTCCGCGGGCTTTTGAAGGTAATTTTGACACCGTTTCTTGTGATCCCTTGCAGGTGCATTTCACCGACACCAAGATAAAATGTAACGTTAGTATTGATACTAATGTCACACAATCATATTTCAGACCATCACACATAAGGATGGAGCTGTAACGCAAGTGGCCATTGACTTTGTCTCGTATGGAACAAAATCTTCCGGGGACAGAAGTGGAGCGTATCTGTTTCTGCCAAATGGGCCTGCTGAGGTGTGTATCGATGAGAAATCTCTGAGGCGTACAGTTTGTTTTAGTTTCAGTGAACCCTGAGAATAGGACATTGGGGAAGAATTTCCTTTTCGCAAAATTCCAAGATTTTGCGCTGAGGATACTCTGATTTGTATTAGAATTTCGTTACACATTTGATCTTTCGGTATCACTATTCCATTGAAAATAACTTTGAGGATGAGATTCCCTAAAATGGTTGCTGAAGAATGTTGGAGCGTCCAACATATGGTTATTTTGGGCACTGAGCTAGTACCCAAGTCAGCGTCGCGTGGTACAAATAGATGTTGTGGCTGTGAGAAACGAATATGTGAATTGCTCTGAATGTTTCTGTGTTGTTAATCTGTAGGCACATGGTCTGGGAGAGCAGCCAGTGGTGTATGTGAGCAAAGGAAAACTGGTAAGCAATTTGTGTTAATAGTAACTAGATAGGTAACATTAAATAGAATCGAATGACCTTTTCTCGTTTGTTTTGCGGAAAGAACAAGTTCTGTAACGATCCAAAGCTGCACACACAAAACCTGAGACAAGGGTTTATTTAACCAGCACAATCAAAAATGTTTCTGTTTTTCCGTCTTTAGATGCAGGAAGTACGAGTTTCCCTTCCCAATGTTCTGCACATAGTGAGGCTTTATTCCGTGTCTGGTAAGTTCAGTGATTTTCAGTTGTTTTTTATCACTGTGTTGTAACAGATGATGGCCGCTTTGAATTTGTATGGAGCAGTTTCAGTTGCTTTTTCATTCCGTGGGAAATGTTCTCAAACGAATGTTTACAGACATCCATCTGCATGTGAAGCGTTAGGTTACACTCATTAGGTTATACGTTTTGCAAAACTTTAGACACAGAAACACAGTTAAGAGAGTTTAAGCATTCCAGGACTATATACAACAGCTACATAAAAGTCGTCAAAAAGAGTCAAAGAAGAGTACAATGGAGTCCAAAAACCCGCGAAAAGTAAACGTTATCAACAAAATGTTCGATCTAGAAACTGCAGATACCTGTAATGTTGGCTTATATGTCAACGGAACCAATAACTAAGATGTCGCCCAAACGTTTGTTGATGTTTTGATAACAGGACCTGAAGGACGAACGCTTGATATCCAAAACAGAGTGGATATACGAGATCAAGTAAACAAGGTATGGGCTTTAAAAGATCGATAGGTGCATCTTAGATTTGATCTTGTCGTCTTATGCGTTGACATGTTGTTAGAGAAAAAAAGAATAATTTTCAATTCTTGTTGATGTAGGAATTAGTGATGAGAATCAAAAGCAATGTACAGAACAGCGGTCGAGAATTTTACACCGACTTGAATGGATTTCAGGTGAGCGGTGTAGCTTACATTATTTTATTCCTAGTAAATCTGCATAATTAACAAAGTGTCTAAGAATATTTGTGCAATGAGCACACACATGCAGGTTTTTACTTAAGCAATAACGCTGAAGTTAATGTAGAGGAAAGTTAATGAACAAAATAGGACTCTTTCGTTTAAGGAAACATTCGCTTCTGTAGTCATTCAGTCTTTGAATTTTCCATCCTTCAGATGCAAAAGCGAAAAAAACTGGACAAGATCCCCATTCAAGCCAACTTTTACCCTCTACCTTCTATGGCATTCCTTCAAGACAAGTCCACACGCTTAACACTCCTGTCAGCTCAGTCCAATGGTGTGGCAGGGCTTTATCAAGGTAACCACGTCTTGCTTTGACTTAAATTTATAGCTATCTTTGATTTGAGTCTATATCTAGTCCATACAGTTTTTAATACTCAGATTATTTAATAACCTGGCAACAGGATTTTTCAATAATTATTGTATCAGAATCTGCACTTAAAAACGGGAAAACTCATTGACAACAGCGTGATCTGAAGTATTTTTTCGGTGACACAGGTGAATTTCAAGTTGTTTTGGATCGCCGTCTTTACCAGGATGACAACAGAGGATTAGGTCAGGGTGTAACAGATAACAAAGTTACTCCAGCTAACTTCAGACTTGTCGTTGAAAGATTTAAAAGTCCACACGAACCTGTAAGTAGAATAAGCTATTGGTATTTTTTTGGAACCCATTGACACCTGGAGATTTTTGGGAAAAAACGCATTTTTTGGACAGTTTGGACATTTTTATCCTGGATATTAGTTCCAATATACTCAAAAAGGCATTTGTAACCAGACAGCATACCTTTTTCTCCACTAGCATTGCGTTTTATCACATTTTTGCTCGGGCATGCGCATATTGAGTTTTTGGACGAGAAAGCGTCCTACGTCTTAAGGCTTTTATAATTTTTTTTTTTTCGACTTTCTTTTTGCTGCAGTTGTTGACCTACTACTGGGCTTGCTTTCAATTAAAGAATTTCCGGGAAAGCATCATCGAGACGGGGAATTCTTAGCACGGAGTAGCCAAGTGTAGTAGAGGGAAATTATGCTCCCAGTTTTTCACTCAAATTTCTAAGCATCTTCGTGCATATTTCACGCTCAGTTGACCCAATCACTCTGATCTGGGTATCGCTGGAAAGATCCTTTGCTACTGCAGAACTTGACTGTAAGTGATGCCAATTTTGGTCAAGATGATGACCTAAGAAGTGGAACAAAGGCCAACGTTCATCACGAGCGGTTACGGGCGGCACGGGAGTCAATGGGTTTAATTCCTTTTCTGAAAACGAGTTTTGCTTTGCCTATTTCTTCATTTAAGCACTCCAAGGGTTTCTAACTGATATTTTTCACAACACCAAAAATAGCGCGGCCTCTCGCGATAAATTTAAAAAAGTTTTCGAGTGTGGATACTCTCAACCCAGCCGAGCAGCTCTCCGTAAGCAACATTGTTTTTGAAGTAAAACATAGATTTGTTTCGGTAACGCGAGAGACATGCAACGCTAACATCCGTCCTTCTAATTATTCCACAGGATGGTATTCCTCTTGCGTACCCCTCCCTTCTTGGTCACCGTTTGTTACACCATCTAAACCACCCACTCTTTACGTTAGTAACTCCAGCAGAGTCCGCTGACTCGGCGAACCTGTTGTCAAATTTTAACAGTCTACAGTCTGATCTACCCAGCGATATCTTCATGGTTACCTTGCGTTCGATAGCAGATAAACAGCGACCTCGACCCAGCGGCGAGGCTCTACTGGTACTTCATCGTCTGGGATATGATTGTAATTTCGAATGCAAGTGTCTTACGACCACAAGCCGAGGACAGGTTAGTAAGGTGTTTTAATACTGTCAGTCTGCGAGAGTTGCGTTGAGAGATGGAAGGTGAGAGCAGGGACTGAAATTAGCCGCGCGTGCTGAAGGTGAGCGAGTACGTGCCTGCCGGCTTTAAGCGAGTTCAAATTCGTTGAGTACGTACAAGAGTCGATGAAACGCATGAGAGTCAGTTGAGAGTTATTAACTCTGTCAACGCTCGTTTGATTCCGATTTTGAAGGAGCAACGTCGCCATGTTTGAAGTCTTTTTCTGTCTCTGTACAGAATTGTTTCCAAACTCAAGGAAACCTTGAAATAATAGTTTCCAAAGAACACCAAAAAAGTAATAACAAGCCGAAAATGACTGAAATATATTTTTACAACTGAGAAGGTCAAAACGGGCTAGCCTGCTTGCGCACAGATTATCTTACGCTTAGCCTTCCGTTCTCCTTGAGCAATAAAGGAAAGCGCTACCGACAAAAAAAATTGAAAAAAGTTGTCAAGGTCTTTTAAGACATGCTGCAGTTACCCTAAATATTGAAAGATGCAGTTTAATTTTGCATAGGAAAGTTTCATAACTCCGGCCTTTGGATTTAACGTGTTTTAATTTGCGTTGTGTTACAGGTGAAGTTGAACCATTTATTCAAAGACTTATCGATTGATAAGCTCCAGTCCACCTCTCTGACAATGTTACACGAGTACCAGGAACTGGATCCCAGCTCTCCTCTAAACGTGGATCCAATGGAACTTTATTCATACAAGATGAGGCTCAAATGATGACACTTCACGCGATTTTATACGAAGCGAATTTTATATGTAAATGCATACAGTAAATGAAGGATCTTGGCTAAAGAATGTGCTAAATTTCACTCAAATTTTGATCGAGAAAGTAAAAATCAGGTGGCGTACAAACGTTCCGGGATTTAAAGAAAATGATATTTAGATCCTGTCTTTCAGGTTACATGATAGTAAGATTTGACTAATACCGCTGGTGGCCGGTTTTTCCTCTTAGCTTAGAGTTTTTATCCGCGAATACAGAAAGGCAGTATGGCCGAGAATGGTTTGTTGTGTGAAGCGTCTCGCCCCATACTCCCTGCCTGATATTAGAGAGAAAAACAGTCTGCCAGCAGTCTATACGTTTCGTCCAGGGTTAAATTTGCTAGCTTCAATCAACTACAGTAGAACCTCGCCTTACGATGACTCATTGTTACATTCACGTACTTTTGTCCAAAGTAAACTTCAGCGCGGTAGTGATGCCGGTTTAACACACAAGTTAGCCTTCAGACTTATTTATACGCGGACATTTTCCACAACAACAGGAATATTCATGAACTTTGAAGTCTTTGTCATGATCATCTACGATCATGTTACTGCCGTTTTGGGTTACGTATCCTGATCCAGCACGCACCATTTTTGAGAGAATCCGAGGCTTTGCTCTCTTTTAAGGCAGTGGAATACAAATCTTATTAAGAATTAAATTGAAGACGAGTTGGAGCCCTTAGATTTTACCAATTGTGGTGTTTATATACCTATTTACGCTGTTAACCCAAATCTACAAAAAGATTTCACTGTTCAAACTCGAAGGATTCATGTTTCCTTTGCTAGCTCGACAGAAAACTGTACTCGGCTGATCTGATACT
>Ga0126339_10000845_pt1 | contig 18904 bp, 22 predicted proteins | sample OrbTmetagenome_2_FD_92532 | JGI IMG/M metagenome (GOLD analysis project Ga0126339, IMG submission 92532) | Coral microbial communities from Petempiche,Puerto Morelos, Mexico - Orbicella T R C metagenome | ecosystem: Host-associated > Invertebrates > Cnidaria > Coral | place: Petempiche,Puerto...
GACTCCTTTTCCCATGGTGTGGTGATTCTTGCTCAAGCACAAAGCTGTTGTAGATTGATCTATCAATGAGATCAAAGAAAACCCTGCTCCACCATTTCTTTCCAGCCACTGGGATGGGGTAGTGGGATTTCATCTGATCATTTTTATCCACTCCATCCATGTACTTATTGTAAGATGACACCAATTCTGGACAGGCTACTTTCTGTATGGTACCATCTCGCTGTTTGCGGTTCACCTCAGGAAGTTGCTGTGCAGGGGCTTGGGTATGTACCAGCTGCATGGACTGCTTTCTTGTCCATCCGGGTTAGTGCTACAACAGGACCTTTCATTTTCCACAGGACATCACCCCTCTTCATTCATTTGATTGCTTCTTGCTCATAGAGGCACACAGGAAACTCTTTCCCACCTGATCTCAGAGTCACACAACAGAGTATTTTGTTGTGATACATGTCCTCAAGAAGCTTGTATGATGTGAAAAAATTATCACAAAAAATTGCATACCAGTGACCCTGTATATGTTGGCATAACTTGGTGACCAATGAGTATCCAAGACCATGTTGGACTCCTTGAGGGGATTTACCAGTATAAATGTCAAACTCACACAAGTAACCATTTGTGCTGTCAGCCCTGCACCACATCTTGATTCCCCTTTTTATGGGCTTCATCGGCATGTACTGCTTTAATGAAGTCCTTCCCTTATACTTTATCATAGCTTCCTCAACAGCTTGCTCGCGATAGGGATTGTAGTTTATGCGAAAGTTTGTGTTCAAGTCATTGAGAAATTCTCTCACTTTAAAAAGCTTGTCAAAGTTTGGGTCCCTAGGCTGTGGCATTTTGGTGTTTATCACAAAGATGGAGGTTGTTCCAGATGTCTAGAAACCTGTTTCGAGGCATAACCTTTGCAAATGCTGGGACCCCCAAGACCCAGTCAGATGACCAGTAATCTCGCAAACTTTTGGGGGTCTGTGAATGCTCATGCAAATAAGAAGGCCTAAAAAGGCCTTCAGTTCTTCTAAAGAAATGTCCTTCCAACTACCAATATCTTTATTTCTTGCTTGCAAGGACTGGCAGGCATAGCGATTTGTTTCTGCAATGATCTTTCCCAATATGCGATTGTCTACAGAGGTGGAAAAAGTCTACTGCCGAGGACTCTCTGGGCATAACATTTGTTGGCCCTAAAGCTTGTGAAAAGCTAGGAATTTCAACTTCACTTCGCTCACTACTCCATTCAAAGTCATGTAGACTTACATTGCTTGGTCTTCCTCTTCCTCTGTCATTTTCCTCAATATCAAGAGCAGCGAGGTTTACATCTTCGTCATCCTCGTCATCAGAGGCGGCAACTTCAGGAAGCATATTTTCTTTGTCAAAATCATCTTCATTGAGTCCTTCGATGTCAGAATTTACTCCATCGTCAGGAATATCGAAGTTATCGTCTAAATACTCCAGTATTTCTGCCACGGTAAAGCGCCTCTTGGCGCTTGCCATGATTATGACACCTTTAAAGTTTCCTGGGAAAATTGGCAGTCGAAGAAAGTCGAAAAATTCCCATAAAGCAACCCAAATTCGTCAGAAACTATGAAAAGCAGAAAATCCAAAATGGCGAATGATATTTCTAGCCTGGGGAGGTCTGGCAACCAAAAATGGAGAATCCGCTGAGCCTAAATTCGCTGTTTCTTGTTATGGGCGATATATCGGCCATTGGGTCGCAAAGGGTTGAGGAGGCCTATAGCTGTAGGGTTAGAGTCCTTGTTCTGGTACCATCGCCAGGTCTGAAGAAGGGCTGGCAAGTTTCGACACACACTCTCTACAGACTTATCCAGAGACAGCCATCTTGTATGGCATGCTTTCTGTACCTTTGTTGTGAGTTTTACTTTGCTCTTTTCAGACATGCTTTCAAGTTCCTTCATCTCAGAGGAAATTTGCTTGTAAACTGCTGACCTTACTGCGGAGTTTTCACAGAAACTCCACAGCTGCGGAAGAACAGTTTCTACTTGCGATATTGGGGTCAGGTTGTCATTTGCATCATTGCAAGCAAGGGCGAGGCGATGGCAGATACAGTGGATGTTAATGAGGGCTGGGACTGTTTCCCTCAGCTTGGCTTGCCACCCCATTGCGAGAGCCTGTCATAACACTTGCCCCATCACTGGCTAGACTGCTGAGCTTGTTGATTTCCTCTCTGAGTAGTTTCACAATGGTGGCTACATTTGCTGATGTCGAGTTTTCCAGGACATTCTGAATGGACAGGAAATGGACCTCTGGTGCACCTGTCTCTGGGTTAGCAAACTGTATAAAAGATATCAGCTGCTCTACCACGGAGACATCGGTGGCCTCATCCACCATCAGGCTGTAGCTGTTTGCGTTCTTTACCTTCTTTACTATTTCATCCTTCAAAGCTTGGCCCAGCAGCAAAAACAATTCTCGTTGTGAACCTTGAGATCTGTGATCAAAACGACGTATTTCGGGAACGCGAAGAATTTCCTCTAGTTCCAACAAAGATGTGAACTTGCGGTTAGCAATTTCTTCTCTGGCCAACCAATATGCTGACAGGAAAGCATGGTGCAACACTGAATCTTTTGTCTGTAGCTGGGTTTTGAACTTTTTGTGAAAGTATGACACTCGTTTATTGTGCTCCCTCTGGATGGCCATCTCATGTTGTTGTGAGCCACTGTGTCCATCTTTTCCAACCAGTACACTCTTTTTAAATCTTACAGCAGGGACCTGGTTAAACTTCTTTTGATAGTTAAATGGATTTTCACAGTTGTGCATTCTGCACAGCAAGCAAAACATACTATTCCCTTCTTCATATACGAGCCACCACAAAGCGGTCTTCTCACAATATCCAACTTCTCTGTCAAGAATCCAGTCATGCTTAAAACGACCATCACATAATTTCTTCAACCTTCTTCAACCTTCTTTGCATTTATAAAAATAGTGAAGTTTTAGTGACTCTTTAAAATACTGGCTTATTAGCTCAATTGCACGAGAAGTAGGAACAGGTTTAGTTGAACGATGTGTTGGCTTGTTTTCAGTGTCCACAGGGGCTGCTGCTGAAGAAAAATAATAAACCATGGTTATTCTTGTTATATTTTGTACCATCTTATGTGCTGGAGCAAAATAGTGCTCAACAATTACAAATGATTCATACCAACTTCAACATGAGCTTCACCACTTTAAAGTGTACTTTCATTACATCCTCCTTCATTCCCTGTGGTGTTTTGAAAAAATCCAACACAAAGGAATTATTAAAGATAGTTAGGATTTTGTGTATTTAACCAACAATTCTGTGACTGAAACTCTCTCACATCTAAAAAAAAAAAAAAAAATACTGTACCTTCGGACCCCAACGTACCAACAAGTATACTTGTAAGCTTAACAGAACCCTCGCTTTCTGTCAGAAGAAGAAGCAAATACTGCAAGTTTAAAAGTTGTCTCTTACAGAACTAAGCAGCTTGGCACTTGACATTATTTCAATATTTCCAGTTAAGGAGCCAACAAAGTTACAGGGGTTTAATAGTGTTACTACAGCAACATTAATGGTGATTGCTCTACTGGGTAAGAACCTGGTTCAAAGAAACCTGTTGTAAGTGTGCTTTATGCATATCACGATTTCAAGCGTTAAAATCACAGAAATACAAAGTTTTCACATTCTGCTTGTAATACATGCAAAAATGAATAAAAAGGTGCTTACCTTTGCTTTGCTCACTCGATGGAGAGTGAAAAAACGTGCTCAGCAATGTCTGCCTCGGTTTCTTTGGCGCGGACGCCATTTTGGCCCATGCAAAAGCCTGGGGTCTAGTCTTGTGAAAATGTCCCAGGCATTCCATGACTCTTCGATCTGCTTCGACTTTTTATACTTCCACTGAAAGGTTAACACGTTTAAAACTCCAGAAATGTGCCTTTACTTAGGCTGAGACGTTTGAGCTGGATGTTTTACAATTATTTTTGCAGGATCTTTTCATTATTTTTAGCTGGTTTCTTGCTGGATCCTGTTCTGTGAAAATGTTGCAGGCATTCCATGATTCTTCGATCAACTTCCATCGCGCCTAGGAAAGGTAAACATGTTTAAAACTCCTGAAATGCGTCTTTATTTCGACTCAGATGTTTGAGGTGGATGTCTCAATTATTTTTGTGGGATCGTTTCCTTATTTTAAGTTTCTTACCAAAATTAACAGTAAAATGAGACGAAAGTAGTCGGCCAAAGATTGGTCAGTAGCTGGCTGTTTCGGCCAGCTACCGGCCCTTATTGACAGCACTGCAAGTCATGAAAAGGTTAGCATATATTTGTCAGCATTGTTATTGTGTTGGTAAACAGTTTTCAAACATCCTTCCTCCTGTGGTTCAGATTAAACATGGAGGTTAAAAATTTTGTTGTAAAAGAAATGGCTGGTTTTGGTCGTTTTGTGGGAAAACTGCTTCAAAATAATCAATCTCTTCAGACGTTTTGCTTGTGGGGATTGTAAGCAGCTGTTTTATTGCCAATATGAAACAATTTTTCTGTTTTGTGTAAAAAAATCTGATTATGTGGAAGATGTGGATGTTGGCAATTAATCAGATCCGTATCCTGGCAGATGCTCTGCTTAGAAAATTCAAATTAGAGAAGTTGGGCTTTCAAAAAAGGCAGGGAGGGAATGCAGTTTCAATGACTCCTTTTGTGTTGATTTTCCTATGTTCAGCAACGGAGAAGTTGTTTTTTCCAGAGGATATGGTTAATGTCCCCAGAGATGAAATTTTGTAATCCTGTCAATCTAACAGTAAAGCAACATTCATTACTTTTAAGTCCAAGACAATGTGAACAAGGTGAACCGAATCATGAAGTAAGTGTCCGGCAAATAATACTATTGTTTGGTAGGTGTCTATCACTACATGCACACTAGGGTATTTATCAGGACAAGTCATACCACCTTGCAAGGTAGTATAACCTTGCATGACTTACTTTGTTACTCTAGGCTTGCCGGTAGTGTATTTCATGAGTTTCAACCTCAATTTGGCCACTACTAAATGATGGTCTGATGCCACTTCCATCCCTCTATAAACCCTCGCATCCTGCATAGATAGTTAAAATCTCCTGCTGATGCAGATGTGATCAATTTGATTTTCAGGGGAGTGTTGTTCTTGGGACAACAAGATCCCCAGGAGGGTCAAAGAGAGAAAGAAATGAGAGATGAATTTGAAAGTTAAAACTTGACAATCCCTTATGACTTGAATGGTCTATGAAAAAAGGTTTATTTTAATGTCAGTGGAAGAGGCTTCAATGTGGGATTGCCTAAAAGAGAAAAGTGAAAGTCTGCTAACTCTTGTGAAGGCAGTGATTTTTGCCATAGACGTCTAAGACAATCATCATTTGCACTGGTACAGCATAGTGAAACTTTATTTGAAAAGTATGGCAATACCGTCATAATGCTTTAGATGAAGACTTTTTGACACTAGTTGAATGATTTCAATGAATTCTGGTACTAAGTATGATAAACTTATTAATCCAAAACCCATTATCCTTTGTGGACATAGTATGTGAGTCTATCACTTCAGTAACTAGGTTAAAATGGTGATAATATGGCAGGAATTACTTTGAATTTTAAAAATAAATTGGCGTTACAAAGAAACAATCACTTCATTCATTACAGTAGAGATCTTGTAAATTTGATTTCTTTTGTGCCTCCATTCTCTGCACACATGCTGCACAGTACCTGCAAGCACAATGGGACATTTCTTTTTAACATGAAGTTAACAAGTCATATCAATAATGTTCTCTATGATAAAGATGTTCCCTTAAAGCACACCAGATCCTCATGGAAAGCCATGGGTAGCATGGTTCTAGCCATGGGTAGCTGGTATTTCTATTGTTCTAACCCAGAACCTGACTCAGTCTTGAAAGTCCCTATGAAATGAAATTTTGGCAGCATAATCAGTGTGCTCTGTAGCACAGGAAATTCTCAGTTGCTGAGATGGTGCTCTCTTCCATGCTGACTTGACTGTCATGGATGTCATGTCACTTGAAAGTCATCCAGTGAGCACATAAGACAGCAGAAATTATTGAATGCAGAAAAATGACATTGAAAAAAATAATTCCAAGTTAATTTCAAAAGTGTGTACTTATTATTATTTCACTACGCTGAATAGAAATTAAAAATCATTGAACATGTTTTATGAAGATTTATTTATTGAGTTAAAACTCAAGTCTTGAATAAAATTTTGGTTTATTGAAAATAATTATTTATTGAATATCAATTTGGTTTTGTGGACAAACATTTATGGCATCCAATATTACATGTAGGTCTGTATTTTTCAACTCAAGTGACATATGCTCAGACTTTTCAGTCATTACCTGTGGAATGCAATTCTTTTGTGAAAATAAATTTTTAGCAAAGGTAAAAAGCACAATTAGATCCTCATTGAACATTTTAATTAAGGTATAACCAAAAGCATAAACAGCTCACACTCCTGCATTTTGCAAAGTGAAAATTGATTTGCTGTAACACCAGGTTCATGGCAACTGTTGAAAAGTCGAAGGTCACTTACTAAACAACTTGTCATGATGAGATTGGCTTGTGGGAAATGCTTTACGATCGAGTGAGGTCAAAGATCATTGAAATCAGCTGTGATTGATGGCTTTCAATTAATGATAATGGAATGTAAACTGAAATACAATGCAGTGAATAAACCAATTACTATATAATAGCAGATTACTAGATGACAGGAATCTCAAATCAGTAATAGCAAACATTGCAATCATAACTGTAGTATGACAAAGCTTTCAGTCAAACTTTTAAAGGCACGAATGAAATCAATGATACCAGTTAGATACACATACTGCCAACTGTCCTAGTGCGATAAATGATAACTTCTAAAATCTTGAAAGCTATAAAATTGCATGATGCGATTTGGATATGCTTGCCTGAGCGCCACTGTGAGGGATGTGGGAACTTGTAGAGAGGAGAAGACTGAAATTGCCAAAGATTCCTATTGGGAGCTTCTAAATAGAAACCTAAACTACAGGGAGGATAAACTACAAAGATTTATCACTAAAGAAGCTGGAATGACAACCTTAAAAACAGGGGTGCTGCCATGTGCTGGACTAGAAGAATAGGCTGTTGTATGAAGACCAGAACTAAAAGTACTAAAGGGGCAAAATGTCCAAACTTATACTGAAAAAAAAGCATAGAAATTAGTATGAAGATATACAATGGTTCCTGCTTGGACTCTAAATAGCCAAGGGTAACGTAACTTAATTTACTAAGAGCATGCTCTGTGCACGATAAACTAGAACTACTGGTGGGAACATGCCACTAACACTATCTGTATAAGTCCATGTGCTAATGATGTAACTGCTAAGTTACGAAATTGGCGAAGGGGAAAAAAATCAAGATTAATCACCTTGATCTAATGTTCATTGCATATGCTGATTACTTTCTTTGCAGCCTTTTGTTTTCCACCCTCAAACTATTATTGCTTTGTGCCTTTTCATGTAAATTAATAAAGCTTTGATCCATAAGCAATTGTATCTCAGTATCATGCAGAGTTGGCTCTAAACAATCATTTCTGGTCGTCAATAATTTCTTCATTCTTTGAAGTTTTCTGCTGCTTCAGAATGCTTTGTAAGGACTTGTGATTGCACATAAGCTTGTTGAGTTTCATATTCTTCCTGCAGAGCCTTACTGCTTGTCAAATATTCTGATAGTTTGATGAGGTTTTTGAATAGTGTACCAGCTGATGACTTCACATGCACTTTTTCCAGCTGTTTCAAGGTATTCACTTCCTGACTTCAGTGCATGGGTGTGAAAGTGGTGAATGGTGGAAGTTGGTCAGCTTCTGTGTGAGTTTCACAGGTGAAGCGACTTGAAAGAATTCAACACCTTAAACAATGTGCCTCCACCAAATTCCTTCACCATACAAAAGGAAATCTGAATTGCGCTCCAGGTGTGCTTGATAAGCAATCTGGTATTTGAGGATAATTCAGTGTGGGATGATACTGTTTTCTGCTTTTGGTAAGCAGTTGGATCATTTTCCCAGTCACAACACCTGCCCTTGATTGGCACTCCTTTGATTTCACCTTGTTTCATTTCTGCCTTTCAGAGTGGAAAAAAAAATTAAGCTTGCTTTGCTGTGCACCAGGCTCCAAATTTCAAAAAATGATGGGAATTTTGTCAATTGGGTTAACAAAAAAGGTTATGAATTTTGTATGCTTTCCCAATATTCCCGGTAAACAGTAACATTTTAATGTCACTAATGGAAAGTTGGTGTTTAGTTTTCGTGGGGAATCAATTTTTTCAGACAAAGTTAACCTAATGACAGTTTTCGAACCTTTTAATTTCCCGAGGTATATAAGAAATTTCATTGCAGACTCATTTTATCTACAAACACTCTTTACATGTTGCATCGATATAAGCAATCCACTGAATATATATGCAGGAGAGCCTCGGCAGGCAGGGGAGGCTTGTTTTTGTAACAGTGAAATGCTGAAAAAATCAATGGTAGCCCAAGTAAAAAAATCAACTGAGTGACATCTTCGCCTACCTTATTTCAGTCCGCCGCTCTTTCCAACCATTGAGAACCATTGCAGCTTGCATTATTACCTAAGCCTGCAAGTAGGGCCAGGGATGTGCAGAAAGCTGCACAGTATGTTTTCTGCTCTGAATTTCTGCCTGCATCCTGATCAAGGCATTGTGATGATCTGTACAGGTTGTCTGCTTGACATTGCCAAGGATATGCTTGCAAAAGTGTTGAGATGGCTCACTGTTCTGTGTTGGTTGACCTGGAGCAGATGATGCAATGCTGGACAGGTGGGCCTCACACTAGTGATGGCAGGTTATTGCCATATATTTTTTCTGTGTCAGTATTTTAGTCTTCAATAACCTCCTCTGCACATGCAATAGCATGAAGACAGGTTTGATTGTGAAGCTGTAATACATTTTTGGGCATCTCTCTTGGACCTTAGCATTCGATTGGTTCTGCTTTCTTTGGAAGGACAGTGAAAGTTGCAATGTGTTATCAAATTTTTACAACCTTGTTTACGATAACTTTTTCTGTTGTGGTGTAATAAAATGTGTCTTTAGTGTCTAACTCTGGAATACTTAGTTTTGCCAACTGTTTAAGCTATATTGAAACATTCTTCATACACGGCTTCTTTTTTAAAAGAAGTATTGAAGTAGGCTGATCTTGGACCATGACTGGTTAACTAAAACTATCCAATGCTTGTACAATTATCAAAACATACACTTTTGTTATGCTATACACATCACTGATAACTTCATACATGCTCAGTATTTCAATCTATCCATTTAGCAGAGGTCATTTTAAAGTTAGGTCAGTAACCTTAAATGGGATTTGGATAATAATCGTTATGGGATTAATAGATCACAGATTGACAAAAAACACACCCTTTAACTGACAGGGCTAAGATTTAATTATATCATTAAGTAACTGCAGTTGCCACCTATCGTGAACTAGATTTATGGACTTGATCTGTCATTAAATCAGTTTGAATCTACCAAGTGGAGTTTGAATCACTAATCATATCGCACCATGCTACCCTGCAATTGTTTAAGGTATGAGTAAGTAGCAATCTCCAGATTCTTTACAATTACACTGGGCTGCACACCCATCAGTGAACCCTTGCATCCCTGTGATTTGTGGGCCAAGATCCTTTGTTAGGTTTGTGTTCAAAAGTCCCTGCACTTTGTACACTGAATTGTTATCTTGAATACCATTATCAGAAATTATGATCACATGTTCCTTCACAACCTTGGTGTTACTGTGGTAGAGGCCAACACAAAAGCTTAAGCTCCTTTGGCCACTACACACTTTTCTCTTATTTCATTTTGCATTTTTTTCTTTCTGATTCCGTAATTTTGGTAATTAAATGAAATCTGTTTAACTAAAAAAGTGTGATTAAGAATTGAAATTCTCTTCAGTATTTTTAATACCATCATTCCTTTCTGTGGCATAGAGGTAGGGGATGGTGACATGCAGGGAAACCTTTGCCACATCGAAATACTCAGACTGTGTTTTATCTTGAGACCTGCAGGTGTACCATTGAGAGTAGTCATGGATGGTGACTTTGTGATTCAGGGGTAATTGCTCAAGCAAATTGCCGAGTTGATCACGATACCACTTGGCCATAACACAGTGCATCAGAAAATTTCAAAGGAGATTCTTTAAGTATCCAAGCATTTTGGAGGGTGGTGTTTCCCTAGTGACAAGGGCCAGTTTCTCCTGCTCTTGACCAATTTCCAAAACCTTTCTGGTTGAGATATAGTGATGGCATCTCCAAATAACCACGCTGTCTTTCGATTCTTCTTTGGGAAGGAGTTTCATTAAGTAAACATCACATTGGTCGCATTCTTTTCCCGAACATGACATTTTATGGTATGGATCTTTTGCTTTAGGACAAAGGGTCAATTCAGCTGCCTCTGTTATGGTGGCAGGAACCAGAACAGGCTCATCCTGATCTTTATTTCTAAAGTCTTGCAGAATCTTGTACGTCTCCTAATAATCTCAACATTTCCGACAAAGATGACTTTCTACTGTGTTCTTTGGCAGGTTTTACAAAAAATGGCTTCAGTGATTCAAACTTCAGCTGCTTTATTTTAATATCAGGGTGTTGTGCCTGGAATTCCAAGTAAGCTTCTGTCTGGGAGTTTTCCAGTATGTGCTTTCCATGTTCTGTGCGCTGGCTTTTTGCTATCCGATACCAAACAAAATCTCTCTTGTCTTCAGTTTTGGACAGCTAGCTTTTGTTGTCCAGAAATCCTAGAACTCTCTTAACTTTGTCAGGAACATAGTCCATCAGCTGAGGTGGTTGTATGGCTCACTTAAGGGGAACAAACGAAACCTGTATATTCTTAATCTTTGACTAGTAAGTATCATTAAAATGCATGATAGCAAGGATAGAACGGTAGCTTTCACTTTGTAAATGGAATTTTAAATTTACCCCCAATACCCTTGTTTTGCTCGCCATCTTGGAATTGTAAATGTTATTTTTGCGTCCGATGAAGTGGAACGCAAACTTAATATTTGACCTGTGGCTTTCCAGGGTTGGTTTCCCTGTGTGTGGTTTTAGGTCAAAAACAACACATTCCTGTAAGGACACCAAAATGGCCACCCCCGCCTGATTTTTGCGGGGGCATGTCATGACCAGTAAACTGGTAACGTTTAATGCTAAGACATGTGATAAGACATGTAGCGAACACATGAGTATGTGTGCAGGCCATGTGAGCAGCTCATCTTTCTGATGGATCTTTCTTTGACTTCTCTCCATTCAGTCGCCATACGCTTCGCTATTGTGTGCTCTCAGCGTTAGATTTTGGCGAATTTAAACGCTTCTACTGCAGCATTTATCGAAATCTGGGGGAATTGTCCTCGTTTATCAACACGACTTGGCTTCGGGATGATAACCATGGGAACAGCTACATTTTGATTGCATTTGTTGATTAGTTTCAGTCGCGACAGATAGCTCAGTCTGTCTGGTCGAAATTTTATTGCTTGGAATCGGTGGAAAAGTACTCTGAAGGCAAGATCCATAAGACTACTTTATTCAACAGGAGAAATACTTGAATTAGTCGCACGGAGTTTGTTTACGATAAATGGCTACGCAAAACGAGCACGTGATTGCAAATGCTAGCTTAGAATAATGTACGTAATTTAAATATTCTATGAAACTTGAGAGTCTACAGAAACTGGCGGCATCACGCAACGTATCAACAAATCGTGACCTCTTCACTAGCATGGACTTGACACTATGCATATCTGACTGTAAAACCTTGGTTGCTGCTGAAAAATGTTGATTTTAGCAATAGACAGGTTGAAAGTCAGCTAGTGAAATCATTTATTTACGGTATATATTAAAGTGAGAGCGTCGAACGTGCTCTCATAATCTCTGATTACTACTAGTCTTATATGTTTTTTTCTCAGAGGCACACAATATTTTGCCTGGACGTATATTTGGAGTAATAAGTATCTTAGATATTATTTCAGTATTGTCTGTAGTTGTTCAAGCTATGATGACGTCATAAATTATGTCACGATGACCGCCATTTTGTTTCTAGTTTATGTATTGCAATAAGGTTCTCCACATCACAGTACTAGTAAAAGCCTTTTCTACATTTAGTTAATTAAGCACACTACGCCATGAACCAATATACCATATATATGTAGATACATGTAACTAGGTCCACACTTCAGTCTAGAGCTCGTTCGAGTACAGAAACGCCAGGCTCGTATAACGCCCTTTGTCACTGCTGTCACTTGCATTTCAATCTATAACTTCTCAAATTCATAAACAATTCATCAAGATGGTGTTTGGATATCTGATTGTTTTAGCAGATATTTCAGCCATTTTAGTTTTCACTTTCTCCTTAGTGTTAGTTCTGATCGGGAAGTTATATCAAACACTCAAGACTCTGTTTGAGCACCTTTCCAAAGACCTCAAAAATTGTCAAAAATACTCTGCTACTAGCGTCATATTTTAACTGGAGCTGTCTTCTCTGTGGTGACGGCTCCTGTCCAGATTGCTGCTTGATAATTTGCTCTTGTAACGCGATGTCACAGAGATGACTGGCATGACTGCAAAGCCTCTAGCTAGACTTTCCCGCCTCTGGCGTAGTGGACTTCCTAGCGCAGTGCATCCATATTCTGGCCCCCTTCTCGTACAGCTGTCACATGAGTGCCTCCTTCAGTATCTCTTTGGATACTGTTCACTCGTGCCCTTCTCGCCATAGCTCGGACGTACCTTTCACTGTATTGAAGAATTAGAAGCTGAACTGCTTACCAGAGAGTATCACAGCCTGTGATTGTGTTTAAGCCAATTAGGACTTTCATGAAGTAGAGCTTGTCAATGCCTTGGTCAAGTTACTTCCCCAAGCTGGTAATAAATAAAGAAATTTTATGATTCTGTTCTTTCCGCCTCTTCCATTCTTCATGTAGCGCATTCCAAGGTTTTGGCTTTGAGCAAGCGTAGGACAAAGATATCAGTGTTGGGGTGGGATGACACACCTGCCTCCCACATACCAAGCATGGAGAACCATACTCATATCAGCCTCTTCATGGTTACACCCTATCTCAGGAGTTGGTTTGCATTTGGCTGCATCTTAGTCTCTAGCACTGATCTTCAGCTGTCACGTACATGATCTGGTCACCGAGTCTGCCTCTGAATGCTTCTTTCTTCCACTGTGACCTGAGGGAATTGGCAATGTCAGGCTTGTTTGCCATGATACTGAAAAGCTTGTTCCCTAACTTCAAAGTACAGGCAGAAAGTATGTTCTTGTACTGTCCACTGTCAGAGGTAGACACTCTTTAAAATCTTTTGACATTCTTGATTGATACCTTGTGATACATGCGGAACACTATGTCCACGTGCCTTTTCCCTGTGCTCATTACCAACTCAAACACTCTCTTAGCAACCACACGAGACATGCCTCTAGGGGGCGGGATATTCAACTTCTGGAAGACCACTGTTCCAAATATACTGAAAATACTGGTTGCATTCTCTGGGTATTTCTCGGTGACTGTGATGCGTCAGTCTAGCTGTTGGGAGAGTTTGGCTTTGCGCAGTTTTTTTTGGCGGGAGTCCACAAGGGTCGGCAAGAGACCAGCATGTGCCATCAGAGCAAATACATCGCGATCCATACAAGGAGGAAGTACTACATCCCAGTTGGGAACCTTATGCACAGCCTACAGAACCTTGAAAGACTTCAGCTTGGCTTTCTTCAATGGATCTAAGTAATCTGAAGTGGGATTAGAAGAGCAATGGTCATTACAAAGTCGTTGACTGCCTTCTTTACCTTGCTCTTGGCCTGTAATGTCATCACTTACTTCACTTGTTACTTTGATAACCCGGCGTGGACAATTTCGTTAATGCTGCATGTTGCTTCCATGGCTAGATGATAACATCCTTGAGCTGATCCACCAGCTTTCCTACAGCTTTGATGTCTTCTTTGATGTGTGCTGGGGCCAACTCCTTATGGATGTAGGTTTGTGATAAACTAATAGGCCAATACTCGTGAAGAAGCTTCCTGGGCTGACCTAGAACCCTAAACACCGCATACAATGCATTCATCCACCAGATCATGGTGCAGAGGAAACACTTTCGCACTTTCGTTTATGAGACCGCATGTTTGGTATCGGGCTGGATGTAGGAAACAGGCAAATGTTTTTTAGGGCTTTGTTTCAACAAACTTGCAATTTATACAAATATTTTATCTACTTTCCCTCTTTTCATGAAATAATTTTGAGAACCGCACCTCACAACTTTTTTGCAGTGATCATAAGTGCAAAATGATCACATTGTGACTAATAATCAGGCGTTATGACGTCTCTTGTGATGTCATATACTGATAATTCAAACACTAGAACAAATTGACACCATGTTTGTTGTTCCAATACGTTTAAAATTTACATTTAAAACACGATTCGCTCACATAAAAGGCATGCAAACCACTTTTAAGCATTCTCCAAAAATCCAAGATGGTGGCAAAAGAAGGGTATGTAGGGCAAAATTTAAAATTTGATTTATAAAGTGAAAGCTACTGTTCTTTCCTTGCTATCATACATTTTTATGATGCTTAGTAGTCAAAGATTAAGATAAGACATGTTTCGGCTGTTCCCCTCAGGTGAGCCATGAATCCAAATTTTCGGTTCTCAACTGATGGACTAACAGCATCAAATCTTACTTACTCCATCCTCCACTTGATGCCACGTCAAATACTTTTTCTGTCTAATGATGCCACTTAGAGAGTGAACGCTGAGCATGACATTTTTTAACGTTTTCTCCAAAGACAAGGGATGTAGGCTCTCAGTGCTTTTTCTTTTCTCATTTGAACCACTCTCACCTACTCTAAGCCCTGTGAAATAACTGCTGGCATTGCTCTCAATGATCTTGTTTCTTCTTCTGGAGTCTTGAGTGTTCCTGTCTTTACAAGTTGTTTCCTTGTTCGTGGCCTGGCACTTCTCTTTTGGATTATTTCGAAACGTTTTTTTGGTTGTGGGCAAAGCTTTTGAAACTATTCTTACTTGCTCTACTTGCTGCCATTCTGTTTCTAGAGCACACCGCATGGCAATCAGGATGGGCCGCTTCCCCTGCCTCGGTGATCTGCATCCACTTTTTCTTTAACCTTCTTCTCTCTTCTCTACTGCCTCCTTTTTAGTGCAGAGTGCACTACTGGGATGGTTTTGAGGGCTGCCTGTCGCCAAGGTGCTAAGGTGTAAATTTTAATGTTTGTTTAGTCTTTGAGGCAAGAAAGTGGTGAGGGTGAGGTGGGAAAGGTACATGTGTACCCTACAAAAACATGTTCCATCTATGTCAGTTAGATGTGAACATTGCAAAGCCATAGAGTCGAACCTCGATTATCTGGAATCATTGGGACTAGATGAAATAGTATGGATAATCAAGGGTCCAGATCATTGAAAATATGAATATTAATGAAGAACAAAACTGTTTAAATCAAGCAACATTTAATCGTGAAACAACACTTTTACAAATTGTTTGGAAAACAATATGGTCTTCTGTACATCTTGAACCACTCAACTCTGAGCCAATCAGAACTAATTTGAGTGTTCTTCATTAGTTACGATGCGTGCGAGCAAGCACTGCTTTTGCTCTTTAAAAGCAAAAAACTCGCTTTTGACTGCACTTCTCAATGCTATAGTTTTAAACAGAATATTGCTATGGATCTTGATCATGACTAATAAATATTCATGACAAAATTGGGATGAGAGAAAAAGTCCAGATAATTGAGAAATCCGGGTAATCGAGGTACGGATAATCGAGGTTTGACTGTATATTTGTTCTGAGTAACCCCTTGCTGTCCTTGTGGTACTATTCTCTTTAGAACAAAATCAATTTGCTCTAAACAGATGTGCAGATTAGTTAGCGTTTGTGTCTTCTACATATTATGTGGAGGATGCATTGTATATGGGATAACACACAAATATTGAGTGGTTTTCCTTATGGTAGAGCCCAACATGTAAGAGACATGCATTCTAGCATCATAAGTGTTATGTGCTATGTTTCCACATGGTTTTTTGTCATGTGATGTTAGGTAGCACCACTTGTCCCTTTTTAGTGCAAAAGTGAAACATATCTTTTAGAATTATCCACAGGTCGGCTCAACAAATATCATCTGTTGTTTTCTATCTACAATAGTATGTTTGTCAGGATTTTAATAAAGAAGGGAAATGTGTAGCTTCTCCTTAGCAGCTTGTTTATTTCTTGCCTTAATTGCATCTGTAAGAGAGACCAAAAACTGCCTGAGTTAGTGGCTTTGATATTCTGCAAATTGTAAATTTGAAATAAGAAACAGTGAAGTGCTCAAATATTGCTGCATTGCATCCACGATTGCATGAGTCTCCTATCATCCATTTCCAGACTCCACTGGCCTGGGATGAGTGGGGAGCATTGAAGATCCAATCACAGCCCTGTGTAGCTAAGTAGGACTAAATAAGGTTGTGATCCATCTCATTGAGTGAAGCTTGGAGTTTGTTGTATGGTTCAACGAAGTTGGTACCACAGAATGGAACTGTACCACTGGTCCCCGCAAGGCTAAGAATTGTCATAGCGCATTGATAAAGCCTAAAAGAGTCCATATTCTCTACAAGCTCAATGTGAATGGCTCTTGTCGCCAGGCATGTAAAAAGCCTGGCCCAACGTTTGCTATTAGTAACTCCACCCCTTGTGTGTCTGGCACTAGTTAGCCAAGGGGCAGAGTAGGAGTTAGCGGTCAACAGGTAGATCAGCCATTTTCTGAATCTGTTGTCTTCCCTGCAGTTTGTTACATTTAATGCACTTGTTGATGGCGCTGTTCATGAGGTGTTTTCCACCGAGGATCCACAGGCCATGGCTCCTAATAGCACCAAGGGTGATGTGACGACATTGATGCTGGACTCTGGAGTGACAGTAGCGGACTGTGAGATTTGTGGCATGATGCGTGCTCGGCATGATTGAAGAGTGACATTCTTTGAACTTCAGATCTACATGTTCAAGGCAGATGTCAACTCTTGAGAGTCCCTTGTCATCCACAATTAGGCCAAGTTTCTTGAGCGGACTAGTGGCTGGTAACCTCACAGAATTCTGAAGGAGCTTTAAGTCTTCTCCATAAGCCTCTGGTTGCACGTTCTTGATGATGACTGATTGGGCTTGCTTGAAGGTCAGCACTGTAAGCACTGTTCCCGGTGCGGCATGGTCACCTTCCTCTCAAGGTGTGTGCTTTTTCCATGAATGGGCAAGTATAATGAGGTGTGCAATAGCTTTCAAGAGTGTGGACCACTGTGAAAACCTAGAGACTCTTGCTAATCCAAGACATTTGTTTGGCTCTAGTTAAATAGTTGACACCTTTATTTCAGGGTGGACCTTAGGGTCATCCTGTTTCATGCCAGGAAATTATCAAATCAAAATGGGCCAACTTGCATTTTGGCCGCAGGGGATCTGAGGCTTAGGCAAAATCCAAGATGGCAGATCAATGTGAAGCCAACGAAGGCGAACTAATTATTTCAATAAACGAGGCACTGAACCGTGAGAAATCAAAATTTGAGCAACAAATTTCAACTGCATATAACCTAAAGGATTTAGACAATACATTTCAAGAGCTAAATAAGCTAGCTGAAGTGGTTGTGAAAGGGAAGTTTGGCGGTCTTCGTGAGAGACCCAAATACAGCATCGGCGAACTATATCCCATGCTACAACGAAGCATGATCCACGCTAAAACTGCAATTTTTCACTGTTTAAGTTCAAAGATGAGCAAGGTACATCCCTGGATGGTTTGCTTCAACCTTCCCATGCCACAGGAGGTCTTCAATCTCTTGCGTAAGGAGATTCTTGGTAGAACAAGATATGGGGTAGAGGTTGAAAAGAAACCAGGATCAGTGGCTATAATGTTTTCAAGCCTGAGAAGATTATGTAACCAGTTCGACCAATTCAAAGATTGTGGTGAATTCAAAAAGCAACTTGGTGAGGGAAAAGGAGAAGCAAAGCTTATTGTAAATGACGAGAAGAAGGGAACAATGATGTACATTGCTAAAGAGGAGCTTTTAAGGGCTAAATTTTATTATGGATATTGGAATTGCTATGGTATCAGCCAGCAATGAAAATAATAGGCACAATACTAACCACACTCCATTTACAGTTCTGGGTCTTCCCAAATTTTTCAGTTAGTGAACTACTCTCATCTTGACAAGCATTAGCAAAACTGGAAAAGTATTTTGCTGAATTAGATAACTCACCATTTATATAAGCCAAGAATTTCATGTCCCCAGGGAGAAGGTCAAATGAGAAGGTTACATCCTTCCCCATTACAGTGAAGGTTTTCTTCTCAATACCCTCTATATCTGCAGCTGGTAACCACCTCATGGTCCTCCTTACAGTTGGCTCTGAACAATAAAAAATTGTCATTGGGTGAGGCTACCCTGGGTCCCACATTTAAAAAGCTTACTAACCAGGACATTGATTGGTCCCACTTTCCAAATGGGGCTCCATCACCCCCAATCGCGACCTTAAATGTTCCCTCCCTCTCACCAAACCAGGTCAGTTTGTCGCTTTCTTTCCTACATTCATCAGTTTCTAAATAGAATTTACAAAGCATGAGTAGAAATTCCTCTAAATTTCTATACATCCCATCAACCTGTTGGTCTACTTAAAAGTTATGGCACAAAGTTTCCCTTACTGAGATCACATCTCCCCTATCAAGCTCTTCAATTTTATTCATTAGAACACTGTATGGAAGTGGTTTAGGAACTGGGACACCCCATCCATAAGTTATTCTTTCCTTTGACATAAAACCCTTTTTGGTATGCCTCCCAGTATTTTTCATTACCATAGATGATCTTGTCTGCTGATATTTAACTTTACTAACTACCCCACCTGCATAAAGGAGTGAAAGCGAAGGAATAAAATTTTCCTCACTTTTCTCATACTCTACAC
>Ga0126339_10000847_pt1 | contig 18901 bp, 10 predicted proteins | sample OrbTmetagenome_2_FD_92532 | JGI IMG/M metagenome (GOLD analysis project Ga0126339, IMG submission 92532) | Coral microbial communities from Petempiche,Puerto Morelos, Mexico - Orbicella T R C metagenome | ecosystem: Host-associated > Invertebrates > Cnidaria > Coral | place: Petempiche,Puerto...
TAACGAAACTTTCGGAGCTGAGGTATTCAAGAACACCTGTTGTATCCTGTTTATTAAAAACTAGATCATTGGATAATGCAATTCGCGAGTTTTCATTGGCTTCGCCATCATAGGTTATGAGCCATTATATCATGCTCTTCTAATTAGGTAAGCGTACGCGTGATTTTTTGGGGCGCTTTTTATTTTTATTTGAGTCTAATATATTATAATTTGGATGCGTTTTTAATAAAACAGTTATTCCACTGGCGCACGCTGGATATGAGATGGTTATAGCCAACTCCGACGGCGCAACGCGCCTCGTTGGCTATCTACCATCTCATATCCAACGAGCGCTCGAGGAATAATTGTTAAAGAATCCGGCTCACAATTGCATATTACTAGAATACTCAAGGAGAGTTTTGCTTTGGCGTATTGTCAATACATGTAGATCAAATATGGCAACTTTGATTGTACAGGAATAGCCTGGCTAAATATTTGACACGTTCATCGGCAGAAGCAATTACGTGCACTTGTGTAACTCGATATTTTTTTATAATATTATTTGGAGATGTGTCTCAACTTTATCTGTTTTAAAGATGTCTTATATTCGAACTGCAAACATTTATGCATCACTGGCGCGGATCTAGGATTAATGGTGACTGATTTCGAAACAACGAGTGCGTTCTAGAGTGGTCCAGGGAAGGAGCCCATGGTCCAGGGCCATGCTCTCTTATGAACCGGAAATGTTCTGAATTTGTTATCCCTGAAGTCTCCTTAAGGGGTTATCCGAGTCATTTTGAAACATCTGACCAATTTCCGTAAAACGGTGGAATTCGGTATCAGATCCGCGCCTGTACGAAGACAAAATACAGATTAACAAACTCTGGACAAGTAAATATCCTTACTTTATAAAGCAAACAGACTTTATAAAGCAAGTCAAGGTGGTAAGGGTAATGCGGTTGTGCTTGGGGGGAATTTGTTCTCCCAGCGTATACAGCAAAGCACAAAAATATAACTATTTCCTTGTTCAAGGTACAGGTCATTTCAATTTCGTTGGCACTCAATTTTTTCGCAACAAGTGAACACGAGATTGTGGTCATATAAGTGCTAGTCTGTCCGCAGACCCTTGAGTTCGTCGTACTGATAGCCTGTAAACAGGTTCTCGAGTCGAGGATGGGGCGAAGAGAAAGTAGGAAGAAAAAGGACAGAAGAGACAGGAGCAGAGAGAGAGGAGAGACGCCTTAACCCCCACCCCGTTCTCCGCTCGGCCACTTCCCCCTTTTTGGCCCTTCGAATTCCAGCCGGAGCTTGTTGACAGGATATCGTCGTGATCGCAAGCTTAGCAAAATATTAACCCGGCGCGTGGGATATGAATGAGCCAAAACGCAAGGGGGTTGGGCAAGATGATAAATAGCTCATAGCAAAAAATAAACGTCTGTGAACAGACCATATAAATGAATATGGAACGACCAGTGGGACGTCGTCAGAGTTACAAAATACTTCGAATTTGCTAGTTCAAGAAAGGAGCTGGTGTCAAATGATATGTGTAGCTTGGTTAGCAATCTTAATCCATAATGGGTCAGGAGTTTTTAGCTTGTCGAATTTTGCATGTCCTTGGATTGCTACCTTCCTCAGCCATTAATAGTTAGAGAAAGATTATAAAGAAGGTCATTTTTTAGTGTTCGGTGGGCAATCTGCGTTTAAACTTCATCCATCTGTCGGTGGAATGATGACCAACATCTAAGTGTGAATCATGCCGTTGTATATTTGTCTATACAGGGCGTGTCTGTCTTTGAATGGATTCTTCTACGTCACTCTCCTTGCTTGAAAAATCCACCATCAGGAAAATTTCTCGTCAATGTTCAGTTTTAAGTGTCAGCAAATTTGTTTCAGTCTTAAGCTACTGGTTCTTGGCACCCTTGCAGTGACCGATCTTGTGTTTGTTGTATAAATCACTGATAAACTCAAAGCGCTGAAGTCGATTTGCAAACCTGCTGTCTGGATCCTAGAAGTATTGAAGAAGAGCAAAGAAAGTTTTAAAAGGTATTTAACAGCCAACCTTTATTCTCTCACTCTTTCCATTTTCTACCGAATGTTGTGGATCTCGCAGTTATAGAAAAATGCCAACATCATAACAAGTCTAACATGAGAGGAAAGACACCCTAAAAGACGCCTTGACTGTGGCAGGAAAATGTGGAAAATGAAACACTCAAAACACTCACCGTCAAATGAGCGAATGAGAGGGGTGACAATGTATGGTAACGATGAACAATCCAAACATTAGGCAGCACTATGAATTTGTACCTGAGAGAAATCAAAATATACACGTTAATGATAGGAAAATATTTCTGCTTGATCAATTAGTGTGAGGTCGGTCGGAGGGAAATTGTCGATTAACCCTTTGTGTATTCATAACCTTTTTAAACAGGTATTAAACGGGGAAGAGGGGGAGGGAGAGTGTTTTTCGCCTCCCTTACCCTCATCAACCTCGTTCCCAGGGCTTCTCCGTTAGAGATTGGGAAGGGAAAGCCCTGGGAACGAAGCTGTTTATTCGTGGAAATGGTGTTTGTCTATAGCTAAAAGGACAAGTTTGTGAAGAGTTCGACCTGCAGCTGTGCTGGATAAGGAATTCCCCATAGTGAATCTAAGCGCACTGTATACCGCTGAGACAACGTTTTAAAGCTCTCGAATGCGTCTAACGATTATGCGTGCACAGAAAAAACGATGAAATCGAGGCTAAGGGTGACTTGCCTCAGTAGTGCGAGTTCTATGACGTGAGAAATCTTGTTCATTCCGTAACCAGTAAACCTTTCGTCGTACAGCGGAAGTTCAGGAGTCAATCTGCAAAACAAGAATTTCCAAATCTCGTCATGTCAACAAAAGGAGAAAGGTACAAGAGCTCACTGAACCTTGGTCTTATTCTACAGCAGACAAGTAAGGTACTAACATAAGCCAATAAATTTTCGTCCCCCGAGGCCGCGCTCCTTTTGGTCAGCACCAAGAATCGCGACCTCTGGGAAGGTTCAACACAGGAAGTCCGCGATTCACGGACTTCCCGTCACTCTACGCGTGCTCAAAGTCAAGTTTGACAGATCTGATTGGCTGAGAGTACGAAACAAATTCTCTGCGCATGTTCAGAGAATCGGACCCGGCCAGAGATCGCGATTCTTGGTGCTGACCAAAAGGAGCGCGGCCTCTGGGGACGAGAATGAAGCCAATACTTCAGCTAGCAAAACCAAGAGTTGATCGTCTCTTGGCAAAACATAATAGAGCCCAAAAGATGAACAATTTTCGCCTTTACGTGAAGAGCCCCTCACAAGATTCGCGGTAAAGAAGGACCAAAATTAAAGTAAACTAGATCAACGTACCCCGGCCAGAAGAAGATATAAAACACAAGAAACTATACAGTTTATCTAGACTATCTAGAGTACTTAATGACTTTAGAACTAATCGTTTACGAAAAAGTAACTCGTTTTAACGGAAAATCTTCCCATAATAAGCTCTTTTGCAGTGCACACCTTAAAATTAAGTAAGGTTCGTATTTATCCTGATAACGGCTGACTTCATATGACTCATTGATGTGGTACCACTTGGTATAGTTTGTGGAGCTATGAGACAAAGGAGACTCGATTTGTCCTGAGGCGAGTCAAGGAGTTATAAAAGAACAGGTGAAAAGTGAACTGGAATTCTATACGGAATCTATTGACCAAGTAAACCTGCAACGTTTCACCGAACGCGCCCCAGCCTCCACGCCTAATGGTGTCAGGGAATGAATTTTGGAACACCATTCATTTATCCTAGTGCAGCTTGTTGGTTATTAATTAAGATATATTGCACCAACTTCGAAGGATACTAAATGGCGCCAATTTCTTCTTTCTTTTCACCATTTTAACAAGTTCCTCCTTCGTCTGTGGAAGATCTCTAGAGTTCTGAAAAAAGTTCATAACCGTAAGGTCATTACTAACCAGGCGCTCGAGCATTAACGGAGGGGGAGGGGTGAGTTGCCGGGCGTGGTGTAACACTCACGAACTATCAGGACCAGCATAAGTGTGTGATAATCAGTAAAGTCGAATCATGCACTAATCATACATTGCGGGTCTTTGTAAGATGGAGCCTTTTAGCTAGATCTTTAAAGAGTCTATCAAGACTGATTAAGTGTTTATTTTTTTTCTATGAGCAAAACTCGAGGCGAGACGTTCATTTCTACAAATTGCGCAGCGTTCAAATTTTTCTTGCAATTTTTCGCTTCTCGCTGTACAATATACGGAGTTTAGAAAGGATTACTTAAAAACTAGAACTGAACTAACCACATTTCTTGCGCCATCAAAGGCAGGCACGACAAATGCAACCTTGTTATTGGTACCATTTCTTGTCTCATTGTACTTAAGAATCTGATTTCTGAAAGTAAACATTTAAAACGAGAGTGAGTAATGATTGAAACTTAAGAACTTCATTTGCCAGACATTAACTGAACCTTTTTTAGCCTGCCTTAAGTGATAATTAAAGGCAAGTTACGCCTACAAGGTCCTACAACCTACCTTGCAATAGTTTCTAATTCTGGCGAAGGAACGAAATCCACATCGATCATGAAAATATATTGCGTTTTAACATTTCTGAGGAAAAAAAAAAGAAAAGAGTGAAAAATGACTAGCTTCTACTTAGAGAGAACTTTACAAAAAGTACACAAAATTACTGAGTAATAGTCTGACTGTCATATCATAGATATGGCACTACAGTCTTGACTTGAAATTTATCTTCTTTCCCGATTGCTCGTGCATTCTAAACGAAGGTAAATCTCGTGTCTTTGCTTACTTGACTGCAATGTTTCTGAGGCGATTGATTGGATACTGTGGACCTATCTGTGGAGAGAAACAATTTATCAACTAAGGCGAGTTTAAAAATATAGGTCTGCAATGCATGCATGTCCTCTTCTGAAGGTACAGATTAAATTGAAAATCAATGACCCGAAACTCCCCCGAAACTGAATTTTCAATAAATGAGGCACTTTAGAATTGATCATATATGGGGTATATAGGCATTTGCTATTTACCTTCTTTCCATATATGACCATAACTGAGACCGTGGAAAACTTGCTGAATATTGGTGACGGTAATCGCATCTGTACCTCTCTCCTGAAAGAGAACTCGTTTCAAATGTGGTAAAAAAAAAATGTGGAGAACAGAAACAACAATTGTCCTTTTGTTTGAGAACAAAACAGCCCATCATCAGAGATGTTTTGTTTAAATGGCATCTGGTAGCTTTCGAAATGACAGGTCTGGAATATTTTGTTATTCAAACCGTTTAATTTCAGAGTAACTCATAGTTTTAGAGTGCGTGAGAATGTAGACTAGCCCAGTGCTACATATCAACTAAAATCATTTTACAACTTTACGCGATTGAAAAATGGTGAAGGAAGGACTAAACCAGACTTCTTCAAAAAGGGGAAAACCATCCACTTTAAAACCATTTTATCTTACTTTTTGAAATCAATATCGTTAGCGTCTTCTAAATGAACGTAAACTACTATTGACAGAGGACCTGCAGAAGAAATAAAAAGAGAAGATCGATGAGTAATGATAATTGAATAGTTACTGGTCAACATTCGATTTCTTCACAGCCATAAATACGAATTCATAAAATTCTCGCAGTTGGTACGGCGAGCAATGTATGTTAGGCATCAAGGCTTAGTTCAAGACTTGATGTATATCTATCAATTTAGTTTTTGCTGGCAAGCGCTTTTACTCAATTTTAACAATGAAATTACCAAGAAAATGTGATTTAAACGAAAAGATTTACAGACCTTTACATAATGATTAGTTAGAAAGCAAGCTTCGCCAAGCTTGTCGTGCTTGTTTAACTCTAGAGAAGGGAAAGCTCTTAAAACTTGCTAATCAATTCTTACCAGTCCAGAATCTTAAATTCCTCTTCAACATGTTTATCCTATTGAACGTTAGCTGTGTCACCAAAGTGACTGCGTCAGAATCCTAACAGTAAGAGTAAAACGATAAATTTTCAGTGTGACCATCTTTACGTCACTTTGCCCACGTTCTTATGCTTTATTGGACACAGTGATATAGTTGTGTTAGTGTCTTAGGTCGTTAGTACCAAAAAATCCCCTTTCTCCACTCTGACATTAAGTGTAACCAGGCTTTCAGGGCGAGAAAGATGAGTTCAGGCGCTGGTTTAGTATTCATCACAAGGTATAGGTGTTGTAGAGAAGTTCAACTTTATTTACAGGATTTCGTAAAACCTTGCACTATTCTTCAGATTACATTTTGTACCACCAATGGCGATCGGCTGAGCAACCTTCAAAAAGACGTTTATCTACGAAAATTTAACAATACATTTGATTAAGTAATTATTTAAAAGAAAATAATGACTAGAAAAAGTGGTCTGGGCCAATATCTAGGATACATGACAATGACCGACAGCTCGTCTTCAGGGCCTCTCGTTCAGAAACCCGAAAGCGCTCCGCGAGGGCTTTGGCCATGAGACTGTTAACAAGTTTGCAGATCACTCGAAGGGTTTGCAACACTGAACTGTACGTACTGTTGGTGAACACGCTGAATAGAGTATTTCAGTGAGGAAATCTCCAGACTCAACAAGTGGTCTCTTGCTTAGTGCTTGGCACGGCTCTAAGAGTTGCTTTGGCTCGATACTGTGGTTTTTCAGCAGTCTGGAATCTTTGCAAATAAAGATAAGATATTTTTTAAAAAATCATCCTGTTGAAGGTGTCCGACTAGTTTAGCTAAATTTAAAGAAGTGTGACAGATGCCTGCAAGAAAGATTTTATCACTGTTCACTACTATAACTCAGATACATATCTTTCCTAAAATGACTTTTTTCATCTTGAGCAAGGAAGTCCTTATATGGGTTTACTTACCATATATAGGTTTAACCGCAAGGTCAGTGAAGGTGACATATCCCTCATATCCAAAGCAACCCAACATAACCGTGACACTGGTGATTTGTTCTCCTCGAGGTGAGATCTACAAAAGACAGAGTTCTTTACTGATTTAATAGCTTCCGTCTATATTTTCTTTATTCTTTCTAGTAGCCAAAAGAAAAAGCAATATTTTTTTCAGCCTTACGTCTCTGAGTCAGAACTAAGTAAAGCTGCCAATTTGGGGGAACGTTGCTAATCGACATGGCCTATTCCTTATAAGGAAAACCTCGCTTACATCTTTGCTCGGCGGTTTTCTATTGGATAATAAGAATCGGAAACTCTTCAAATGTGTTCGTTATTCGTAACTTACAAATTCTGTTTTCCTGTTCATAACTTTTCCAGATTCTGCTGAAAAATCCAGCCTGTGAAAATTAAGGTGAAGAAATAAAAATTCCGATTGAATTTTTCAATATTCTTTGACCCAGGAAAAATATTAATAAGAGCCTGCAACTTTTAAAGAACCATTTTCCTAGTTTTACTCAACCAACTTACTTGAGTAGCTTTCTTTTTCCACTTGATAGCACCACAAATATTCGAGCGCCATAAAACGGTTCGTAGCTCTGTGAAACAATAAACTAGAGTAATATCGTAAATCCTCGAATTAGCACCCCCCCTCGAACAAACGCCCACTTTGAATAAGCCCTCCTCCTATCGCCCGAAATTTAATATAAGCGCCCCCCCTCCCTCGAATAAGCGCCCCCTCCCCTCTCCCCCATTTTGTAGATGAGTAATGAGACAACAAAGGATGTATAGTTTTCGTCATGTAGTATAAGATTTGTACATAGTTTCAGTTTGTGAACACGTTTAGTGAACACGTTGAACACGTTAAATACTAACAGTGCCGCGATTTAAACTTTAGGATCAGCTTTTTATGTCAATAAATAAACAGCTTATGTTAATGTTTACGCGCAGATGATGTATTAAAAAATGATCACGTCAGGCCACGATTTGGGAAAAATTAAATAAGCGCCCCCCTCGAATAAGTGCCCCCGTCTTCTCCTAAACTTGAAATAAGCGCCCCGGGCGCTAATTCGAGGATTTACGTCAATAGTGAGACCCAACCAAATGTGTTACTTGTAAGACAATTTCAAAGATTAAGACCAGTTTCTGCAAAGTTAAGTTTCTAATAGGTCTTTGCAAAACCGTTTTTAGCTCAAACATTTCTTTAATAAGAAATAACAATAAAAGATTATTCAGAAATGAATATATGAGATTAATCAGCGCACCCTCAGCAAGCTGACTGTAGGTCGCTCCATCTTCCATGAGGCAGAACTGGCTTGGAACTTGATTCCTTTTATCGGGATACTCCTGTTCAACTGTAGATAACAAAGTTAACTTAGCAACGTGCTAAAATGGAAAGGCAATGGAAATTTGTTCTTTCAACTGAGAACTGAGATAAGGATTGAATGCAAACAGAGAAACCCAGCGTGTAACTGAGGTTACTCGTAAGACATGTTCCTAAAATAAAGGCAATCCAGACTACCATATCATGACAAGGCAATCACACAAAAATGAAGTTGGTAAGCTACTTGACGGGAAGTGACATATTTTCCGTATGTTGCTTCACCGCTATTCGCTGGCCTGGTGACTCACGATATCAAAAATTCAAAGCGCAAACTTACAGAGAGATATTGGTATGTCTCCACTATCCTATGCACAGTGCAGGCCACGCTGAAGACCTGCAAGGGAAAATTGAAACATTTTGCCACATTCCAAGTTATTGCATGGTTATATCATCGCTAAAACCCGGACTCACAAGTAAATTCGGCGTTGTGCCCATGGATTCCATATCAAAACAGTACAGCAGCACTGCTTGTTGTGTTTGTTCCAAGGGCTCCGAGCGGATCAAACGTGGGTCTCTGATTATTTTAAGAGACTTTGATGACTCGACAAGCCACTATCTTATCTGTCACGCGATTACTCTTTAACCATTCAGGGAACAGTATTTGCACAAGTCAAATGCGGTCGTCAGGAAACTTCAGTATCAAATACTGGCTTTGCGCGATACTATTTTCATTCTTCTTTCATTTACTTGAAGGAATTTAACTATTTACTTGCCTGTCTGACATTGGGTTTTGATTTACGTTTCATTTCAGTCACTTCCCATTTCACGTGTGACATCCACCAACCACGGAGGGATAGCGAACCGCTTTCCATGACATGCGGGCTCAGCAAGTTGGGTGCTTGGTGTTGCCAAGTCTTAATGGGCGGTTTTATCTTTTGCTTGAGGGTAACAGTCTCAGTGGGCAGGCCTTGTTCTTCAAGATCTCTATGTCAGCAAAAAGAGCAACATATTCAGCTAAGTTTGGAGTGATTTCCCCCACTGTCATTGTTCCACACACCCCAAATCTACGTGTACAAAACGTTGAATTTCAAACTCGTATTTTATTCGGTATAATTTATATTGATATTGATTTGCCCTTCTGTTTATTAATTGCTTTCAGTTTTTCAATTTTTTCAGTTTTTTTTTATTATCGCACACTATTTACAGAAAAAACTTAACGTAAGATGGTTTACAATGATATAGGAAAAATAAATACAAATAGAAATTAACTACAAGAAACAATATTTAATTGTGTACAGCGACCAAAGTAGCCAATGAGCTTTCGAGTTGGTCACTGTCATGTAGATATAAGTTGGCGTTGGCCGCATGCTAAGTTCATTTAAATTAATATTTACATTAAAGACGATATAGCTATTTAAGGGAAGGCGTTTATAGATATCAAAATATCACTTAGGCCCAGTTCAGACGTTGTGCTTTTGCCGTGCCGAACTAAATTCAAGAATTAAGTTCGACAAGAGCACGGCAGAAGCACGGCGTCTGAATCAAACTTTTGAATTAAGTTCGGCAAGCAATTAAGTTCGACAAGCTCTGCCGTGCTACACGACTCTGGCACAGCAGCGATTCAAACGTCGTGCTTCTGCCGTGCCAAACAAAATTCATAAATTACATTAATGAATTTTGGCGAGATTGCGTTCCCACGGGGAGTTAGGAGGAGAATTGTAACGAGGCATCAGTATATCCTAAATTTGGTTTGAATCTGGCACGACGTCTGAATCAGAGTTGTTTTTCTGCCGTGCCGTAGTCGAACCTAATTGCAATTTAGTTCGGCACGACAGAAGCACGACGTCTGAAGTGGGCCTTAGTAACGTAAGTCTCCCCTCATAGGCATGCAATACGTGCAGATTAAAATGTTGACTCGACCGGCGATATCATCAACTTTTCGGAGTTAAATTCTAGCTTTTTCAACAGAACAAAGCGAAGGAAAATAGTAGAGAAAGTAATCTAAGAGCTGGTAAATGCTGATGGAAGAAATAAGAATTAAAGGAAATCTGTTTAAAACGTTATACTTCCACAACCCGTAATAACTTGAATCTTCGTCTATGATAAGTTTTCGAGTGCGCTATCTATGTGACAAACTATATATCCCTTGCATTTTAAGAAAAGAGCTGACCTTTCAATGGAGGCCAGCATTTCTTCTTGCAGTAAAGGATGGAGTAAGTTGACAAAGTAGAGCACAATCATTGTAATCATTGTCCAACGCCATCTTAGCAGTCCTCGTGTGAGTCCAAGGTATCTGGCTGTACAAACTACACAGTGAAAAGGCATTCTATTCTTGGTTTGGCGGCATGACCTGGGGCTCCATCTATGATGAAACTAAAACAGGATAGAAACCGATAAACTAAAACAGCGATAAAACAGAATAACAGAACAATACTGAAGGACTGGTTTTCCTGCAAATTTTGTAATCAGTATAAGAGGGATCTCAACAATGTTAACCGTCAACCAGGAAAGAGGAATATTCTCTATTTCTCTCTGTTTTATCACCGTGAACTATCATCAGAGCGTGAAAGGTCAAAATTAAACATTAAACCTTCAGCTAACACACAAATGCAATTTTAGTCACTACGCATCTTCACCAGTTAACCCCCTCCCACCCCACCCCCATTAAGAACCTGAGAGATTTCTACGTCAAAATGAGAGCTTCAAGCTGATTTCAGGATAATCTTCTGTCTGGATAATCCTCAATCCGTTCTGTTCGCGGTTTTAAAAGCTTATTTTTGATTACTGTACGAGCCTGCGATTAACGTTCCCTTGATCAGCAAGGTAACAACGGTTCCTGGTTAGAGACAAAACTAGGTCAATACATAGAACGAGGCCGCCTTACAGGTATTTGCCAAATTTTTGATATTCGCTAAACTTTTCACAACCAAGAAATGCATTGATTCAAATTAAATAGGAGAAAGAGGCGTATTCTGTTACTGTTGAGTTAGAAGGAGAAGTAATTCAAATCAGAATCGAAGCCTTCAGTGTAGTTTAAATCCAGCGCAATAATGTATTTAACCTGACGTTGTCCACTTAAACACCCGTCGCCAATTACAAGCTAAGACTACCACCGCCTTGGGCGGTCGTCACAGGTTCTCTTAGTTTGATCTGTTTTAGGGAGTTATGGAAACATTCAGCTTACCACAATAATAAAATATATATATCGGAGTTAACGTTGTATAGTCTTGAACGGCGAATCGAAACGGTTAAAATGACAGAAAACGACATTGTATTTGAAGGGTGTCAGTTTTGTTTCTCTAAAATGTCACTTACTACTTACCTTTGATCACATGATCTGCCCAAGACGGCTTGTTCCAGAACAGGGCCAACGTTAAAAACTCTTTTGAAAAAACACGTGCAAATGGAGAACGGAAGAAACAATAATTGGGCGGAGTTTGCGTACCAGTGGATAAAAGGTAGAGCACATGGACTGGTCTGTCAACTGGTTTGTTTCCGTTTCTTGACTGGTGGGCAAATACACTTGTCAAAACGGACGCACGTTTACATACAATGACGTTTAAAAACGGCTGCTGGTTTGCCAGGTTCGCCGGATTGTTTAGACAAACACTTGCAGTCGGATTGAGGAAAGCTGTGTTTGATTGCCAAAACTATTTATCATCATCGGCGCACGTGCTTATATACGGAGAACGTAGTGGATAACTCTTCCTGTCGACCACTTGACTTTGCTAGCTTCCACTTCACCCGCAGATCGTAAGAACTGTCCAAACAATTTTCGTATACTTTTCGCTCTCTCTTGAAGGTCTTAAAAATATCCTCAGTTTTACATAAAGTTTAGCCTTCCAGCGTCCATTTCAGTGTTCCGATAGTTAATGCTTTAAAAATTTGTTTGTGTCACCTTTTTTTAGTTGGCTAATTTCAGAAGCGCAAAGAGATCTTTGAACCACTTGAAAAAGCGCGTAAATTGCGATTTCCTTGTCTCAGCCAATCGCATTGCAGAACAGGAATGAGGTAACGTGACACAACAAAGGGTTTAAACTCCGGCCTCCGAACATGTTGCTGACCTGATTATTAAGGGTTCAGTAAACTCTGAAGGGGTACCACGTGTACTTACTGAATAGTTTCAAGTTTTTAGCGATAAAAAGTCTAGAAACTTTTCTTCAGGGCCTTATTTCATTCTTCCATCTTAGTGTGTCCGGATGAACGAAATAATAGATGACCTAACAAGGGGAAAATTGGAGCTTCTTAACCGCTAGATGCTATAACAGCAAAGGTATTGAAGTCGTCTGGTAGAGACGCCGGGTAGCTAGATGAAATTAAAATGTTAAACGCTTCATGAACTGTTATTACATCAGGTGAAACGAAGGATGTGTTCTCAGTTCATCGCCACAAAACTGCACATATACTACCTTCCAGCCGTCAGGGAAGATAACAGCGCTGAACACTGAATTCTCTGTTAATGAATGCCTCATTGGACTATTCTATGTAGTGTTAGAAGCGCTGTGAGAATATTCCTCCTACATTCCCCTGGTATTACTTCAAATTTTACGCTCAGTAAGTTTACACGTTCAAGCAAAAATATCCACCATGCTTGAGTTAGCAGCTGTGAAACAAACCACCTGCCAAGCTATAACCTTTCGCCAGTTATGGTTTTTAAATCTTTTGTTGAAAAAGTACATATTTGTAAATAGACGGTCTTGATTTTTTGGAATAGCAAATTAGGAAGATCCCGTTATGCTGAAGTGAGATATCTTATGCAACACCTGTAGAGTAGTGGATTTCATTACTATATACTATATTTTTATTTTTTATTTTTCACTTTATTTTAATATATTTTTTGTTACCCTCGACCCTCGACATGTTACCCTCGACTCTCGACAATTAGATACACTCATTTTAAGAATGTTTTGAGTCTCTAATTGGATATGACGAGCCAAAATTGTTGTAAAAGGTTAAGGGTGCTTCGTCACCCCTTAGTTTCTCATGTGTAGTTTTACGAGGCAAAATGAAGGTTACACTGGACAAGCCTGACCTGATAAAGACATCATCAACAACAACATGATGTTAAAGCGTTTTGAACTTTAATTCAATCACCTCGTTCAGTAAGAAAAGTCGAGTATTCTAGAAGGAAAGAGGCCCTCGCAGTCTTAAAGAAAGAGCGCGAACTGTGTTCTGCACATGTAGAGAAACAGGAAGTAGAAACGCAAGGTTCATTCATCCTCCTGGCTCAACTTTAAACATATCTATTTCTTAAGTTATTGTAGTTTTTGTCACTTTCTATGTAAATGTGTTTTAAGTGTTTAGAGTGAATAAAGCATTGTAGGCATTTTTCATCTCAAATCCTTGTTCTAAACAATGACATTAGTAGTTTTCTTTTAAACAACACAATAAATTCTACCTCGTTTCCAGTATGAATTCTAGTTCTTCAATGTTCTTTACTTTTTGCTCTACTTGTATATAGTATTTCTTGGAATCTCTCTGATTTACGTCATACTCTATAGTCTACCATTTCTTGCTGTTTTTTTAAACAAAACAAGTAACGCGTTCTTTTTAAAGACACTTTCTCCCTTACAGGAGTTGACACATAAATAACTCAACACCAAATTGTACACCAAACTTTTAGTATAAAAGATACTTTCACAAAATCGTAACAAAATTCTTTCATGTAAACCCGTCCATTTTTAATTTCTTTTTTCTTTCTTTTCCTTCCATCTAACTGATAACTTGGGTCCTGGAAGATTGTGTGATTCAAGTGAATTTGATTTGCACCTCTCGTCACACAATCGTATCACCCGAGTAGCACAAACGTCTAACTAAGCCGGAAACAAAAGACGAAAAAAAACTTTTTATTCTAGAAATGTCCGACAAGTATACTTTAAAGCCTAATAACCCTTGCGTGACCGTCACGTGCTGTTGTTTCTGGAATGACCGCCAACAGCAATAAGGCAGCGTTTCATCTCACTCAGTTCCTTCACGTCTGGATTGCTCCGTCCATAATGGCGTGACAAAAGACTAGTGGCTTTGTCGATTGTAGAGAGTGCTTTTTTGACTTGTCTGTCGTTGAACAACAGCTGCGAGAGCTTGTGAAGTTCGTGTGCGTACTCCACGCTTGATGAACCGAAAGCTTTTTCCACCGCTTCACAGCTGCGAGAACAGTAATGAGAAGCTTTCTTGAAGTCGCCATTCATGGCATAACACCTGTGGGAACCAACAGAGAAGAAGTTGAAGAATGTTGCGTGACTCAAATAACAGATAAAAGGCAAACGAAAGGTTAGCCTAAAATGTCAGACATCTCCCGCCCTCATCCAATCACACCTTCTTTCCTCTTGGAAAGCACAAGTGGCTGCGGATCTTTACCTTCTTCTGAGCCTGACCACACGATAAACAGAAAAAGGTTTTTCCACACAGTTAAAACTAGTACCTTGCAATGGCATCGTGTGTTTCAGCCAGGTCCTTGTTATACGCATGAAGAAGAATTTTCCGCCGCCGCAAACATTCATGGAACACGTCAAGGGCCTCCTTGACTCCAACTCTTTCTAACAACCGCACTCCCTTAATAAAGAGCAACTCTGCCTCGCGCGCCAGTCTGCACTCATCCAGCATGTTTTTCTCCAAGTTACATTCGCGGTTCTGACACGTTCCAATGACTCCATCACTCACAGGGAACAGTTTCATGGCATGCTTACACTGAGGACACGCAAAGGCAGAGAAACAGAGTCTCTTGTTCTCCATTTCTTCGTCACTGCAAGAGAGACAGTCCCCAGTTAGATTACCAAACAGCTTCAATACGTCTGTCTTACTAGAACTAAAGAACAACTAATTTCTCTAAAAGAAGAATTTATAGTCTGACCGTGCAATTGAATTACTAAGCCACTGTCCAGGTACAAGCTCAGGACAGAATAATGAACGTGAGTGAATGAGGTCATGAGATAGAAGCTTACCTCCTGCAGGCTGTGCACTGACAAGTGAAAAAGTACTGTTTGTACAGCAGCTTTTGACGATCTTCACGACCCATGCGACTTACATGAGGACCTGTCCAGGAACAAAGACAATAACAAAGTTAAGTAGGTGAGAGAAACCAAAATAACCTGTTGCCTTCAAAACCATTAACACCAAGAAAGAGTGACATTAGACTTGTTTTTGGATACAACATCAGTACGTGTATATCGTCCAGCACTGAGCAGATAGAGAATGAGAATAATGAGATATCAGCATATACCAACAATTTCTCAGAACCAGTGCTGAACAAAATCCATGGCAGAAGGGAGAAATAAATCATTTGGTAATAACATTTCCAGCACAATTATTAGCTTAACCCCAGCAGTTGTACTTACCATAGCAGTGAGATATCTCCGAGCCTTTGGCAATGTTATGTGTTGCTCTCACCACTAGATGGCCATCAACAAAGCTGAATTTGAAACAAAGTAAAATTTTAAGTATTTACACAGGTGCAATTAAAATTGAATTCATTAGCTAGATACTAATACCAGGGAGCATCACGAAAAGCAGGTTTACATCAGTTGCATTTTAAAAGAATTTCTGCATGTCTCTCTCAACACAGTCAGAGATAACAAAAATATCATGTATGGGATCTACTGTAACTCTGTAAGCTGCGTGATCCAAATCAGAACTGCTTTCAGTTTGGATACACTTGGCTACGATAACTGCCAATCCGAGAACATGTTGTATCGTTTGCATACCCTCTAGTTTCACAAAAGATTTCAAGACATTGTAGAACTATACACTCACCTAACAATGACATCCGGATCACAGGCATGATTTAGCAATGACGCTGTTGGATACACAGCAGTTGCTATCCTCTTCTGTTCTCTGGATACAACATGATCTTTGGATGGAGGACTGGTCTTCAGATGTGTTTTGTCTTCACCAGTTGACACAATAGCAGTGATGGCATGTACATTGCAAGCCATCTGTTGAGAGTGATGAAACAGGAGGCAGCCTATCACATCCCCTGCTAAGGAACTTGTGCAAGTCTCGTTAGGGAAAAAGCTCTGGAAGTTTTGAACATTGTAGTATTGTTCAAGGTGTTCATGCTGCAGCTCATGTGGTTGACACAGCCTGTTCTTTGTGCAGTTCTCACAGCTCACTGGTCTTTGATTTAAATCCTCTTCTCTAACCATGACACCTTCAAGAAACTCTGCTAGTAGCACACAGTTCTGAAAATGAATGAGATGAGATTTACTTTGGTGCACCTTAAGCTACATGCAGTGCTGTAGACAATAAAACATTGATAGTTTTAAAGTGTAGTGAAGTAAAACAAAAATTTACAGTACATACCAGAGCATGAGACATCAAGGTCTTCACAGGTTGTAACTCTGTGTTGGTCACTAGAGAAAACACTGAGCCATAATCACCTGTAAACAAAGACACACTGTGTGACAAATATCAAGTATCAAGAAGAGTGGTATAAGAGTTAACTAAACTTAGCAAAGTACATGTAAAGGTATCCTGCATTAAGTTCACCTAGAACTAAAGACCATACACAAAAAATCTATTCAAAGAATATGTGAAGACCATTGCAGCAATGACCTACCTAGGTATTCTCCCTCTGGACCACAACCAGACATTCTGCTGATATTTGTATTTTCAGTCTTCTTACTCGATGATGCCTGTAAAAATTCTGCAAACAAATGAGAAAATTAGTATGATCAGGATTAACTCTGTGATCAGCATCTAATTTCTTGTTACAGAAATAAGTTGTCAAGCACGTGGAGGAAAGAAAAATCTTAGAAAAACTTACCAAATATATTCTCGGTTCCTGTTGCCAGAAGGATTCTCAGTGACAACTGGAAAAAGGTGTCCATCTACAAGACACAAACATCAAAACATTTAAACACAATATTCTTGGTTGATGCTATCTGTCAGATTCAAATGAGAAAAATTCTGAGGGCTCCGCTGGGATCACATCTTGAGATATTTACTAAGGACAAAACAAAATATGAGAATGTACGTTGTCCCCAGCAAAAAAAACCTGCAAGTGACTGCAAGGTAAGACTCCCCACTCATTTGACAAATCAGATAGCGCTGTTAATGCAGGTGAAAGACACAATACCTACCATTTTCAAAAGTGGACCAAGGCTACATTCTACTTTGTGGTACTGTGACCAGGCTTTGTCACGACAAGACTGGGAACAATACTGCACTTCACAGCAGAGACGACATCTGAGTAGGAAATAGAAACATCTGTTAAACCTGGAAAAGTTGCATTTAAACCAAATCATGGTTGAGAAAATGAATCCTCATCCAGATAAGTTGAGAGATGTTACATGTTTTGGTTTCCAACCCAAATATTCAGGCCCTTCTGTATCTCTGACAGTTTTTCTAAAATATCTCTTTTACATCAAATATAAGTCTTATGTCCACTTACGGAAAAGGAGCTACCAAAGGCTGGAAACAACAGTCACAATGAGAGAGAGTGTTTTCTGGTAGAAGGACTGCAGCATATGGTGGTTCAGAGATTAGTGTATCACCAGCACGGATATCATCTGAAGCCTGCAGGTGATCAAAAAACACATTACAAGAGTTCTATAGCCTGGGATAATGAACATGTAGCAAGCAACATTGAAAATTGAGACTTGCACATATGAAAAAAGAATAAAGATCTCAAACTCAAAATGAGAAAAAATGAACTTTGGCAAATAAATTTTATAGTAAATGGTATGATCCCAGGAGTATCAGTAGTTCGTATAAAATAAATTTTGCTCACCACCCCATTAAATAAAAAAATCTAAGCCAAATTCTAGTTCATTTGTTAGAAAAGTAAGATGTCTACAGTGAACTGAACAAGGCTATATAGCAATTAGTTTTGAGATAGCAATATTGTTCATTTCTTTTTTAATGTAAAGAAGCAACATAATTATTTTTTATTAATTTTGATCCTAAACGTAATCTGCATTTTCTTTTCAAAACTAACCTTTAGAAATCGGCCTTGAGTAGCAGAGCAGTCGATTTCAATTAATGTTGATCCATTAGCTATTTTGTCATGAGGTCCTCCTGTAACTGATGGTATGTTTGTTGATGCATCACCACCTTCAAAACAACAAAAAAATTGCAATCAGTACATAGTCTGCATGATTCCATCCAAAGGCTAAATCAACATCACTTTATAGGTGCAAGGCATTAAACAAGTAGATTCTCCTTCTGGGCAAGTAACTTTTCATTCCCACTTGCTCAATGGCCAGGTGATCAGGCAAGTCGTCTGCCAACTAAATCATTGAAAGAGCAAACTAAGACTTTCCCAGGGCAAGCAATATCTGAGAGATACTTGTCCTCAGGGCAAGCTGGAATTCAACTTTTTTTTCAAGCCCAAATTAAGTATCAACATTTACCATGATTTAAGTTCTGAATAAATGTTGACAACTTCTTTTCACAAGCCTTCTGAAGGCTGTCAAGCTTTCCACTAGGTGCTTGAGGGCACTGCAATGATGAAGCCTCTTGGATATCATTTAGACATGTCTGAGACAAAAGAGACATTAAAAAGATTACGACATTACCTAAGAGTCCTGTAATATACTGAGGGTAACTAGTCAGGCAATGAGGCAAACATTGTTAAAGTGCACCTAACCCCAAAATTTTTTTTTCGCTAAAACAAATCTAGACTTTATTTGAAGCATTTGGGCGAAGAAATTTTTGAATTTGGTTGAATCTTCGATTTTCTATGCCCTTTCAAA
>Ga0126339_10000848_pt1 | contig 18897 bp, 8 predicted proteins | sample OrbTmetagenome_2_FD_92532 | JGI IMG/M metagenome (GOLD analysis project Ga0126339, IMG submission 92532) | Coral microbial communities from Petempiche,Puerto Morelos, Mexico - Orbicella T R C metagenome | ecosystem: Host-associated > Invertebrates > Cnidaria > Coral | place: Petempiche,Puerto...
CTGTAACAGCGTACATTGTAAATTTCGCCATTCAACCAAGAAATCCGATTTGAATTTATGGAAATCTCCAGTCGTAAATGGAACATCATTTTTCCCGAATTTCCGCAAAAGAAGGCAACCTCTCGAGATATACCGACATTTTCAGTCTAAAATGTCATACCAGGAATCAATTTCCGTTCCATTTGCGGCTGATCTGCAACAATTCATAACTTCGGCTATTTTCATTCGTTCCTGTCCATATAATCTTTATCTCTATAGTCCTTAGGGCTACGGGTATTGTTTGTGTTATTTATCTATCACTTCGTTTCGTCAATTATAAAGAACCTTTTAAATGGAGTAGATCGCCTCTTCATTCGATACTCCTCCCGGAATTTCCCGTACAAGATGTCGGGTGAACCACAGAAGCTAACCAATAAAATCAAGTGAGTTTACTGTACCTTGATATCTTCAAAGCTGACGTTCAGCAGTTCTTCGTATACATCCATTTCTAAAGATAGCCTCATCCCTTTGCAATTTATGAAAATCTAAAAAACAAAACAGCAGCAACGAAAATGTTGGCCGAAAACGAAAATGGAGGGAAAAAGGTATGGATTATGTTGCCTCTAGCCACATGTGTTGGTTTATGGACAAAGAAAAGTTCAAATCGCACTTGTAAAACAAGACAAACAACCAAAAATTCACACACGGCAAATAGCACAATTTCGATATATTAAAATTCAGCCTAACACAATAGGCCTCAGCACGAGTCTCTGGGAAATAAACCCCACAAACTCTGTAGTTATTCCCCGGAGCCCCGTACTGTTTTAGGCTGAAATGCTACGTAAGCAATTGACCGATCAGATGCTAAACCTACAAACAACCTGCCTCAAGCGCGGGAAAACATGACAATGCCCCAAGTGTGGGAAAACATGACAACAGCGCCGAGCGCGGAGAAAAATGACACCAGCGCCAAGCGCAGGAAAACATGACACCGGCGCCATGCGCGGGAAAAATATAACGCTGGTGTCCAAGTGCGGGAGAACAAGTGCTTAGTGAATGCAAGAAAAACATCGCGTTTCCATTGATTAACCTACAGACCAGGCTGCAGATCGAGTGAAACTTCGTAAAACTCGCTCCTAATTCCGGCAGCACTGAAACAAAAAGAAGACAATTACATCTGCATTTACTCGTTTTCATCACTTTTCAATACCTGCTTAGGTGTGGACTGTTCCTTCGCCTTTTTCTTCAACAATCTCAACAACTTTTTCAATTGTCTCAAATCCAATAAGCTGGTATATTCCTATAAAAGATACAGAAAATGAAGACAAAAATTCAAGAAGTTTAAAAGTCATAATTGATAATGAGACAAGGCTACCAAAATCAAACTGTGTCTTGTTTTCATACAATAAAACTAGTTGTGTTAAACCGCAACACAGTTGAGAACTTGCCTCGCGGAGCTCCTGAAATACTGGAATGCATTCAGGTCTGAGCAACAGAGAAAAGTTGTGATCGGAAGTTACTCTTGTCACTGTGGACTGGCCAGACGATTTGCTTCCCTGCGAAAAAAAAAAAGAAAAAAAAAAGAGGAAAAAGCTTTGTAACAAGCGGAAGACCGTAAAAAATGTTCAATGTTGAACGTTAAGAGTGGTCGATGCACTTAGCTACAACTAGCTAGTTCACAGACATACCACTTAATCTGAAAGAAAGAAATATATTATTTCAAATAAACATAATAGGCTTAAAAATCCCAACTGGTGGGAGGCAGATCAGCTGGCTATTTACAAGCGTGACCGAGGAGTTGAACTAGGGTCTACCAAGAAAAAACTCCAGCTTATTGGTCAGAGCGGGACTTGAATCCGCAACCTCTTGTGTCGTGTTGTAAGTAGAGTAAGGCAATGCAAGTAATTATGTGTTTAGCAATTAAAAAAAAAAAAAAACTCTACAGTAGATTTCAAGACCGCAACCCTAACCACTCGGCCATGCTGCCTCCTGTGAGGCATTAGCACAAAACTCTCCGATGAGAGTTCTGAGAAATTGGCGTTATGCTCTAGATGATGATTAATTCTCAATAGCTCAGCGCTAAATATTTGTTTATGTCGCTAACTAAATTTATATAACTTATGTGGTTGCAATAAATTAAGTCCAACTTAAGTGTGTAACAACCTTGTTCTAGGAACGAGGTTGAGTGTCTAACTGATTCACTTACAGTAACAGTGCACTCCCAGGGCACAGATATCAACTCGTTTCCTATGATACCACAGGGATATGTTGTCTGTTGACTGTTCGGAACAAATGCTTGAATGCCCACTGAAGCTGTGTACTGAGTCTTAAAGAAAATAAAACGACACATGTAAATATCATTCTTTTGTTCTCGAAGGCAATACTTAGAGATAAAAATTGGGTATAGGCAATCCTAGGCTGGTGAAACAGAGCAAAGAGAACTATATGTACACTGGAATCCTCAACAACAAAGGGAAAAGAGATTCATGCATAAGCACAGTGGTGAGTATAACAGAAGAAGAAAATAAAGAGGGGTGCAGTGAAACAGGAAAAAAGTTTTCAAAATGGATCTCTGTTTGATGGACTTTGTTTGGCCCATTTTGGGACTTAAATAATAATAATAGATATTTTATTATTATTTCTTTTCTTCATCTTCACGATGCAGTCACTTTTATATGTAGATCATGATATTTTGACTGCTCACTGCTCAAGTCTCCACTAGGCAATGAGGTTGAATAGCTACATTTATGTTAAATTTGCACATGAGCGAAGTGGCCCATCAGGCTAGAGCTTATCCCAGTTTCTGTAGCATGAAGCAACTAGGAGTATTTCTACTTTACCCCTGGATGAGATGCTAGTCCATTGCAGGGTTACCTCCAGCACTACGTTTGCTGGTACCCATTTGTACACCTGGGTGGAGAATGGCACTGTCAGAGTGAAATGCCTTGCCCAAGAACACACACAATGTCCCCCGCCAGGACTCAAACTCGGACTACTCATTCTGGAGACGAGAGCACTAACCATGAGGCCACCACGTACCTCCCAGTATAACTATCAAAGAACTTACTTTTTTGTTTCTCTGATGAAGAGAAAGACTGAATGACATGATGATGCTAACAGCTTCCCTTCCATCTTGATAACACACTGAAGCCTTAAAATCATCAGACTTGACATTCAACTAAACAGGAACAAAATCAAGAATATAAGAAAATAAATTACAATGGTATATGCTGGCAAATTAATTATGACAAGATACCGGCGTTCCTACATGCTTGAACGAATTAGCTTTTAACCTGAACATGAACTTCACAATGAAGGCTTACCTCTAGTGACTTGTCAGTTGTCCCATTATCTTCTTTACTGGCATAAGTTTTAGCTTGTAAAACTAAATAAAACAAGACAGGCAAAACTTAAAGAAAATTCAACCTTTGGGGTAGTTGAACTTCATATTTGACCTATTGACTGTTTTAAAAAAAAGGCCGTATTTCTGGCTCTTTCCCCAAGATATTGCAGCTGAAAGGCAGAGAAACTAACCCTCCTTTTTTCACTTTGAGACCAATGAAGCTTGGTTTTCTATTTTAGCATGCACAAAATGCAGTCTGTACAATTCATGTGATCACAGATGGTCCAACAAAAATGCAGCAAAAGATATAATACTGGAAACATCTCATATATTTAATTTACAAGGGTGAGTTATCTAACAGGAGTTATCTTTTACATGTAGTTACACTGTACCTACACCATACCTTTGCTTAACTGAGCCAACAAGTGATTTTGATAAACTACAGAAGAATTCACTTTGCTTGGGCTAACAAAGATCTGCAATCCGTGATAGTTTGTTGTAATCTGAGCAGGACCTTTTGTGTACCAAGTGCCTAGAAAATCCATGAGTGACATTTTAAGGATCTGGAAGGTATAAATAAGAGGAAAATGTCAAGAGGAGCTTCTTCATTGATGAAAAATGTTTTAACACAAGCTACTCATCTACTACATGTAGGATGAAAACTGGCCTAATCAGTATCAGCAGCACCAAAAATAGCAATGGCACCATGGAACTTGTCGCAGCATCAGACTAGCAACCAACATACATGTAGACATACATGTACACTTTCAGGCCTGAATTTATCTTTAGGCTTTATTTTCACAGCTGAGCACTTTTAAGTTGTGTTCTTAACTATTGATCATCCAAAAGACATGTCTTTAAATTTGTGTTCTCAGTATAGTCCCTAAATTCAGGCCGATTTCCTGGCCTAAACAGTTTCGCATTGTGTTAGGTAGCACAAAGCAGCAACCTGAATTCTGTGAAATATCCTGGGTAGTTCAAAAGGTAGGCTCGATACCCACCACTCTTGAGTCCGCGTGCCTCATTTCCTCAAGCAGCGGCTGGTAATCGAGCCTATTCAAAAGGTGGATAACGCTATCCATCAGATAAATCACTATCCAGTGAATAGTGTGTCTGTTTTGTTAACACTTACATGTACAAGTATCAGCTGGAAAGCAATTTATCCAGTGGATAGCATTATCCAGACTTTGAACAATTGGTACCTTAGTTGGATTTTACAGCTCACTCTATTAATTATTCTAAAAAGAGTCAATATGTACCTTTTCTCTCTTGGCCTGTATAAGTCCAGGATCATAACTCCCACAGCAGAAAGTCACTTCTCTGTACTTTACACACAGTGATGTAGCTTCGCCTGATGGAATCAACAGTCCATCAATAACAGCAGCCTGATGAAAGACACCAATGTAATTCAAAATTAACAAGTAAATTTTATACGAAAATTAGCATTTTCCAAAGTCTACAGTTAAATAGTTCATTTCCAACAGAGACAGTTTATTTCTGGCCCTAATGTCTTCACCTGCTATATCTACACTGTACATGACATGTAGCCTTATGTTCTACTGACAGTTATTTTTTGTTTTTGTAAAATAAGTGTGATTTGGTTGGACCAGTTTAATTTTGTTTTTCCTTTGTCACCTTTTTATTACCATTGTTACAAGGGATTAATTCACTTATCAAACTGGCTTAAAAGATTTCAGGTACCAAAACACAAATTTGCATCATAAGAGCTTACAAGGCACAAACAGACCCTGTAATCTTCTAGCTGAAAGGGTAATTATTTTGAATGGAGGGGATGACTTAATTTATTCAACTTGTATAAAAAAGGTAAAGTCTGCATACAAGCCAAGTGGCCCATCAGGCCGGAGCTTATCCCGGTCTCTGTAGCATGAAGCAACTAGGAGTATTTCTAGTCCCCCTTGGATAGGATGCTAATCCATTTGCAGGGTTACCCCCAGCATTGAATTTGCCAGTACCCATCACAACAAATGGGTGGAGAGAAGTACATGTACTGTGAGAGTGATTTGAAGCATCTTGCCCAAGAATGCAGCACAATGACCCCGGCCAGGGCTTGAACCTGGACCACTCGATCCGGAGTCAAGCGCACTAACTATGAGGCCACCAACATCACTGGGCTAGGTAAACTATCAATTTATCCCCGTGGGGGTATATGCTCCTTCCCTCTCCCATGTTCTTTCCCTATCTTCTATCCAAAATAAATGAATTACTGTACATGTACCTCAAATAGCGCAACATATGCACCTCCTCTATGAACTCGAAGCCTGCTTCCAATTTCCACATCTGTGGCATGTAGCAAAGTAAAGGAAGACGGAATAGCCTCGCTTGAATTTCGCAGATCACTACTGACCAGATCACCGGGAGAATGCTGCGAATCAAGAACAAAGAGTGATCTTTAGCTGACTACATTGTACCGTGTGTTACAAAAAAAGGACTTTCAAGAGGCCAGATTGGACTGTAAATTAAGGCTGTTTATTCACAATTCAATATTAGAAAACAGTCCTATGAAAATACGTGTGCTGATTGGTTAAAAATTGTGTTTCTATAACTTGATAGAAACACAGAACTAGCTGTTGACGCAATCATGATGGCACGAGCAAACAGAATTTAAATCTTGACAATCAAAGTTAACAAGTTGTTTTCCTTTTTTTTTCATCACGGTGTTTTCTACAAGAAATAGAAAACATGTTCTCTGTGTTTCTATTGAGTTATAGAAACACTTGTGAAAGTTTGGGAGAACTCGAAAAAGCTGTGGAAACACTCGCCTGCTGCTCGTGTTCCCACAGCATTTCTCCTTCTCCCAAACTTCCACTTGTATTTCTAAAACTCAATAGAAACACAGTACATGTTTTCTATTTCTTAAATAGATATCTGTTAATTGGACAGGCTATAATCTTGGTCATTTTAGTACTTACCCCCTACCCCCTCCAACCCACCAACCCCTATTTCAATGATAAAAAAATGACTGATCTGACATTTTTGTCTTGGCAGGAGTTCATCACTGATTTGTGAATGGGGGGTACAATGGCCAATTTCCTTTCTTTAATGTTCCTGGAAATTGAATTATCCAGTGGTATTTTTAAATTTTCCTCCCAAACATTGGAAAAACAAGAAAACATTGCCATTATGTGGATAACCTCTGACCCACTGCACATTAGTGAATGCTGGCATGCAATAGTTCGGCCAATCAGATCTGCATTTACTGTAGTATAGTAGAATTTTACTCTGTGGTAGTAAATATAATATTAAAGTACTTTAATTGAAAATATTATCTTGCATTTTAGTAAAAGTGCATAATAATATACATACTTTCTAAAAAAAGTTTTCATTTGAAAAACCAAATGTGAACCCACCATTTTCCAATGAAGAGTAAAAGAAGTGAAGATGTCTGTTGTTGAATCCTATGAAATGTATGAAACAACTATCAATAAACATATTACTAAGTATCTTATAGACTGCATGTGCTCTCCCATCCAGGGTATGAGTCAATGCAAACTCTCCTATCACTTTACTGACAGAGGCCAAACCCTTGAAAAACAGATCTGGCTGATATTGGAAACTGTTGGCTGTGTGTGTATTGTCAGTTATACATTAGCCCAGATATATACATGTAGACAACTCTGTACATGGACTGTGAAGTCCTACATGTATTGACCACTTGATACCTCAGGAACTAGACCACAAGTAAATTTTACAAAGTGCTGCAGCAGTGAATAAGCATAATTATGCAGCATGTCCTGTCATCTCAGGACTTGTAAGGAGTGGAATTTTTCCGTGATTAAGGGAAAATTCTAGAAGTTTCACTGATGTCCCAATTAAATGACATAGTACATGTGGCTAGAATGTAGAATTATACCAGAGAAATATTATTTACTTCATAACAAAAGCTGCTGCATCATGTGTAGCTTGATCTGATTCATTAGTATTGACAAACAAAACAAATTTATGACAAAAATTACAGTATGTTTAATCACTAGACAAACCTCTGAATCAGTCAACACCTCTCTGTGCAAATCTTTTATTTGGAAGAGTATTGTGATATCCCTAGAAGAAATTTTAAGCAAATAACAGTTCTTCTTTAAACTTTTTCATATTCATAACCATATACATTGTACATGTACCGGTAAATAGAGGGTATTGCATGGCCACAGCAAGATACAAAATTTCTCTTACTAAGACTTCAAGTCTGGGATAGTGTTTTTATCATTTTGCTACCACTTGATATACCTCTAAATGTTATGTAATATTTCATACAGGACATCACCTTACCTAATTTTTTCAAAGTTCCATTCAATTTTCTTGTATCTTACTTCTTCAATAGTCTGAGGAGAAAATAGCCGCAAACTTGTAAATTATATATATATAAAATAATGAACACATGTACCATTTGATTCCCCATGAAATGAAAGTCTCAACAATTAATACAAAAATAAATCAATTTTTAATAAATTAATATAAGATTATCTTCGCAGATATGCTCTGACAAGGCTAACATAATTTTAATCAATCAGGCTTTAGTGAATGTGTGAAAAGCCCTTAATTTGAAGTGCAGAGAGAGATGTAATTTTAAATATGAATGATCATCGCAGTTATGTAAATGTACAACTCCATGTGCACAACTTAATTAAGCAGTAGTTAAATAACAGGCATTATTTTCACAACTCCTAATAAGTTGTGCAGTAATAACTGCAATGATCATTCTCTTTATAATTAATTAATCATGGCAATATTATGTTCCATTTTTTTATCCACATTAACATGTCACTATGGAGAATATCTTAGGAAAGGTGTAATTGGTCCAATGTATTGCCTGCGTCCCCTCAGTGTACATTGGCTAGAGTAATTACTTACTTTTGGTTTTATGGCACTCAATTGAAAACTATTGTTAACTAGTTTCAGCACTCTAGCATGGCCTAGATGACAAAACAAGTGTGGGATCGTTTGGGGTGACCATATGGCTTCTCCTCCATCCTGGCATCAGCACTACACTGATGAGGCCCAGAAGGCCGAAACAGTACTGTCTGCAGTTAGTAATAAATTATGATTTATATAAGTGATTCACATACCAGTCCTGGATCATCATTCCATTGAACTTTCACACCTCGGACTGAAAAACATCTAAATTCTCCTATGGTAATTTTCACATTGGTCACTCCAAACCACCAGACAAGAATAAATGACAGAAAACAATTTAAAAGCCTGTAATAGATAGAAAACAGGATTATTATAAATTTTTTATGACATCCATGTAATATCTGTGCAATAACTACATTATAAACAAAGTTCTGCTAATTATATGGCTGGAGCTGTATCTTAGATATAAATAATGCACAATTCAGTTACCTCAGATTTTCATGTAGTGCTCATGGATAAATAACATTAATTTCCTCAGAGCTCAGTAGCTGGTATAAAACAGATAGTTCTTCAGACATTTTTGCTGATCAGATGTACACACCCGCAGAATGTATTGACATTGATTTAAACATTGTAATTTCATACTGGGAGAATATCACTATCAGTCTTTCCTGCACAGAACTCACTTTACCCAGTCCCTCAGGCAATGTTCACCCAGTACTGTCTAGCTACATGTTTAGTTACTATAAAAAAAAATTATACAGGTTTACAATGTACAGTTCCAGAAAATATCCATACTTCCCCCACGGAAGAGATTGTGTCTGAGACCTCCCACTCCTCTGGAAACTCAAATTAAGCTTCATGCATTTCTTCATTTATTTTTTTGTTGTTGTTGTTTTACAGAACCCTCTCCCCCCACCACTACCAGAAAATTTCAATTCCTTCTGTGACAGGAGTACAGATATTTCCTGGAACTGCACAATTTCATCACCTTCATACATGTAGCTGCTGGAGAGTAAGCTTGAAACACAAGCTTGACATGTGGCATTACGAATTATAAAAACAGGGGTGTGAATGGTAATGCAAGACTTTGCAAAAAGGTGAGAAAGGCATTTTCCTTTCCGAGCCCAAGACATTTTGACTTCCTCAACTGCAAGACCAAGACTTTAGAGTGTTTTAACTGTGAGCTCCAGATATTCAAGTTCTAAGACATTCAGACGTCATTTACATGTATAAATAAGAAAACGTGGTACTTCAAGACTTTCTTAGCCTTGCAAAAACTAAAAACTATGAGACAGCTTTGTGAAAAGATCGAAACTGCAAGACGTGCATATAATGTACAGCAAAAACAACGAGACTGCAAGACCAGTGAAATTCAAAGAAAACTTTGTGAGCCCCATGGTTTTTGACAGACCATTCACCACCTCGAAAAATGGTCACGGAAAAAGATAAAGCAAAATAACATTTCCAATTCTGGAACCATTTCAAATCACCTTTTCAATCATTTAATAAATTTCTTATTACCCAAGCACAAGGGAGGGAGGATAATATTGATCTTGAGCAGATCTTGCTGCGTTCTGTTCATGCTGTGAAGACCTCAAGGTCAACATTGCCTCAGTGCAGCCTATGTGCTTGATTAATATAAACTGATAAGATATCTTTATTTAGTTCCAGATTTTTAGAAGTTTAATTATCATCCACAACTCAAGACTGAGGATCACTCCAAACAAGTTCGTGACAAATGTCACGACACTGCGTAATATTTGCATTGTTTTGGATCGATTTCTACAATTATTGGATTTGGCACAAGTAAACTTCGACCCTTGGACCGGCCAAGCACAAAAATTCGATGAAATCTACAGTTACTTGCCGGTTTCACTTTGTGTCTTGTCTGCACTCTACAAAGGAGCTCTTTAAGTCTGATCGATGTACACTGTAGCACTACTGTGGGTTACACACAAGTCTACGCATTCACGATGGGCATGTAAGCTTCAATGCAAGAGAAGAAAGATAGGAATATATTGTGTTGCCTACCTATAATATTGTGAAAACTTACCAGGTGCTTATTCGAAGCCACAAGAAATATATCCTTAAATAAATGTCCACAATCAGAAATACCAAGGCGGTGATCACAGAAACTGCAGTACTTGCAGACGAAGAAATGAGTCTGATCATTGTGGACGATGATAACGTACTACATGTGGTAAGCGACTTCATCAACTTTCTTTCGATGACTTCCGCTGTGCAAGCGTCTGTTCGAGCAGAGAAGACTATTTCAATTTTGTAGTCGTCTAGCTAACAAAGAGAAACTGGTGTCTTGCCGCTGACAGTTTCTGTTTGAGAGCTCTGCCCATTCAAATGTTTCTAGATCAGTTAGATGATGTCATTCGCTCGCCTGGTCGATATGTAAAATTATGTAAATGAATCGTCTATGACCTTTCCCCCAACACGTGACCAATCACACCACCTTTTGCAATTTGATTCCAAATCTGGCAGGATCAAACATTCCTTTGGAAAAGACTTTCTTCTTCATTTCATTTTCATTTTCGCAAAGTTTAGGTTTAGGCCAAAAGAAAGAAGCTTCCTCAGTCTTGCGCGTTTTGGTTTAGTTTCCTTTGTTGTGTTATGTAAACTCACACAAACTGTCTCTTAGTGGGAAAGACCGCTGCTTGCTACTCCGTATACAGTTCCTGTAAATTCCAAGTAAAGTTGCCTTTTTTTTTCTTTTCTTTTTAATTTCGGCTAACCCTAAAAAACACCTGAACATTTTTAACGATGCCTATTTCAGATCTAAACACTAAACCTGCTTCCTTGCGGACGAAGTCGTTGAGAATTTCAAGGGCACCTCAAGGAATATTTGCACGATAACCCTTCTCGAGTATTGAACTATTCAAATGAATGTTTGCGCTTCGTTTTCCTCCACTCACTTTTTTACTATTTATTTCTATCTATTTTTTTAAACTTTTTTTAGTGGTCTCTAGACTTTTAGCAAGTCAGGATGGGTTCCCCCCTTTCTATCGCCCCTCTCAGTTTTCCATCAAATCTAACCGGTACAAATGCTGTAAGCAAAAACCGCATTCAGATTTTATCAAAATTGATCGAAATAGCGTGGGCAAAAAAAATTAGTTCAGGTCTTACAGAATGAATAACAGGTGGATTTCTAACATCTCTTTTCTTGCCGTCCATATTTTCGTTTGTTTTTTCAGCTCTCGCCGTGTGCTCGTTCCCTTACAATGATTTGTTTTGTTTTAGTTGCTTCGCTTGACAAATTAAAATAATGAAAGCGATATTGTAGCAGAAACTAAAGAACTTGACCAACCAATAAAACTTACAATCAAAATAATCGTTTACAGAAATAAATAATTCAACACAAAAATATAGTTGTACGACCTCCGCACTTTTAAAAGTAGATATCTAAAAAGGATATCTTTAAAAATCACTCGCAGAAAAAATAATTTGTGCACAGGACAAAGCCTTCGAAGTTCAGACCATGAAATTGACCCCGACTCAAAGGAAAAATCTAGTTCCGATCGTTTTATTTTTGGCGAATCTTGTTTTCCTTTATCTCGGCGGGCTCATCTTCGAATCGATAGAGTACGAACCTAAAACGAAACACAGAACCGTAGACGATGTTAGTTCGTTTTTGCAAACTTTAAAGGACACTTCCATCGGAAAGGAAATTTTACCGCCTGATTTTGACAGCAAAGAAGTTGTAAAAGGCCTGAAGACTGAATCGCTGAAAAATCTCGACAGCAAGTTTGAGAAGATAAGGAGCGACAGGACAGCTGCTTCGAAACCTAGCTGGAGCTTTTCAAATTCGCTCTTCTTCGCAACAACTGTCGTAACCACGATCGGTAAGAATTAATTCTTCTAATTTTAACCGCTATTCAATCGTTTTTCTCAATTTAATTTCGAAAATAACATCTTTTTACAAAAGATTCACTTTTTTTGTAGATACCGTATAGAAGTTCCGAGCTCTTTGCTCTACCAACCACGCATTATACTGATTTGTATCAATCTTTTGAAAGTATTTTGGGTTATAGTGTGGTTTACCTGGGCTAATTGTCAAAGCTTCAATACAAAATCCTCAGCTCTTAGTAAAAACAGATCGTTTTCGTTTAAAGTAATGCAAAAATCGAGAGTATAGATAATCTATTCTGTCCATACTGAGTAAACTTATTTTTAGTCACTTCTTAAGAAGCATCTTTTGTTGTCTTGTTTTTGTTTTTTGTTTGCTTTTGTTTTTTGTTTGTTTTTCTTCTTATTTTCTTCTTTTTTTCTTTTCAAATTTAGACTCAACATATCCTTTCCATGTCATATTAACCGCCCAAAATGCTTTTGTTCGTCTTCCGTAAACTTGTCCGTTGAAAAGTCATTATTTCATTAAGTTTGATGTATTATTACACGCGATCCTTGACACTTTCTTTCGCAGTTCACACCTGTCTCGGGGGAACGTCTTTGAAAAAATCTTTTTGCCAAAACAAAAGGAAATATCTTACAAAGGTCGTTAAAATTGAATTAAAATCATACATGTTTACTTATTACAAAGTTTCTCACCCACAATTAAGGCCCCGTTCACACCACACCGGAGGAATTTGAAAACACAGCTTCTCTGGCACAGTGTACCTCATGTAGCATGCGCGAAAAGTCATTCTCTTTTTCTTAAGGTGGCTGAACACAGTTTTTGATACCTGTGTTTCATTCACCTTTTTCTCTAAAACCCTTGATCCTTTGGTCGCCAAAAATGGCAGCAAGCAATTTAACAACACAAACTTCGGTTTTTTGATAGTTAAGCTGACGTATGTGCCGTTGCCATGGCAACATGAATAAATAGAAAAAGACCTTTAAAATCGGTTTTGTTTATTTGCAGAAAATCTCGTCATTGGATTTTCTTTATAATTTGCGTGCAACAAGCTTGTGACGATGCTCACAAGTTAACACTATTTTAATAATAATTTAACAGAGAGATCTTTAATTATTCCCCCTTGAAGGTTCACTGGAATATTTAGAATTTCCTTTGTTAAAGTTCAATTTTTTTCAGTAGTCCAGTTACTTATTTCCTAAAGTATTTTCGTGCCCAATTTCGTGAAATTCTAATGAGTGGTTCTCGAGAAATAGGCGTATTTCCGAGAGTGCAAATTTTCATTCAATCGCAATTTTTTGACTTACTACGCATGCGCTCCATTTAACTGGGTTCTTTCGGTAACAAATAAAAAGCTTAGAATTGCTGGGTTCTTTGCATCGTTACGTTTTCTAACATATATTTGTAATAAAAGACTAAAGCCATCAATACACTGCGTTCAATTATTGAGAAAAATAGCACAGATAGTGCGGGCGTCGAGTAAATAAAATGATCGCTCTATTGACGGCATGTTTGTCTTTTGCAATCCTTGTGCGCGCCCTGAATTGCATCAGCAAAAGCGCGCGCGAAAACTGTGTTCGGCCACCTTAAAAAGAAACGAAAAAATCTGCTGTTATAAGATGTATTGCCAGAAGTCAATATGGTAACTCGAATAACCAGAATAACCTGTGAGCCACACATTTCAATCATAATCCATTGGGAAATCGATGGGTTTGCTCATAGTGCACTTTGATTTCAGTAAAGAAGTTTCTTTCTCTATTAGGTTATGGTAACCTGGCGCCAGTTACAACGGGTGGCCGCATGTTCTGCATTGTGTACGCTCTCATCGGAATACCGCTGACCCTGATGCTGCTTGCCGTGGTGGGAAACCACATCGTTCATTACTTGAACGACGCATGCGCATGGCTGGTAAACCGCATAAGGAGGTACCACAGTGATTACGAGTTCGAGTCTGCAGACGCGCAGATCAATGCTCCAGTGTGGATCGCTCTACCAATCATATTCCTGTTTCTAGCAGTGATGTCCTTTATGTACTGTGCCCTAGAGGGTTGGGACTTTGGAACAGCGCTTTATTTCATTTTTATCACGTTTACCACCATCGGATTTGGAGATGTCGTACCTCAGTCTCAAGCGGTACGTATGCTGTTCTCTGATTGGTTTAGGTCTTGCGTGTAGCCTTAATAATTATTTGCTAGAAGTTGCTTAGGTTCATGATCTCTAGTTTAGAAGACAGGGTCGATAAAATCGAGACCAGCTCAACCCTGCTCTTACTGCAAAAGATGTAACTCATCAATCTACGTTCCGTATTTGATATAAAGGAGATTAACCGAACTGAAGAAAGAGATGAATTTTTTGAGCTAGCGACACGAAATCAGCGCTCGACCCCAAAATGCTGTTATGCTCGACTCCAAGAACGCGGTTCTCTATGTACTACCTAAAAAAACCTAATGTAGGTTAAGCGCAACTGGCTACTCTAAGGCTAACGCTTACAGCACGTTCGACCGACCAAAAGTTTACAACCTGATTAGACTCCATCTATTAATTCTCCCGTCGTCTTAACAGCTAGAAAGCCTCCCCTCAGTAATTCCATTTAGCCTCCGCCTTTTTCAAGGGAAGTGCGCGTCTCTAATAAACTCTTCCCGTGGCATCGTACCGTACGGGAGAGAGCCCTTTAAGTCATATAACTGCTTTCTTCCCAATGCTCCTCCCCCTGTACCAAGAATTATTTTTAATCTTTTAGCTGATGTAAATATTCAAAACTCAATTATAGCGCCCAGGTGTATGTTAAGTCAAATCATTGCGGTACATGTCTGCACTTTTAAACTTGCCTTTACTGCGCCTTTCAATAACATGCGGACTCAAAGCTCAACCGACAAACGCGTTTTTCGCTATTGTCAATCAAATTTTCGGCGGCCCCTCGCAGCTTCCGACTACTTCCGAGCACTGTTTTGTTGTCTGAACTGTACTCAACGATTTGAATAACCGCGCGCTCGGCAGTAGTCGGAAGCTGGGAGGAGCCGCTGAACATTTGATTGACGGTAGGGAAAAACGCATTTGTGGGTTGAGCTTTGAATTTTAGAGTCCGCATGTTATTGAAAGGAGCAATAAGAATAGAACACTGAGCGACAATTAAAATAAAAACTAGTATACGGAAGAAACAGCCTCACACAATTATAGGAAGAACGCGTGAACATGCACGAGAAAGCGAAAAAAAAATCATTAGCAGGCCACTAATTTTTTATATCTACAATAGCCAGTTCATATTTTCTCTTAAAATTCGTGCCTTATTATTATTATTATTATTATTATTATTATTATTATTATTATTTGACTGCATGGCATGCTTCAGCTCAGACAGCCCCACGCGTTCTAAGAACACCTTGACATTTTTCCATGTTTTGATCTAAACTGTTTCTTACTTTCATTCCTCATATCTCTACTGACTATGCTGCATGAATTAAATTCTCAGTGGCGGGTATAACTATCTATAACTCTTCTTCAAAGGTGCTGGGCCAAATAAAATTTAAAAAAATAAATCAGTTTATGTAAGTGTCGAAGAGTTTAGCATTACTCTATTAAATGGGGACGCTGAAACAAGCAAACAAATATTGTAAATTGAATTGAACAGAAACGTGGTACGTAAATATCCCAACTGGCAGGAGGCTGACTATTTACAAAGCGCGGAGGAGTTGAATCTGGGACCACCAAACACATATTCATCTAGTGGCAAGGAGGAGGATTTGAACTCGACACCTCCCTTATAGGCAAAACTGAAGGTTAGACTACCAGACTACCAAAATTGGAAACGTCTAGTTACCTAGCACCTTTGAGGATCGCCATCTATGTCATTTGTTCTTCAATACTTAACATGGTCTGTCTATAGTCTATTAATTCTTTTTTCTACGACCCTTTCTCTTCAGGTGATCTCATGTCAAGGGCTTAACTTTCTTTTCACATTCACACTAATCACCTTTTCGACTTATGGACTACTCACAGCAGATTACTAACCATCAAACAACGGACCTTCAGATCATAAAAAAGACAATGACGTATCACAGCTAATATAAATCTAACATGTGTCGCAAACGTGACACTAAAAAAAGTCTCTTAACACAATCTCTCTCTAACACTTAACTGTCTTCTCTTAGATATACAGGAATCTTATTGGACGGTTGATCTATGATGTCCACGTGACTCATCACGCTTAACGCAGTTCACACTTCACGTACATTTCTTTCTTGCAAACAAGGCTACCACAGTCTTGACACATCTGAGGCCTCTGCCTAATCTCAAATGCAACGACTGAGTTCCTCTTTGGAAAATTAATTCTGTTCAGTATATTTACCCAAAAATTCAATGTTAATGGAGTTCTATATGGCAAGCGCAAAAATTCGTGGTCTAGTTCGCCCTTCCTGAATGTTTACTGGTGTCTTATCTCTTCATAAAGCATCTTCTCATAAAAAAAGCTGTGCTCTTCAAGTCATGCACTATCCAGTATTCTTCTAGTACTAATTTCCACCCCTCGCTCCCAGATCTCTTGTGAAGAAAACTAAAGGCGAAGATGTTTTTCCCAAGAGTACTGGGAACGAAATCTTATGACCGCATTTTAAACCGTTCTTCATTGAAAAACTTGCTGCTTAACAAAATATGCCCATTTCATTTCATTTGTCGTTTCTTTAACACTGAGGAAAGGAGAAAGCTTCAGCTACTTTAATTCTGTTTTTTTTAAATTTGTTTTTCTGTTGATTTTAACTTTTTTTATCGTTTCTACGTACTATTTTATTTGTTGTATAAAAAATATTGCACGTGCATGAGGATAATTGCATGACTTTGTTTTCTTCTCTCCTCAATGTCCCGAACAGCTTACGTTGATATTTCAGGGTATCTGGATCAACCTTATGCTGCTCTATGTTGGCCTGTCAATTGTCTCCATAACTATCAACCTCTGTGCGCAGAGTCTCATGTCTCAGCTGAAAAAGACTGGCATCTACTCAAAAATCCTGCAGCTCTTCAGTTCCTCCCAGGGGGACTCGGCCGAGGACAGCAAAGCTCATGCGCAAGATGGAGAAACCGCAAGTAAGAGAGCCCGCAGGTCCAGCAGGAGAGAAGGAGGAAAAGAAGAAAGTATTGCCATGTCAGATCTTGAAAATAAATCGCAAGGAGACAGGCAGGATACTGATATAGAGGATGAAAATCATTCTGCAAGGTTGAAGATTGTTCGAGATGCCGATGCCAGAGGTTACGGAACTCTGCAAGAATAGAATGCTACGCTAAGAATCGCTGTTCAACAAAACTGAAAAAAATGCACAATTTCTTGCATGGGTGCAAAATTGAAGAAACGGGCGCGATAACAGTTTTAAATGTGGAATTTATCTTAGCTTGTCAAATCACAACTAGCTGTCTATCCACTGAGTTATGGGTCCTTGAGCCATCTCTACCAGCGTATTTACACACGGAATATAAAAGCTGACTTAAACTGAACAATTTTGCGTACGCATCATTATATTTAAAAGAAGCAAAGTACTTAGTAAATGTACACTGAGCTAGCTAGCTACAAGGAATTTAAGGTATTAAAGGAATGAGCAGTTATTTGTATTTCTATTACCATTGATACTTTTCTGTCTCTATTGGCACAATAAGTGTTCATTTGACTGGGAGTATCGAGTAAGGTCGGGCTGATTATTATTTGTTTCTTGGTGGGCTGGGGTGGGGGGCCTTCAGTAGCGTCGCGAGGAATATTTTGAAAAAAAAGGCGCATCCTGCTCGCTCTCACGCTGGCTTCGCTCGGGGCTCAAAGCAAAATAACTCGCAGAAAAAAGATCTGTAGACACACTAGCATAGAAAAGTAACCTCTCATATATTTACGGCTACACCTGACATGATAAGTCGAGCGGCCAGGGGGGAACTCCCATGTAAAAGGACGGGGGTGCTCATCGTACCTTTTAGGAGCGGTTTTAATTTGGTACCCCTTCGGGTGTTCAGCCTCAAAATGTTCACAGTGGGAGCTTACACGGTAGTGCATTGAGCCGAAAAAAATATGCTAGGAGACATTTGACGATCAACTTTACGAGTAGGACGCATTAGAAGCAATCGTCTTTATGACTATTTAAGTTATTAAAAAGTGTTGTTTTACAATTGATACTTCTTAGGGGTGAAAAAATTTTCAAGCCACGCCCACAAAACAGGATCTTGGTACCTCATATAAGGATTTTTTCAAAATTTCGGACGAGCAGCCCCGTCCTTTTTACACGGTCCATCCCAGGGGAGAGGGGGGGGGGGTCGCCCTTTGCAACAAATAAAAGCTAACTGCAAGCAAACTTCAGTGAAACTAACCACAAGTAAACAGTAATGTATGTGCACTTTTACTGAGCAGGTATGTTTTGCAGGTTGCAGGCTGCAGGTTGAAAATTCGACTTTTAAGTCCGAGTGAGTCTACTTAGCACTTTGGTTAAAGCCTGAATGGCACTCCGGTTAGCCTAAATTAGCTTAGGTTGCTTGCGGTTAACGTTTATACTGGGGTTTATATATTCAACTCAAATAGACAAGTCGTTTCAACCTGTAACCTGCAAAATATACCTGCCGACTTTTTACTACTAAAAGGAACTCGCTGAAACATATACAATCAAGCTAACCGGCAGAGTAGGAAACAAAATGATATAAACAATCAAAATATAACGGGAAAATTACGAAACTTTAGAGAGAATTCAAAATTTATGGGGTGGGGGAGGGTAGAAGGATTTGTAGCAGACAGAAATTTTCTCTTGCGGCAAGTTAAAGGGGGTGCAGGAGGGAGAGGTCAACTTCGCTTGCGTTGGCATGCGATTGCGCGCCCGATGATCTTGGC
>Ga0126339_10000849_pt1 | contig 18895 bp, 5 predicted proteins | sample OrbTmetagenome_2_FD_92532 | JGI IMG/M metagenome (GOLD analysis project Ga0126339, IMG submission 92532) | Coral microbial communities from Petempiche,Puerto Morelos, Mexico - Orbicella T R C metagenome | ecosystem: Host-associated > Invertebrates > Cnidaria > Coral | place: Petempiche,Puerto...
AACGCAAGTTTATCTCTATTCACCTTTAAATGGCAAGGAAAGTCACTGTAAGTAAATTCAATTGAGTTTTTTGAAGTTGTGAGAGTTTGTTTGGCTGTTTGTAGCTCGGCGCTGTAATGGCGCGTAATCCTGCGTGACTCTCGCTGTGCAATTTTAAGTAAAAAAAGAGTCCATTTCAGTCGAGTTTATCTCTCCGATCGTTGCCGTATTTGAGAGAATTTCTGTGGAATACACTTCACGAATTTCCTCACTATCTGCTACTCAATTTACGGTAGAAAATTCTGATTTCGAGTGATTCGCAACAACTGACAGAAATTGTTTTCGTAGTACACCTTCAAACTTTGCACAAAATTTCACACCGGAAAAACACTTTTAGAGAACTTAAATGGTGAACTAAATGCAACTAACATAGAGTAGTTCGGTATAAATCTGTTCTTTAATACATCTTTCTTTTTCTAGTATCTGAGTTACTCGCTCGTTCGCTCGTTAGATTTTTTACGAATGGTTTGTAGAGTCTGTAGACGGTGCGTAAGCCAATTCAATGACAAAGCTGCGAAAACAAACCCACTTGTAAGCCAATTCACCGCAAGAAAAAAAGATAAACATGTTATTGTCCGGCTTAGGGTCGGTCCGTATAGTGAAAAACTGTGACCTCGGGCTTGAAAGACCTCGGTCACAGTTTTTCACTATACGGACCTCCCAGCCGGCCAATAACATATATTTCTTTATTTGTGTCATGTGAACCGCTGTGAACCGTTGTCAACCGTTGTGAATCGTTGTAAAGCCACCTCAGGGCATATATTCTGCCAACAACATCAAGGACAGAAGCAGAAAATCTGTTTTTTTTTTGGGTGGCAACTGTTCCCGAGAACTGTCGCATTGTCAACGATAACTTGTGTAATGCCAGACTTCTACTGCTGAGTTCAATCACTGGGTTTGTTATCAGTAAAATCACTCAGACAAATTTCGCGAATCAAAATCTACACGGACGTAAATTTGGGTCTTTAATTTGCCGACAAACACGATTTGTTGTTTTCTAACTTGTGTGGACTCAATCTGTGTTTAGCGAGACCACTAAAGCGGCCGCTAATACGCGGAGACTGGAAACGAGTCTGCGGAAAACTATTCTGCACTGCTCTTAAACCTCCAAATCCTGACCTAAACTACAACTAGACGGTTTCTATTGCAATTGTTATGGTATTTCAGTATTTCCAACACATATATAGTACATTTCTATTCATTTTCGCTGAAAGGCAATTTCAGACTGTAGCTCTAGGACAGAATTATATCAAGATTATCAGTGACAAGTCAAATTCTGTGGCTATTTTTTTGCGAATCCAGACAGATATATTTCACCGAATTTGCGAGGTAGACCAAAACCATGGCAATACACAAGATGATGGAAAATACTTTTTAAGACGATTTCTTCTCTCTAAAGCCTTCTGGGGCAAAATAGTGGAAAGTTGCCGATTGTGCAAACTCTTGTAACTTGAATACTCCCTAAAACATATCGCCAAAATTCCGGTTAATAGCAGAGCCGCCCATGTAAATTAACCTTATTCCCTCAAATAAATCCAAGGTATATATATAAATGATTATTTCCCCTTTTTCCCAAGACCGCTAGGAGGTTCTCAGGTTCAATGTTTATAAGCGTTCATAAATAAAAATAATTTTCTTTCAAAGCTATCCTCAGTCAATACATGATGATCATTATGCACACAATGAGATGAAAGAAAAGATATAGTATAAAGTTTTACGTGGCCCGTAAGTAAAGACATTTACTTGCGACCTGCGCTTTATCGTCAGGTTTTCTTTGCTGAATAATTAAGACCGCAAAGACGACACGATGCCACAGATCACACCCAGTTCTCAACGGAGAGTTAACCTGTAACGAAGCTTAAGATGATTTCAAAGGAAAATATTGAAAGAGAAACCTGTGCAATAATTCCCACTTGTAAACAATTCTAGAACACTAACGCTTAGTGATATAGGTGCCTTCGATTCGTTGGGCCAACATTAACAGACGGAGTTGAAAATAATAATTCCTGTCCAAAACCTGTCCCTCTTCCTTTTAGGCCCTTTGATAAGGGGTGAAGAAAGGACGTTTTCCTTAATGTGCTGTGAGTCAGTACAAGAGAAAATCAATCCAAATATACCAACTTGGTCTTCTTCGATCTAGTCTTGGCTGTGACTGCTACTGACCTGGTCACATTATGTAGAATAAAAAGAAACAGATCTACGTAGTTTATTTCAGCGTATACACCGTAGGTAGAAAATGGCGAACCTCAGTGAAACACGGCATCGTGATGTGTGTCGTGGCTAACTTGTTCCCATTACACAAATGCGTGACGAAACTTATTGTGGACGGCAAGCAACCAAAGCCAGTCACTGGCAAACCAAAGAGAACTCAACTGAACTGCATGTCAATGCAGAGTATCTGATGGTTTCTGTGTTCCTATATTACAGCTACAAAACTACACTCAGCTACATAAACAGACACACCTACAGTGACAAATGTTCGACAGAATAGAGTATTATAAGGTGACTGTTAGTACCAGGAGTAATTGCTGGGACGCTATAAGAATTACTCTGTGATGATTTTGTTTTCTGTTCAAATGGCAAGATGACAACACACCTGGTCCATATATAAGCCGGTTATCGCTAAACTTGCAGGATTAAAATTTAACCCACGTCATCAATTCCTTTTACGTGAGAAGCAACTTCCACTGCTAAGTTTAAGTTACAGTTTGAAAGTAAAGCTAGGGCAAAAACTTACGGAACAAAAAATCGTCAATAAGTGATACAACTGAAATGTTCATTGACATAAATCTTGGATTGTTGAAAGCCGATTAAACCCGTCCCTGAATTCTACAGATGGCATTATCTACCGGTTTGTTGCAAAGACGGTGACCCAAGTATGCGATATTTTCGTGATAGGTAGTTACTTTTTGTGTTCAAGAATGCGATTACTTACGATTTTGTTCTAGTGAGCCGTGGTTGGCGTAATTGTCTGCTCGCAAAACGTTTCTTGGACTATCTTTTCACATAAAAGAAGAGATATAGAAGGGGAATACCAACAGAAGAAAACAAATTCACTAAAAAAATCCAAGCAGAAAGGTACTTTTTAGAGGACAGCACGGTGGCATTTTTGAGCGATTTCAATGTCGTAGTTAAAGTGTTTTAATTCATTTTTATGGTGTCGAGGGAGGGCCTACTGAGAACTAAAACTGAGTACACAAATAGTGAGTTGTCGCGGCGTAATAAACATTTTCGTTTCTCTTTAAATCAAGATGCTTCCTTCAACATTCACTCATTGAGAAACCGAGGAAAAAAACCTAACTAGATATTCCCACAGACCGGGGCTAGTCATTAACTGTAGTCTGTTTCATACGCAACAGTAAAAATAAAAAAAAAATAAATGAGTATCCCACGTGGCGTAAGTTTAAATCATAGCCAAGTCATCAATGAGCGATCGCGTGAGATTCACGTAAGCCTGGACAGCTATGTAACATATACCAAGTAAACATGTTTAACTGCTATACGTGCAGGTAACTGAAGAATCCCTGGCCGTACATTGGAATACAGTGTAATATTAATATGAAGTGTTACAAAGCATAATTTACTTCATGATTCTAAGATTCTAATTACATGAGTCTGTAATTAAAAACAGCGAATAATTTAAAGACATCAGCCCAGACTTGACGCAAATTTACAAAAAACACGTTTTTCACACCATTTCACCTTCATTCAGTTTCTTCTTGACTTATTTTTTTTTAAAATAAATGATTTTCAATGCTTTTCACACTTTTTCACCTTTATCCAGTTTAATTCTTCTTGACTTAATTTTTAATGAAATCGATGATTTTCAATAAAGTACTGAATAGTTTTCGATTTTGAATTGTTCGGTGCTCATCTATTTTAAACAAGCTATTTTGTAAAGAAAATCACTCTTGAAAAGCATTGGAGAGTCATTTCAGTTCCCGTCTGAGGTAAACGTTGATAACTCTCCTAAGGCAAGTTTTAGCACGTCACTGTTCTTCACATTACGTCACAAATTTGTTTTCAGGAGAACAGGGAAATGCCCTGTCGTCATGTCTCTAATTTCCATGAATTCCCGGATGCGTTCCGTTGTATACCGAGCAATATCAGTTCCACATTCAATAAGCAGTATAGCACATTTATAATGAGCTTTCTTAAGTGCGGAATGAATCGGCGGAAAACCATCTTGGTCGACGATATTAACCAAGGCGCCGTATTGAATGAGGGTGTGAATGCTTTCCAGGTCTCCAGCAGCGGCTGCTTTGTGTAACAATGAGCGACCACTGGGACTTAACTGATTCACATCTATTCTCTCCTTTTCAATGACTTCCTTGACTTCCGCCGCTGAATTCTCACCAATTGCACTCAGAAGCATGGCTGAAGGTGAGAAGGAAATTTTTCGACCCCGCTGCTTCCTGTTGAAAGTTTGTTCCTCGAGTTTTTCCAAGGAAATACGTTCATTGTTATTAACATCGCTCTCACTCTTTTCCTCGAAAGGAGTTTTTGAGTCCAGTGTTCCAAAAAAGTGCTTTCGAAGTCTTAAGATGACCCTTACGAGCATCGGGACAGTTTTGTTTTCTTTCTTTTGAAGGCAGCCACCAAAAATGTCCATGTCCCCCTGCTCTTCGTCCAGGTAATATTTTACTTGCGGCTTTTTATAGAGAGATGCTGATTCCTTGCGTGCATTCAACACATATGTAGAAATGGCTTTCAGTTCCTCTCTAAAGTCTTCAGCTGTAGGAATTCCGGTCTGACATTCACATTGATACTGGCACTCGCAAACACGGTCACTCGTAGAGAGATCACTAGTATCTACACTTGAAGTTGGCGATGAAACTCTTATTTGCCCAGTTGTGTATTCACGCCGAAGAATATCCCCCATGAGCTGTTCGTGAAGAGATGGAGCGCGAGCAGGGCGTGGTAGGGGTGAAAGCCTGAAGCTGCGAACATAGGGTTCACTGTCAGACGATGGCTCGTTATCTCTGAAGTATGACGAAGTTGAGGAGGGGCGGGAGTTTCTTTCCAAAGCTGAATGTTCATAATCGGGAATGACAAACTGCTTTCTCTCATTATAATCCTGACGAGACAGCGAGTCTTTGCGAATTTTCCATGGGTAGATGCCACCGTTATTAGAGCTGATGCTTGTGAGAGAAGAATAAGAGCTCTCTGATCCGGAGACCTCGGGCGCTGCATCGTGATTAGTGGTAATAACATTCCCTGAAGGCGTTTGGCTTACCAAGTCCGGATTTGGTGTGGAGTCAAAGAACACATCATCACTCAACGCTGACATCAACGTCTCCGAAAACCCGCTTTCAGTTAAGACGTCTGCCTCAAAGGGAAACTTCGAGTGTGTGTTATCATGTGGAATTCTTTTCTCCAGATGATTCTCGAATTCATCTTCTCTCGAATGGAAGTGAAACTTCGAGTGTGTGTTATCATTTGGAACTCTTTTTTCCGGATGGTTCTCGAATGCATCTTCTCTGGAATGATGCGTGTGTGGTCCTCGCTTTGGTGCGTGAAGATTTCGCATAATTTGATGATAACTAGGGTGTACCGGATGGCTTTTTGACCGCGTGGTGCGGGCGGCGACCTTGTCATTGCTATCAGTGCTAATTGCTTTGTAATCATTGTTGTAGCCAACAATGCCAAAGAATTGATCATTAAACTGTGAAATATGCCCATCAGCCTCCTGGTACTGTGGTTTTGTTTTGTCAACTCGAAATAGTACTGCCTTTACAGCTTCGCCGTTGTTGTTTACATCTGCTGGGACGTTTTGAATGTGTTGTCCGCTCTCATTGCCGTCTGTGTAACCAGTGCCATTGTTTGTTAAAAGACTCTTAGCGTCAAATCGTTTACGAGTATAATAGGCGTGCTCGTATCTTTGTTCTTCTGGAACGTGATTCATTTGCATTTCAATAAGCTTGTTACTCGCAACAGCGTCACAGTTCATCGTTTCGTTCTGTTTTAATCCATGGTTTCCGTTCTGGTATTGCTCCACTTGCCGTGTAAAATAAACAACGTTTTCGTACTTTCCATCCTTCACGAGTAGTGGATAATCTGCCATTGCTTGCTGTCTGTCTGGTTCCGTGTTTGTCGAAGATGATTGTTCAAACGCATCACTGAGATTTGCATTTAATTTGGCTGGATTCCTTTCATAATAGAATGCTTCTCGTTCTCCTAAAGTGTCAACAAAATCGTAGTTAGTGTGATCGCCCTCAAGTGGCTCCGAAACAACATAGATCACGTTGTAAGATGGTTCACCGGCTTTTTCTGTGTAATAAGCGCTGATGTCAGGTTTAAAATCACTTGAGCTCTGTTTGTATTCCATGTATTTCTCGTTGTCACAGTGCATTGACTCTGAAGAGTGATTGTAAACTTGATCAAATGTTGCCCCATCAGAAGGATGCGTTGATTGAGTTGTTGATTGTTTGAACAAAGACCTCAATTGCTCATCCACTGCCCTCTGCTCCTTGATTTCGTCAGCTGCGAAATGACTTTGAAATCTTTCAGAATGATGTCGAGTAATGGGTTTAAACGAGTTAACGCCACTAGAGCTGATGCCTTGAGAAGGCTCTTTAGCCGTTGCTATGCCAATAGTAAGGCCATATTTGCGGCTTAAAGGCAGCTTATAATCTTTGCATTCTGTAGACACCATTTTCTCTTCTTGATCGTATTCAATGTCGATAGCACCTCCAACTTCCCGTTTCCCTTCAAACGGATCATAGGCATTGGAATGTGATCCTCTTGAATTAAGTAAACAATCTTCCGAAGGAATTATCTCGGAGACACGTTCATTCCTCTGAGTACACATTTGCTTTTCGCTTGTACCAAAGCTGCTTTGGCTCGGTAGCGGTATCACTTCATTCGCAAACGATTTTAGCGAATTGGTAACACTTGGAATGCTTAAATCTCGCTGATTAGCATTGATCTTATTCTCTGTGGCGCCGTCGTTATCGCCGATAAATGCGTCTTCACAGGTAATATATTTACGCGCATTATCATCCATTTCTGACCATATGAAAGTTTGTTTTTCTGTTGTAAATGAATAAGAGTCATTGTCTTTGTAGCTGCCGACGGGAATAATGAGATAAGAAGTGCTGCGTTCGAGCTCGTGTTCTGAATCTTTAGAGATCGCACTATCAAGGCGCGAACTGTTGTGTTCACCGTCGCTGGAAATAGGTTCTGAACAACTCGAACCGGAGACGTGCCTTCTCCCACATTTCTTGATTGCCGTTACAGATGCCGCAGACGAGCCGTCTTCTGGTAGCAAATTGGCTGCCAAGTCTTCTTGAATTGCCAAACTGGTTTCAAGCTTCCTTTCTAATGCCTCGATTTTCCAGGAAAGAAAATGCAACTCGTCGAGGATTTTTTCATCACTGGCCATAAGAAATTCACAGTCCAACACAGTTCTTTCCTTGCTTTAAATTGTATTAATTTTCTGGAATCAAGTCATCGTCTAAAATGACTTTAACCCGGACACGTGTGAACAGCCATTCTGATACAACATGAACAAGTGTGGCTTTCTTGAGGGCATATACTTTTCCAAAACACGATATCGTTTCCTGACACTGTGACCAAATCGTCAAAGACGCGGGCGATGATCCTCGTGGGACACATGCAAGCCCTCCCGTTGTGTCAACCACATTGTCATGCGCGTTGATGCAAAATGTATGTACTTGGTAATCGATTGTGACGGAATAACACTACTGTGAAATATGACCGACAGCTGTGAATGTAGCTCGAGGAAATTGCTATTGCTTAATCCTTCAAACGCTATTTGTCGAGGCACGTACGAAGAACTTTATCGATTATCGATGTTAGTCATGTTAGAGAGGTCTGCAAATGTATTCCGTGTCCCTCAGCACCTATTTGTGAAATGTCCTGTACTTTGTTTTGGTGGCATTACGTCACACGTCACTGCTTCCCTACACTCATTACAACTCATTTTAGGCCTATTCTGGTAATGGTTAATACCTGCACGTAAATAAGAATACCGAAATCATAATGTATTTTATTTAAGACTTCTTTATCCATTAAAGCTGTCTTGACTCCCTAGCGATGGCAAGCACGCCGTGAAGCCTGCATGGAGAAAAACATACTGAACCCAAATTATTATAGGCCCCGTCCACACCACGCTGGAAGTATATTTGAAAACGAAGGTTTCACCCTGAAAACGCATCAAATGTTTTCCGCCCACACAACCGTGGAGGAATCTAAAAACGCAACAATCACCGGTCATTTTAGATTTGTGATTAAGGAAAACAAGGCCAGGGAAATCGTTTTCAAAACGTTTTCCGTCCAAATAAAAATGCAAAGCCGACGTCCTCAAAGTCCTCCTGCTCATGGAAAGCTCCGTTTTCGTGACGGATTTAGTATAGCCGGTAGGCCAAACCCTGGAATTAAAGCTGCGTTCTCAAATTTCTCCGGCGTAGCAGTGTGGACGCTGCCGTTGGCAATCCGGCCATCTGATGAAAGTTTCCAAATCTGCGCGGTTCTCTTGTTTTCTGTCATTTCCCGTGTTTCGAGCCTTTTGTTCCCTAGGAAACTAGAGGCAATATTCTACATCGCAGAAATGACCTGCCGTAAGATTAATTGTAGTTATTCGTCTTGTTTTAATTTGCAGCTTAAGATCATCTTTTGCGATACGACACTAATCCTTTCCATGCATATTTAAGAGATATTTTAATCACGCAAGAAATAAAATGGAATGAACACCTTAGAACCAGGAAATTTTGTTGAAAAGCTGATCAACCAAGCCGTAGCTTGACTAAACCTTGAGTCACTTAGAGTCTGTTGGAAGTCGTTGAAATTTCGAGCACGTGCCCTTTCACGGTCTTGCATGTGAAAGCTGAAACACCTCACGGAACCTTTGAGCCATGAGTGCCAAGTTGCCGACCACAATGACAAAGGTCCATTAATCTTGCTAAACTCTTGTCACTCGCCATGATGCGATTAATCAAACTCGTTAAGAATTCATGCCAAAATAAGTACGGTCCTGATGCCTTGTGCTGTCCCAAAATGGCGTGATCTTTTCGTCAAAGGAGATTTAAAAACCTGAAACGAAACTGATTTAACTTAAAATTGTGCCCTTAAACAGCTGAAGCAAAAGCTGAAAATAACACCAGACGAAACTAGGGCCGAAAAAGGTAATCGTTCGACCCTGCCCGAAACGGTGCATGGGAGCCAAGTGTATATTTGGCCTTAGAAAGATTATGTACTTTGTTCGAATATTGTTGGAATAACATGCGTAGAAATTTGTTTAATTACTAGCCAATGTTTCGAGACGAAATACGGGGGCGCATGTTATCTGAAAAAAACATGGATAAGTAGTCGCAACACAAAGTCTTGTTATCTAGGCTCAACAACTGGCGGGAAAATTACGAGGAACACAAGGTAATACGCTCTCAGATTTTAAACAGATGCCCTGACAGAGAAGTAATAATCTAAAAGTGCATGTGTTTCCTTTTTTTAATCCCTTCATAAACCTACGAGATCGGAGGTGCGCGTGGTGAGTACTCCGTCGCTCTCTCAGTGAGTCGGCGAACTTAATTTTTGCGGCTGACCAAACCACTCTTCCGAAATTTTAAGCTACTAGATCGAAGCCTTTAGTCGAAGTGAATGCGCGTCGTTGTTGTTGTTGATTGTTTTTGAGCGTCTTTTTTCGCATCAGGCTGCAACTTTAAGAAGTCAAACCCCCATAACTTTAGTGAGACCGAATAGGGTATCAGGTTTTTGCCGTTTTTAATCTTCAGTTCACAGTCAAACCAGTTTCAATTAAGTTAGTACAATTGCTCAGTTAATTCCTTGCAACTTATGGCTTCTTCGTTTTATGGGATAGCTTTAGGGGAACGTCCTGGAGGAGGCGCGCGCGGGGAAAACTACGCGCTTCGTACGTTTTTCCACGCCGTGAGACCGTTAAAACTCGCAGCAATCGGACGGTTCCTAAGCAACAGAGCACTCGTTATCGTGCATGTTATTCCTGCTGGCCGGGACGAAAAAAAGAATATAGCAAGACAAGAGAATATGATCTCAATCTCTCGAGCAAGAGTACGAAAGACCAGGTGTTTTTTTTTTCTGAGTATCTGAAATTCGCAATTATAATTTCACCTTGTTTTGGGCTCTGAGAAGGTTAGCTCAAAGTAGAAACCTATCGGTGAAGATTACGACAAAAGATAGTTAAAAAGGAAGGAGGTAGTAAAATACCCAGTCGCGCCGTGAGACATATTCCTTGCTTTCAAAATTAAACAATTACTCGTTTATGAATGTGGCTTAGAGGTTAATTGCTTGAAATTTCAGTTTGTAGCTGTGAATCGAAATACCAAATAGGAACAAAACTCCGTGTGTAAAAAAACGGAATTCCAGTTCTTTCAAACTCCCAACAGCATTGTCGTGACAACATGACAGGCTACTCAAGGTCATACTTCCCCAGCGTATTTCCATTTTACTCCCACTCCGTCGCTGTTTAATACGAAGAAGACAAGTTTAGCTGCTCTCACGGGAACGTAGAATACAGTCAGCTACCAGGTTTAGCTAGTTTTAATCCGCCAACGAATAGCTTTAATTGCTACTTTTATCTATCCCGCGCACCTTCCTTCTTTTTAAGAAAGTACAACAGTTTGTAATCGATACACAATGACAGAGGGTCCACAATAGGGTTCTCAGATCCCGTTTTCCCGCCCATTTTTTGCTGTTAATCCCGCCATCCCGCCCTTTTTTGCCTAGAAATCCCAATCCCGCCCACTTTTCAAAGACGTTTCTGCGTTAATTATTAATTTGTTAAAGTAGTACTTAATTTAATTATTAACTCAGAAACTTTTTAAAACTAGATATCGCACAAAAGATCACAAAAGAATGCTATGGCTAGCAGAAAAGTAAGCACAAATGATTATAACATTTCTTTCTGTAAACGGTTTACTGTTTTGTTTTCTTTTGTCCACGTATCAGTGAAAGGAAAAGATTGTTCGTTTCCATATTCAAGAGATGGCCCGTAAACACAATTGACAGTTTCTTCCAAAGTTTTCAGCATCTTCACTTTCCTTGAAATCTGGCCTCAGAACTTTTCTTTCCTAATGAAGGCATTCCTGCTCGCAGATCTTTTTCGTAATATATGGTGACGCAATTCGTAATGTTACATACTTCCTTTAGTAAATCACTGTCATCACCATCCGAAAGACTAGAAAAACTAGAAAGGATCGGGAGGCCAAGATTGCAGACGCAAGCGTCGAAAATGTCGGAAATGGACAGATGTCATTGATGTCAGAGGTCAATACAAATGATTGCAATATGACTCAAACACCTCATAGAGTCGCATGAACAGATTCTAACGTAGTCAAGCGATAATGGATACGTTTGACAGAACATGACAGGGTACAGAGCCGTTGCTATTCATTATTTGAAACCTGACACAGTTTTCCGCAAAAAAGATTCGTGTCTGCCAGCTTGTAGTTTTTGCGCTGGCCAACAACAATTTATGTGGTCGTGTAAGAATTGAAATCCCGTATCACGCTCTGTTCCATTTGCGAATCCCACATCCCAACCCTATAAAAACACGAAATCCCACTCCCGCTCGTAATTGTGAATCCCGCTTCCCGCCCCTGTTTTCAGCTCAAATCCCAAATATCACGGCGAAAAAAAGCCAAATCCCGCATCCCGCCAAACCTATTGGGGACCCTCAATGACAGTCCACTGCAAAAGTTAACACACATTTCCACAGGGAACTGTACAATTCATTTCTGTGATCAGCGCACGATAGGCATGACAAAAAAAACATATCTAACCCCGCACAAACAGAAATTACGATTTAGTATCTCCCTCTTCCCTGAAACAGAATTTTCCAACCTCCATTTGCATTACTTTTTTTTATTATATCAAGAGGCCTACCGAGGTTAAATTAAATGCATGGCAGCTGAATCATTTAGCTGTGGGACTTTTTGAATATCATTTCTATCTAATTAAAATATCCGTAAAAGAGAAATATTGTATTAAAGAAAACTTGTGAAATCGATGTCATAATTTTCTCTACTCTGAGAGATTACATGTATGTCATGATGAGAATATTTTTTTTTTCTCAAAACAAAACAACCGAGGTAAAAGGTGGCTTCTTCGCTCATTGTTTATTCAGAAAAAAATGACGGACATGGAATAAATTTCTTGAAGAGTAAACAAACCTACAGGTTAAGGAACAACCGTTTGTTTGACTAAATTTTTATTATTTTCAATAATACAGAAAACTCGATTATTTTCTTTGTGAGGGTAAATTACTTTCAAAATTCGCTCTCTGTCGTCTCTGAAATACTGAGACCAGAAAACCATACTACGAAGCCTTGGTTTTATTTCTCATTGATTTCAAACGCGCGTTCATGCCATTTCAACCTGATATTGGACAATATGGCCTTTTAACCAGCCGGATGGTCATGCTTGAGGAGATCTTAGTCCTTCAGACATTGACTTCAAAAGAGCGATAACAACTCTTTGATAAAACCAAAGCATCTTCGTACTCCTGCACGCATTGTTGCGTGTATTCCTCTACGCTTGCTCCTGACTCGATTAAAAGCACAATACACTCGAATTGGCGCATCGAAATCGCTAAATTGATAGCGGAGCGATTTGTGGAGTCTCTTAGGTTAATGTCAGCCGCATGAGACAGTAAAACGCGCACACAATCAACTGCTCCGCGCTGTACAGCGCGATGAAGCGGAGGAAGTCCACGAGCGTTTTTACACAAATTCACATCGACCCTGTGGGTTCTGATTATTTCGATCAATTCTTTAGACGCGTTTTCTTCGATAGCTGAAAATAAGAGAACATCGGCGGGAAAAGAAATCTTTTTAACTGTGGAGCCCTGTTCACGCTTTGTGACTCGATAACCATTACAAGCTAATTGCTTTTGTCTACATTTCAAAATACACTTGTAAAATTTCTTAGGAGTCGATGTCCATTCTCTAACCATTTCCTTCTTTTCTTTGGAGAAGATTTCAAGTCTGTGCTTAGCTTTAAAGCTTGTTAGTTTATCGATGTCGTTGAGCCATTTCTCTGAAGTTGGACACATATCACTCAAGTTGTCCACACGTCCGCTGGCTGTATTTTGTTCAGCATCTGTGTGTGACCCAAGAAGCGAAACTTTAGAATCGTCTGCATTTGAACTATGCACCTTGTGCTTGAAATTGGGCGAATTATCGCTTTTACGTCGAAAGCACAGTTTTTCGCTCTCAACAACAGGCATATTCAAGGGTAAGGTAATGCTTTGCGCTCCTTTGGTTCTGTGTGCTGGAAGTGACGTGTATTCGATCCCTTCTTCTAAATAGTCCGACTGCCGAATCGCTTCGGCATCGAAATCCTTCAGCTGGTATTTCAAAGTCGATAGATATGGCGGCATGATTCCCTTTTCGTCGCTTTGGCTTTCTTCTTGATTCACGTCTTCCTCTGGCAAAGTGTTCGTTGTCTTGTTATGAATAGAAGGTTCTAATGTTATTGTTCTGAATCTGCCTTTGAGAAGTGGCATTCCAATATTGCTTGTCTTCCCCACGAGTTCTCCTTCATTGTTGACGATCTTCAAATTGTAATAAATATAACCAGAAACACATTATTCAAATATAGTTCCAAATAGCCCTGGCCTATCAATCGTTCTTTTACTTCTGCTCGCTGTAATATCCTCCTGCAGTGACGCCTGGTTCGAAACTACTATCCGGCGAAAGCCTCTCGATGTTTAAAATCTACATATCGAGTTTCAAGATTGTCGAGATTGTACACGAATGAATTTCCTGTTGGCTAATGCCATGATGTCACGTCAGCTTGCTATGAATTTACGTTTTTGCCACGTTTGGTCTAAAATCCAAGGCGACTGTGCTAACATCACGAAAAAGTTCACGAGCCACGAGTGGCAAAATCCATATTGCACCTTAATGACAATCCCCTGGGGGAAGCTGTCATCTTATAATTAACATAAATGACGGTGAAAACAAATTGATTGTTTTATTAGGTACATACATAGCCTTATGCACGTTCCGTATATGCGCCAATACACAGGAAATATTACTTTCTAACGAAGGCCCAGCGCTGTTTAGTTTCGACGCATTTACTGCATGGTTGAAGCGTGAAGCGTATATCAAACACGATTTGCTGCGGGTTGCATCGTGACAACTCGTTTCCCATGTACAATCAAGGGACAGCTGAACGCCATGAGCGTGTTGGACGGTGCGAGTCTCTAAACCAATCAAGTACTCACTGTAATTGTCAAAGGATTGGGTGATAATCACGCAAGACATGCAGGCTTCACATCCCTCTGACGAAAATTTCAAACATTCATGATTATGTGGTGAAACTTGGCTTTCTGAGTTAATACTTGATATCGAGATCGATGCAAATTAATCCCAAAGTGTTAATGACTTGCCAAGTCAAATTATATTACTGCTAAAAGATGCGTCAGCCGGAGGCGTGACAAGAGGTCGAGATTCCACGCGTGGGCAGGCCTTAGCAAGTCACGCGCCCGCGCGCGCTTTTCGTCAACAGAGATACCGAGAAAGTTAGCTAAGGGTTTTCGAGGCCTCTTTTCCGACTATTGCCAGCGTAAACACGTAATACACATAGTCCAGGACTTCGACAAGTTAAAATAGTCAGGGAAAAACAGATTTCTCGATACTTTAAACTGACCAAAACTGTGGTGAATAATCAATTTATTTCAAATATTCACGGTTAAGTATACAAATGTTATTGATTGTTGTTCTACTGACTTCACGCTAGTGATGGCGGTAGATTCGATTTCGTGCGCCTTTTAATAAACTTGCCTCTAGCTACTCGCGGTTCCGGTCAACACAAACCGCTTTTCGTAAAGTGAGGTCACACAGACTATTGTCACGTATTCTTGAATCGAGTAGACATGCTCCATGATAGCAATGACAGTGCAGAGGGGCATTTTTGGGTCGGAACGACATCAGCTAGCCAGCTAGGCCTGTTCTGTTAACGGAGATAGAAAGAGTATCTGATAGACCAACCGAGTTCATAACAAATTTAACTACATTCTTCCCAAAAGTTTTTATGGGAGTGTGCGGAGATCGAAGTTTCTTGAAAACGTTAGACAATTCAAACCAACAAATGTGATTTTCGACACCCAATTTCAGACCTGATCCAAAAATTAACGTTCTATTTCAGGCCTCTAAAATCAGTATGTCACTAAAAATCACTGCAGTTTACAGGATACGTTTCAATTTACGTAAAAACATTCCCGACAACACTTCCATTTTTAGGCCAGAGTGTAAGTCATTCTCTATTTCAGACCAAAACGGGTCAAAAATCATACTCCGAAGCGCCGCATATACCTGTATAGCTTATATAAGGTAGTACCCCTCACCCCCACCGGGTGCATCCTAATCAAATGGCATGCATTTTTCCATTCATTGCCATTTTAATCAATCAGGGAGAGAGACAGAGAGACAGAGAGAGAGAGAGAGAGAGAGAGAGAGAGAGAGAGAGAGGATGGATCTCACACCATCAACCGTGGTTAACTGCCTGACGCTCAGCGAATCAACACACTTAACAATATATGTGCATAAAAGAGGCATATTTGACCCAGCTGTAAAAATACTTTGTCGCTTAGCAACATGCTAATCAAGAAAAATCACCAACAGCAGCTTGAAGATCTCAGATGTTCCTTGATTCAGTGAGTTCGAATCTGAATATAACAAGGAGGGCCTGAAGGAATTTAGGAATCCGAGAGTCGAGGCCGAAATTGCAGGGCTTCTGCAACTGGACTCCAACTGGACTGTGCTCCGCAGCCAAAATATATTCCGACTATTTCATTATACATTAGAAAAGCTGTGACAAATGCGGCATATAGCTACTAGCCGGTGTCGAGAATTTAAAGTGTAGTGCAGTGTATGAAGAATTCCAATAATTAAGATAGTGGTAGTGACAACATTACGCAGTATCATCGTTATTATTAACAGCTGATTGTAAACATCTTGTCGTAGACTTTGCGTCGTTGATTCACAACAGAGTTTTATCAAGCTGGAACAAGAAAGAAAAATTCCGGATTAAGTTATAGAGAAATTATCCCACAAAAGAACCATTATTTTTAAATAGATGCGGTGAAACAAGGAAGCTATTTATATCTTTCATATCATCTTCTGCCTGTGCTACATGTACACAATAAACCAGGTTGGTAACAAAGTTTCTTTCAATATGCACGTTTTTAAGAGAAACGTTCTTCTGCTTTGTATCGATTACAGTCCATACAGGGTATTCTGCACCTAAACGACGTATTCGTTTCCTTTAAGTGGTTCCGCTGAATTTAGGAACCTCCCGGCGCCTACTCCGGTTACAACGAAAGGAAATCTATTCTACTGCTAACTGGATGATTTAAAGTAGGCGTTTTGTTGTCAGTGTTGCCCAATGAAAAGGACTAAAAAAAATATTTCTAGGGGATTATTAACTGAGGGCAATAACGTCATCTCGAGGGTTGCGCGCTAAGCTCGGGGTTCACGTTGTACCTTTGCTACGGTTGAAAGCAGTATAGTTTACCTACCTTCACAACCGTAAATTTCCAGCTTAGTGCAGATAAATTTGTACCAGTGAGTGACGCACAGCTTTATGTATCTTGCTTCGATTGCCTGAGGCAGAAACTCCCTGCTTATATCCGCCTGTGTTTTGTAACCATGAAATATCTAAAGTTTAAAAAAGCGGACAAGAAAAGTAATATCAATATTATAAAATCATACTGCATATAACGTTCGCGCCAGGAATGCCTTGACGGTTCAAACCTGAACAGCGATCCTCTCTTTTTGAACCTCTATTTACCAATTACTGGGACACGTCTCTAAGCTAAGATGGCAGTTATTGATTATTCATACACTCAGGTAAACTGTGGTTAAGTCCTTGCAAGTTGCAAACGATCTAATAAGCGGTTTTATAATACTTCCAAACGTTGAACACTCATTATGTCGACCATGTGACTGATTTTAAGATGACAGCATGCGTAGTGCATGTATTTATAAAATAACTGAGCTAGTACACGCGTTCTCATTGGTCGATAGGTTTGTTCAGATGAGAGTATGTGAACACGGTTGTGTCGTTTTGGATTCGACCGTATTTTTACTCGGGCTTCCGTAGGGCAGCCCGAGTTATAAAATGTTAGCGTTTTGGTCGCCAAAATAGGGGTCATGGCCCCAGGCGTTCCATACGTAGACCATGGAAACTGGGAACGAGAAACGCGACATTGCTCGCGTGACAGAACGCGGTGTTTTGCAAAGAAATTTTTGGTGAGAATCGCGCCATATACGTTCATCTCGCATACAAAGATGTCGATCGTTTTCGGAAAGGGTCGGTCCACGAATAATATTGCTTGAAAGCCAGCCAGGTAAGCAAAGGTCAAGCTCGAAACGTTCTCGTGAGATAACAGTTGAGCCGATCGCGGTATGAGTTCAAACTACGAAAACACTGACAAAAAATAGGCAGTCAGTGACTGCATGTGACTACTGCTGTTATTATTTAGAACACTGCAGTAAAACAAATCATGTTGCAATAAAACGAGGTAAATACGAAAACGTTTTTGGACTGGTAGCTCATTAAAAACGTGCGACTTGTTCCCTGCACCGCGCAGTATATGTCGATCTCCAAATTTGTAAAGATAAGACTTTCGGTAACTTGAATTAAATATCTTACCTCCAAGTTAGTTGGCTTTCTAGTAGGGTGCAGAAAAAAAAAATAACGTGCGATTTTGGAGGCAAACTGTGCGGGAAAAATTAAAACTGTGCGGGATTATTGACGAACCAATGTTAACGTTCTTGTCAAGTCCTAAGGAAAATCTGCATTGACGATAGTTTAGCCAGATTTATTTCACTAGTAGTTCAAATATATTTAGCAGTCTTAGCAATCGCTAATTCTTGTGGAAAACTGTGTCTGACTGCTAAAGAAAATCATGTTGCGTGACATGAACTAGACGAGCATGAAACCAAACTAAATAGCAAAACAGAATGCTGCATCTTCCCTTATAAATGAGTTCCTTTTTAAAAATACTCCTGCCTTGATTCAATAAAAATATGTAGCTCAAATATTTTTTCATAAACTGCGTTAAGGGTCGCAAATTCTCGGAAGTTATCCGCAAAAAATACAACTTGAAAGTTTATGCAAATTTTAAGTGCAATGCAATTTGCGCCGTGTCCTAGGACTGTTGTTTTCGCGAAGGAGTTTGTTTAATCGCTCTCCAAAGGAGGTAAGACTCTTGAAAAGGGTTTAAGATCGCAACACGGCAAAGATGTTCAGCTGCACAATCCACTCGGATCGCCACGACCAGTAAACGAACTTCGAACAATTTCTGCTAGCATGTACAATGTAATCGCCATAAGTGGTAAAAAGACCTGGAAAATTCTTTGCAAACAAGTTCTCCACAAATGCGTAGACAGCTGTAATTGATTCTTGAACCAAAATGGTTTAAACTCACAACTTGCGATTGAATTAGGAGGATACTCAACGAAGCAACTTGAATAGTAAATATGTAAGCAGAACTCTTGTGCTAAAATATCCTGATTCTTTAATTTGTTTTTATTGTGTCCAATACGCGTTTTCGTAAAGTATGATTTGATACTGCAATACGAAGCCCGAGTAAACGCTCTTAGATCGTCTAGTTGAGAATTATTTTATAAAAGTAATAGAACACTTTTTCCGTTCTTACATAGCCGGCCTCATCTAAACACTCGGGGGGTTGGGAGAATTCTCGAAAGTTATGCAAACCCTCACCCCCCGACTACGTCTCAGGTTTGCTCAACTGTCTCGAATTTTCCCAACCTTCTTCATGTTTAGATGAGGCTATGTAAACACGGAAAAAGTGCTCTATTGCTTCAGTAGCGGATCCAGACCTTGAGCT
>Ga0126339_10000850_pt1 | contig 18887 bp, 7 predicted proteins | sample OrbTmetagenome_2_FD_92532 | JGI IMG/M metagenome (GOLD analysis project Ga0126339, IMG submission 92532) | Coral microbial communities from Petempiche,Puerto Morelos, Mexico - Orbicella T R C metagenome | ecosystem: Host-associated > Invertebrates > Cnidaria > Coral | place: Petempiche,Puerto...
AAAAACCGCCCCGCCAAGCGGCCAAAGTTAAATTGGGCGGTGCCCCCCCGGAAAATGCGCCCCCCCTCCCCCCCCCCCCCCCATTTTGTGGACGAGTAATGAGACAGCAAAGGATATTGTACATTGTTTCAGTTTATGACCACGTGAATTTCTACATGTGCCGCGATTTAAACTTTAGGATCAGCTTTTAATGTCGATAAACAGCTTATTTTGTTGTTTACGTGCAGATGGTTTATTTAAAAAAATGATCATGTAAGGCCACGATTTAGGACAAATCAAGTAAGCGCCCCCCTCCTCGATTAAGCGCCCCGGGCGCTAATTCGAGGATTTACGGTAATTGAAAGCTCATTATGTAAAAATGAAATCACGCTCATTGTTCTTATTCTTGAAAAAAAAATTAACTCAACAACATCTCAACGATTTCAAGCGATTCTTTTCAGAATGCGTTCAATCAAGACAGCATAAATAGAAAAAAAAAAAAAAAACATGCGAAAATATTGAAAGCGTACAAAGAGGGTGGTAAAGGGTATTTTCGTGACTCGTGATCGGCCTTTTTTTTCCCGTGAAATGTGAAGTGGCTAATTTTTTCCACGTGAATCGTGATTTCCATAGTCGCCGTGAACCGTGATTTTCCAAAACGTTCTCTTTTATTTTCCGTGAAGCGTGAAATGCTAATGTTGTATTTTTCGTGAATTGTGAAAGGGCTGCTTTATTTTCCGTGAAACGTGAGCTATACCCCCCCCCCCCGCCCCCTTTACCACCCTCTACAAAATCTTAGCCTTTTAATCTTCCGAAAAGTTGACTTCCCCCACCGTGCACCACCACCCTGACAGTTTTCTTCTAGGCAACCTATTTGTGAATGTAAAACCCGAAATCTGATTCCACCAGTTTCCCAGAACTCATCGTGCCAGAAATTTACCTATTACCTAACTTTTTCTCTCAGCATTTTTTAACCCCGAAGATTGCATAAGCAGTCTATAAGGTTTTATTTTACAGCTGATGTCTTTCTGCTTCCTCATGCGATTTGCGAAACGAAAGACATGAACGTGATCGTGTTAAGTTCCTTGTCAGGTGGTCACCTGGTTCTTTGTCAAACAAGGAAGCGGTTGGTTTTTTATTTGAGCACTGACTTGAAACAGTCTCAAACATGTGGTCTTGCATCATAGTTATTCAATCACCAATCAGTTGTTTCTAATAACTGATATCTAAAACATTAAATATATTCCGTCATTTAGATAGCTAAGATTTCGTAAGAGGAGGAGTGATCATGTTAGCGTTCAGGGAACAAACTTAATTTCTGAGAACTGCGAGCGGAAATGACTGTGCAAGAGAAAAACATTCAAATAATTCACTATGGAATGAATGTTCTTTCAAATTAACGGCTCCCCAGAAGAAATAATGATTCTTACTGTAGAAACGTTTTTTTTTTTCTAACGGGAAGAATTAAATCGTTTTGAAAAAAAATATATTAAAAATGAGAACTGCAAAAAATAAGTGTACGTGACATCAGAAACGATTTATCCACATCTGACGTCATACCACCACTCGACCGTCAGAACGAGGCGTGCAGTATTTATCTACCTTAGCCAAATTGCACGACATATCTTGTTAAAAACGATTTTTCTAGGGTAACTACAGTGTATCTAGCTCAATCTGTGGAGGAATTATGCTTTCAAGAGGTTGTTCTTCAGTTGTGTCTCTTCTCCGAGCGTCGGAATCTAGAGTTTTCACGGCGCCAACGAGTGGTCTTCACACGATGAATGGCAGAGCTCTTCGTCCGGTTTCGTTTGTTTTGAGCCGTGGTATGAGTAACCAAGAAGCAAGTTCTGCCACAGGTAGGAAAGAACTTTACTAACTAGGCAATAAAATAACGAATTCAGAACTTAAAGGTATAAATTTTTTTACTGTTTTCTACGCAGCAGATCGAGGATTAATTGTCACCTTAGCGAATCGAGTACGTACTTTTGTATACAAGATGAAACAATGAACTTTTCCTCCTCACGGACTGTATTTTTTGATATTTTTAGACTTTGTCCCACATTTATTCACTAAAAATTCAATCTGCAACAATTTTTTACCCAAATTTTACCAGTACTGAATGCTTATATGTATCAATGCAAATGGCATTTTATATGCAATACTAAACTCCCCCTTCCCCCAGAAGAATGAAGTGTATGTTGACCAGATACTGACAGGGGGCATTGGGATTTTCGGTTTTGCGGTTTTGGCTATTTTTAGATCGGTTTTTCGGTTTTTGTGCTGAAGACTTCGGTTTTGGTGTTCATTGTGGTGGGTGGATTTTTCGTTTTTTAACATCTGGCTTTCGGTTTTCACAAAAAAATACTAGCGTTTTTCAGTTTTGGTATCCGATGTGGTTTTTGGTTTTTCCAATTTTGTCCTATTTAGGTTCCAGTTTCTCTTTGATTTGATTGGCAATTGATCTCAAATAGCAGCGAAATGCCAGAGTTATTGAGATGAATGCGTGACAAACTAAATGTCACGGTAGGGGATCACACGTCTTGAATGACGCCTGAGACTTTGACCTCGCAGACCAGGGCAATCATTTTGTCAGTTTCCAAGGTGCCTCCCAAGCCAGCAACGGAAGTGGCCATTGTGTATTGTGTTGCGTTTTTTTTACGAGGAGGGGAAAGGCGGCGAGAATTTTCAAAAGAAAAACATGTTTAGATGTAAAGTGAAAAGGGAAGAGAGAAGCTTGCAGAAGCTAAAAGATATAAAAGCTTCAGACAAGTCCATGACATTCACAAATACTTTGATAAAATTAGTGTTAGTATAGTTTGCTGTGTATGCCCCACTTGTCACATACTACATTGTGCATGTATGATTTGTTGAAAAGGAGAATTCCAAAGTTTTTTTAACTTCTCCAAAGTTGGATATTGGCAATTAAAACCTTGTCTGCAGCTTTTTCCTCTTCTAAAAGAAATTGAGACAGGTACCATCATTTACATGGACTTCTCTCACAAGCCAATATAAATTTCCTTTTTCTCGTGATCACCACTATGAAACAATTATTGTTGTAGCTATTTTTGTTAATTTTGTATGAATTTTCAAAGTTTGTAAGATTGGCCTTTTCCATGTTCATGACCAAGGAATAGAGGAGAATTATATGACGAGTTGGCTTCTGAAGTCATTTCAGGAATAACAATATTTTGTTTCTGAGAAGAATATATGCGAACTTGGGATGGTGTGTGTCAAAACGCAAGAATGCAGAATTGCAGAATGCAAGGAAGATGTGTTGTTGGAGGCTGTAGCAATACAGGATGAGTAGGATAGAGTATTCTTCTTCATTCGATACCTCTATCTCGATAAAACTTTACCAGAAACGAGAAAAAGACCAAAGAAGTGGGCTGATCTGTGCAACGCTAAAGCTGGGGAGCCAACGAGGATTTCTTCAATCTCGGGTTCGCCACTACTGTAAAAACCTAGAGATTTTCATGGCCTGTACATTCTTGTCTATCTCTAGTGGAAAGCTTGACATTGTTTTAAGACATGAATTTGGGATAAGCTGGAAGCCATTTTACTTATCCGAGCGCAAACGATCCTCAGAGTCCCAGACAAAACTATAGGTGAGGACATTATGCAGTAAATTAAACATATCACATTTTTTTGTACTCAAAATAGAGACTTTTCTAAACATATAGTGAACAAAACCTACATCCTACAATGAGGCAATTAAGATTGTTGAGGTTTCAAACTGGTGAACTAGTTATGTATTTGTAGATTTTAATAAAAACACACCCACGCCAGAGGTCATAATCCAGCAGTGTTTCTCAATCGCCGTTGCCAGTAGAAAATTGCTTTGTTCTTTGAGCTTCATCTCTGAGGAACCAAATATATCTAGATTACAAACTCAGAATGGATTAAGCATTTATAGATATATGAGTGACAACAAATAATTAAAGTGAAATAAACAATTAAGATTCAACTCTATAGCTACCGACAGAGATTGTGTTCAGAGAAGAATGCACTGGTCAGTCAACCGAAACACAAACTAATAAATTAAGTCGAGAACTCCCAGGTTATTAGTGTATGTAAAATGGATATGTCATTCAAATTAACAGTGAAGTAGAAATGTATTCATTTAAGTGATACTATAGTGAACCTCTTTTCAATATCTTGTCGAAGGATTTTCCATGATTTACTAGTACGAGATATTTAAATTTGTGTAGCTTGTGTTCATACACAGTAATTGACTATGCATATATTACGGTCAGTCAACAATTACAAGGCAAAAAGTTACCTCACCTTTGGATATTTTTTGCCAACATCTCTGCTTATCTCTTAGGTTAAAACTATTTCAATCATTGATCTGGAGAAGTAGGCAGGAGTAGACTACGACTGCCTCGCACATTAACTTGTATTTCAGGGGGAATTTAACAATGTTTTAAATCAAAATATATTTTGACAGTCCGAAATCTGCACCTTCAGTAAAGTCAAATTACCAACTCTTCATGTTCATTGACATCTTTATAACTCTTTAAGAGCTCTAAGTTAGCCATTTTCAGCCATTATTTGTACCTTTACAACCCAAATGGAACATCAAATTGTCGGTCTTCATCCTGGACTAAATCACAATGGGCAATCTTGACTGGCGACCCACGCTTCAAGCTAGACTCCAAATTGTAATGCTAGATGATACAGTTCTTTCGCTAAAAAATCTTGTCCAGTTTTGATAAAATATGAATCACAAATAACCCAAATATGTTTTGAGAGCCCTTGAATCACAGTCATAAGTCTCTTGAGTGTTTTAGCCCGGTTCCCGAAATGACATCACTAGAAGCCCGACCCAGATCCCACTTTGCATGGTTCTGAACATAGAAATTACATGTTCAAATGCCTGTAGAAATGCAGGGATCTTTTCAATTGAGATAGTTTTTTCGCTGAAGTAATCAGGGAAAATAGTAGATTTTATTAAAGGAAAAAAAAATTGGGGGCTAGTAGCACTTTAAGGTGGCTTGAGATACAGTGTAGAAGATTTTGGCCAGCAGGTGTGCAACTCATGTCTAATATTAAGGCACAGATGAAAAGGTATGGGTTATCCTTTCTGCAGCATTTGATGACAATTAGCCAATACACATTTATTCTGAGTCCCATAACTCTGAATAGGGCTTGAACCTGGGCCAGTGGACAGGTGATTGAATATACCATTAAACCAGTAAGCCAGTACGACCCCTAATTTAGTACTTAGAGGGCAGCAAGGAGAGGGGATGATCTGGTTTCATACACAAATTTTAGCAAAAGCTATGCATCACGCATACTTTAGCTGCTTTCAACAATAATTTTTTCATTAATTCACTGATCACCTACATCTTTTGGTTGCTCTTCATGCATCACACAGTAATTTTTGCCCTCATTACTTGTCACGCGTAAACTTTTTGCCATCCTCTCAGTAGAAACATGCTGCAGCTACAATTCTATCTATCGGTTGTCTTTGCCATTGGTGACAATGTTTCAAAAGAAATATTCTGCCCTGAGCAATCAGTCAGTGTGCTCACTTTTTCTCACAATGTTGATATCTTCACACCATGTTGCCCAGGAAGAGAATTTCTTTTAGTGATAGTGTATTTGCCTACACCTTGTCAACTAATACAGTAACTTGACTACTGGTGCTCCTCTTACATGTAAGTATTATGCACATGTATCGTGATTCAATTGAGTATAACCAGACCATGCTACGGCACATACTGTAAACACCGGCGGATAAGCCACACCTTTTTACTCAAAATTTTCCTAAAAAGTGGGGGATGCAGCTTATCTGTGAGAACATTTTGGTTAACGTGCCGTAAATTTGCAGAAACAAGAAGATCTGTTAGATTTTAAACTTAGGATTTTAATTTTAAAGTATTGTAAGGGCCATGGACAATTAATGGAAAATGGCGCTATATAAATGTATGTTTATTTATTTATTTATTTATCTTATAACTGCGCTTTTAAAATTTAACTGTGTTCTTAGCACTACAGTGGCAATGCAGTGCACATTCCAAAAGTAGTCCTTGATGATTGATTGATTACTGTAGACACCATATCACTTGATTAACACAAACTGTACTATTGCACCATCAGTCGTACTCGTAGCCATTGTGAAATCTCCGATGACGTAGTGTTCTTAATCTGGAACTTTCTTCGGGATATGTATGGGCATGAATGATACGAACACAACAATAATAACGCTATTAAAAGTCAGGATTAAATTTAATTGGTTTTCAATGAGTAAAGGCTAGCAGAGTAGTCACATGAGTCACATAATTCAAGAATTACATTATTCACGGTTATCTTTAGTACGGTGGTTATTCCCTACCAATGACGTAATCCTTGCACGTTCTGACATGTTCTTTGCTTGGCTTGCAAGTATTTAATTTTCCTTCCGATCTATGAACTCGCGGCGATGAAACAGCCAAAGAATTTACTTCATTTGTCTAAAACCACAAGAAATACTAGCAAAACTGCAAATAAATTGATGACTGTCGCTTCTGCCGAAATAACCTTGCAAAGTAAACACCATCTTATTTGTCACCTAGGGAAAGTGAAAGCTGCAATGTTAGCGCATTCCATGGCTGACATAATCCTTTTTTTTTAGCATGTTTATTATTCCATTTGAATCCAACGCTTCAATAAAACCAAAAGAAAATATATTTTACCCACAACAAAGAAAACAATATCCGTAAAATTGTCTGCATATTAATGTTTCAACGGCTTTTGGCGAACAAAGACCACATGTTACGTGACTTGAAATTTGGCCGAGCAGAGGTCTGCATCTGGTCACCGACAAAAAAAATAATAATAATAATAATAAACCACGGGTAGATTATGAACCACGCTCGGCCCATGGCTGCACGGTTAATTAACACTTTTCATCAAAAATTTATAAGTTTGTAGGAAAAGCAAACTACTTAGACTTCATAAAACTATTAATATCGGAGTATGTATCAATCATTGCTTTTATAAGTTTGGTGGTTCCTGAAAGAGCCGTTCTTGTTCTCAAGCATAAGCCTACATTTCTTGCTGTTAAACACTTAAACCTTCATAAAAAAATCTTTTAGCCAGTTCGAGGTTGCCATCGTAGAGCTGCTAAACATCTCACGACAGAGAATCTCCATTCTGGCACAAAGCTGTTCTTTTCATCGTCGCAATGAGCTGTGATCGAAAGCTACTTGTGTCCTGTACTCCATGCTTGGCTATTAAGCTACGAACTAACAAACAAATGAATGAACAAAAGCACTGTTATTTGTAAAATTCAGTTGGAAAACTTACGGGTCGGAATGAAAAAAAATACTGGTTGAAAAATACCAGAGAAACATCAAACATATGTCAAAGTTGGTAGACATCATCTCCATTCTATTGGGGAACTAAAATTATAGGTAAGGGTTTTAGTTTGAAGTATTCTCTGTTTTCAATGTTAGTGAGTTTTCAATAAATCAATAAATGTACATGAAAAGAATCTTTCTCAAGACTCCACTTGTGAATTACTTTTATTTCTTTCCAAAGACTTTTTTCCGAAATTTGAGTCACCAAACTCGGGGTGCAGCTTATCTGTGATTGTGGCTTATACGCCGGTGTTTAGGGTATCTTCAAATAAAACTGAACTAGTAGTAATCACAAATAATATTGTAGACAATTGCCATTTCTGAGCTACAAAGTATTCATTCCTGATGATGCAGGCTTAAGCAGGTCGAAATCGCAGTGCTAAACTACAGCTTTGCAGAAGTCATACACACTCCTGTTGAGGCTATATATGTTACTGTCTGCATGCAGGCATGGCATAAATTCTCCTGCTGAGGGGAGGGCAAATCAGTGTAAAAACATGGTACAGTTGTCCCAAAAATTTTGATACAGACTGGATTAGGATTGCCTTACACTCAGTATTTCAAGTCAAGTAATGAAAATAATTTTAAAGGATCTCTTATACTTTCTTTGAACATGAAAGGGTCTGATAATTAACAGCAAACTTTGGTACTTTTTACAGACGGAGGTTTACCAACATTGCATCGTGTGTCAGCTTTGGACAGATTTACCTTGATTGCAACAAGAACCATGGCACCACCGATACCAGCTGATGTACAGTGAGTATCCCCCTGGCCCCCCTCCCATGGTTACAGGTCCCTACATCTGATGATAGAACATTTGTGAAGGTTTAAGCTTCTTTCCTCCCTTCCTTCATAAATTGCCCCCTCCTTTATTGGTTATGCCCTCCAAAACAAGAATACAAGAATTTTTCCAATTTGAGTAATTTGTCACCTTTTTCAGTTGTTGAAAAAAATTGAGTACATTTAATTTCTTTATTTCTTGGGGGGGGGGACGTGTTGGAGGGGGATTTTTACTCTTTCTGGAGGCTTGCATCCATTCCTCTTCAAAACTGCTGCTATGTGCAGGAATATTGCTATCCCCCTTGGATACAATACTAGTCAGGGTAACAGATTAATTTTACCCAATTAGCATTTGGTCAAGTTGCCTGGTCAATTCGTTCGTACCTCATACCTATTTAAACTGTTAACACCTGGGAGGCGCTGCAAGAGTGAAATAACTAAGTACACAAAATAGCAATCCCTGGCAATAACAATACCAGGACTTAAAAATATCGCAGATCTGTTACCAGGGTTGATTATGATAATATAGGATATAACGTTCTCTGGTAAAAAGTATTTACAAAAATAAGCTCTTGACAGTCGGTCTACTGTCTTTGACAGATACAAATTTGTGATAAAATGAAACATTAAAAATTTGAATATAGAGAGTAAATCGCATAAATTTAAAATTACTGCACACATATAAAGAATGTTCGAAAGTATGCTACAAGTACTAAAATTAATGTTTGTTTAAAAGAATGTTGTATTGTCTCGGGAGTGGGCATGAGTTATTATCATCCTCAACAGTTTTTGCTGTGTGCCATGATTCCACTGTCTTTCTGGTGCGATGGTTTCAATTGTCAATGATTGTTGAGTTGTCTAAGTCAATTACATGGTCAAAGGTCCATGCATGTTTAGCAACATTGGAGCCTTTAGCGCATCGTGTTGTATTTCTAGTATGTTCTTTTCTTCTGGTGCTAAATGATCTTTTAGTTTCACCGATGTAACTCCATTGACATGATGCACAAGGGATTTTGTAAATAAAATTGCAAGTTGATTGTCTTCAGGAGGTCAAAACTTGGGAACAGGGCAATCTTGTTGCAGTATATTTGTTGGTTTTTTGAAGACTTTAATGCTGTGCCTCTTAAGAATCCAAGTGAGTGGCTCAGTAATGCCTCTGATGTAGGGAAGGATCGCAAAACTCTGTTGGCTTGATGGGCAGCCCATTTATGGAACATACCAACTAATTGGACTGTTTGATCCAAAATTACCAACTACATGTAATTGGACTGTTTGATCCAGAATCCATCATGCTAATGATTAGGCCATAGCACCACCCAGAGATTGTCTACTATGACATAATACAAATTACGCGTGATTGATATTATTATTATTATTAGAATAATTTGGAGTGTAAGTCTTGTTCAGTTAAGTTCTTTTGTTAATTCTGATTTTTTTTTTACCAACTTCAGTACAGCCACCATGGAGAGGGCAAACAGTCGCCGTCGCATTGGAGTTAACGGAATCATGATTCTGTTCACACTTGGTGCGTGCCTTTGGATCATAAAAACATCCCAGAAGGGACGAGATGAGAACACTTTGGAATCACTTCATGAAAGAAATGTAAAAAGATATGAGAAGCTCAGAGAGGAAGATGCAGCTGCTGCTGCGCAGGCTAACAGTGAAAAGAAGTGAAGTTGAACACTGACTTTTTAAAACCCTTTTCCTCCTGATGATCACGGAGAGAATGCTGAAGTTTAACTTTCGAGTTAATGGTTAAAATCCTAAAGTGTGAGTGACTATGCGTGCCAAATGATAACTTCTAGACTGTAATATGCAGTACATACATTCTCCCAAATTATTCCCAAATGGAAGTGATTTTAGTCATATTTGTACCTGGATACAACTTCAACATTGGTAAAGGGTTAAATTGTGTGCAGGAGGTGAGAAGTTTCAGCAAGAGTTTAACTCAGTACTAAGGGTTAAGGGTTAAGGGGGCCCGACAGTTTGCAGGATGGAAGGTTTTGTCAACAGGTTCAAAGCTGACCTGTTACCTCTACATGGCCTGTCTTGCTGGCTGTTCAGATATTGAATAGGATGTGTACCTAAGTTCTTACTTACCTTAAAAGTAAAGTATTTTTATTTTAAAAATTATCTCCGATGACACTTGCATGAACAAGGCACCTTAGAACTGACACTATAAAACTGGACATAGATAACAGAAAGGCAGTAGTTAACTGAGAAAATTACTTCATTGGGGTTGGCTGAGAGCAGGCTGATGAATCATCAATTTTTAATATGCACTGCAGTGCAAATTGACATGCTTGTATTCATAATTTTCTCAGCCATGTAATAAATGAGTAATCATATGAAAGCTTGAGAAATTAAGGATTTACTCTTCTCGTGACTCTTAAAAATTCTTTCAAATTACACTTGTGCAATTTTGAGAGAATTTTCAAGCTGTTTGTATAATTTTAATAGGTGAAAGGGGCACTGATATTTTGCTGCATTTTTGGTCAAAACAGTGCTTTAAAGTGTGAATACCAGCAGTTACCTTAGCTCATACAAAAAGGCTCTTAGGATGACACTACGATGAAGATTTTAAGTAAATCCAAGAACAATTTGTATTGAGCTTTTAGTGACTTTTTCAAGACAAGATCAGTCAGATTTTGAAGAAGTCTGCTAGACTTTTTCAATTTCACATCACAACCTTGTGTTGCATAACTCACTATAAGACCCCATTTCGGTAACTTTATTTCACTTGACTGATCATGAATTATTTTAAGGTTTTCACCAATGAAAATATGCCTTTTAGGTTTGGACTCGGCTTCCAGGGCATTTCTATGATAGAGTCTGTTTACACTAATTAATAATGGTAACAGGACTGAGTGGAGTCCAATTCGGTCTGTAATCATACGAGTAATTAACAAATTAGGACGACCGCGAAGCGGGAGTCCGATTTGTTAATCACGAGTATGATTACAGACTGAATGGGACGGCACGATGTCCTGTTACCAATTAATCATAACAATTACAATTTCCCACAAAAGCAAAAATTCATTTGAAAAAGAGCATTTAATAGTCATTTTTAAATATCATAATTAAAAATATGGAGAATAGCTTGCCAAATGGCTGTTAAGTTTCTTTCAAAACAGTCACCCGAGACTAAACCTCCACAATTTTACAAAGTCAGTCTCTTCAATTGGTTACCATAGTAATTGCAATCAATGTTGTGATTGGTGGATTTAGTGGAGAGGACTTAAAATGATTGGCTCATGTAACCGTCCGATTACAGGTGTCCGATTACAGCCAACTGTGCGATTACACTGTCCGATTACAGCTTTGCAGATTAATTAGAGCAAAATACAGCAGTTTATGCACCAATCACATTTGAGGAAATTGTAATTGTGATTAAAGAGGAAATGTGTGAGCTAGAGACCAAAACACTGTCTCAGTTTGTATTACTAGTAAGTGTATAGGTGTGTTAATTTAAGACAAACTATATGAACTAGAAACCAAAACGACTGACCATAATAGCGGCCAACAAGATCCCAGACTCTCTCTACTTTGCCAAGAAGAGAGAGCCTGGGCATGAGATTGAATAATGGCAAGGTGTCTTTATTTGCGGTTGTTCGTAAACTAGGGTTTCTTTAGTCCCTGGTTTTCTAGTGATCAAGACTTAGATTCTCTTTTCTATTTTCCCCACAAATTCAAAAAGCCAGGTTTCGAGAGAAAAATACGCAAAGTTTTCTTTCAGTTGAGGTATTCTTTCTTTAGACAGCCTCGACAGCCACAAAAGCAGTGCAGCTGAGGCGAAAGGTGCTCTAGGTTTGCAGGAAAGGGGGAAACCACAGAATATTTGGACAAACACAGAAGCTTTTATGTTGGAGCAGACTAAGTCCTCTTTAAGTGGATCCGTGTTATGCCATTTTTCAAATACATACAGGGCCTTAGCTAGTGATGGGCAAACCAAGGCACTTGGCTCTTTTTTCTTCTTTTTTTTTTTTGTTTTTTGTTTTTTTTTTCTTTTTTTCTTGTAACAGCTGATGTTAGCCTTTGCGAACCCGGAATATCTTCAAGTTTAAATATTTTGATAATGACAGCCGGAAAACGACCAATCACGCAACCAACAAATATTGAAATTAATCTCTATGTAGCAAATATCCTTGCAATTCAGCGCCTTTCCATGGCCAGACAAAATCAGTCAGTTACTGAAGTTTCTTTTTCTCCAGAACTAGAATAAAATCAGATAACGCAATACCAGTTCAGAGGAATGGAAATAAAACTGAAAATAAGCGATGTACGTGACATCCAGCGGGAAGGTACCACGTCTGACGTCAAACGATCTCTTCACGTCATGGAAAAGTCTCTTCCCTTGGTTTTCACGATTTCTACATTTACAGAGTACAGCCAGCATTTCTCAGGTTGTGAAAGGAACTCCTACTTCACAGGAATTAGTATGCTTTCGAGGGGTTTTGTTTCAGCCGTGTCCCTGCTTCGAGCATCGGGATCGAGAGTTTTTACAGCTTCCATAAAGGGGGGTCTCTACACGAGGCTAAATGGCAGAACTCTTCGTCCGGTTTCGTCTGTTTTGTGCCGTCACATGAGCAACAAAGAAAAGCGTTCTACAGCAGGTGGGAAGGAATGTTAAATAGAAAAATGTCACATACAGCTAGTTCGGAGAGATTTTACGAGGTTGCTAATTCGAGCGCCTGTCTCAATGAATCAAATCTGAGCATGCGCTGGGATTGTCGACTCCGCGATAGCTTGGGTGAAGGTCGTTTAGCATACTGTGGTAGCATTACTCGCCATTACTAGCTCAATTTTCATGACCCTTTTCAGAATAACAACCGTGCGTTAGCATTTAATAGTAGCAAAATTATCTTTGGCTTGTCGTTCCGTACAACAGGAAGTTGTCACATTATCGTCGCCAGAGCCAAGTGTCCCTCGAAGCCGGCAGGGTCTGGGCGGGAGGAAAAGGTGGCTTTGGATTGGCTAGATTCTTGGTGCCTTTCCGAAATTTTCTAACTAAAGCCATTCGATTACAGCACTTCAGACCTTCCGGGAGTTTAAAACTGACTTATGGGAAGAATATTTTCAGTAGAAACATCCATAAAGAAACATATGAGCGTCACTTCCGGACAGAATTTTAGTTCTGTTTTAAATTCCCTTGGTTTACAACTGTCGCTCTGTGGGTCCTCGCGAGATAACCAACCATTCCCAGCGCACACGTGCAACGCTTTTTGCGCGAGGAACGTAAACCTTTATTGGTTAGATTTCTAAGACAAATTTGCCACTCATATTGAGATCTTGAGGGTTAGAAATATTTGAAAACAACTAATAACAATTTTCGTGTTGCAGAGAGTGTTCAGAAAATCAAGAAACCACTGACACTATCTGATATGAGGTAAGTATCGCACCTATAGCCTCGCGGCCTGGCCTTCTAACGCCTGATAACAAAACAATTATCAGGCTATAAGGGTCTATATGCTCCCCATCCTCTTCCCTCCTATATTCAACTCCTCAAAGAAACTGAACACGGAAAGTACTTTTTCCATGGATTTGAAAAGAACTAATTTAACTGCTTTTCCCTACGAAATGTCCAGCCAGTGCGCGAGTTATTCTCTCTCTTGTGGATGACGTTTTGGCAATTTTCAGCCTTGTCCTCATTAAAAACCATCATAAGTCTATCCTAGGACTGCGTGACAGTGAGTTGGCCAGAACTGGACTGGGCCAGAGTTCCGATGCACATGCGCTGAATAAAGGTAGCGTGGGCCCTGGAAAATCTCTGTAAGATAAGGAATGAAAGAATTAATGCATAAAAAGGCTAGTCTGATGGGTTCTCTTTTACTGTTCTAGTGACACAGGCAGGAAAGGCTCAAAAAGTTGCCATCACTTGCGGACATTTTTCAATGTAATAGACCGGGTTCTAACTTGGTTGGAAGTCACAGTGGTTGGTTTCTGTCTTTGGTTCGTCATGATATTGTATGGGACGGAATATGACACACTCAAGCCGATGACAGGAAACAGTAGGACTTCTGCTACCACTGACGAAGAGAGTGATAGTGAAAATTAGTGACAGCTGAACATTGACTTATAAGCACGCCATTTCGTCTCTGAGTCAACGCTAAAATGTAGTAAACTTGTATTAACAATCAGCAATCCTTTTCTACCTCAAACGCCATTATACTGTAATTGTAAGGACGATGTTTAATGCAGATAAGCAAAGCTAGAAGCCAAGTGGAAAACGTAACAAATCATTTAGCCTCTCCTGCTCCAGTCTCCAGGATGATAATTGAACTCTTTATGGCTGGTTACTCGGGACGCAGTTCATTTTGTTTCCTATTAATCTCATTGTTTCGCCTAGCAAGGCAGAGCTGAGGGAAATTTTGAGATTGGGGTGGGGGGTGGCAATAGGGCACGGTACTTTGTTTGGGTTAGTGGAGACATTTTGCCCACCTAAACGCTGAAAGTGTTACACAAATGTACAACATCAAGATTGATCATGCGCGAAGTAATTGTGACTCCAAAGCCCTCGTTTCCTTGTGGTTAAATTAGACGAATGAGTTGTCGGAACCTGGGAACGAAGACAACAACAACAACAATACTTAATTTAGACACGTCACGCCTCAGAGCTGTACAAGCGCGTTCAAAATACTTACGTGTATTCGTAAAATACAAAGATTTGCGTAAATCAAGGTGTAAGTACTAGTTACTAGGGGACAGTGGCAATCTTAGTACAAGAATCTAGTGAAAAACAAGCTATCTCTTCCCTTTTCTCTGGGGGAAACAATGGACTGTTAAAGGTCATATGATCATCTTGACGTTTGCGTCGAAATGAACTGGAAAACGGCCCGTTGGAAAATATCCATCTTGAGAGCTTCTATAACTTGTTAATTTTTCGGTGCATGAAAGGAAGGCGAAAACGGTTATAAAAACGTATGCGTTTTCAAACGCAAACACGAAAGCTTAGAGGGTTCTAAAGAGTTATTCCAGACTAATTATTTACTTCTCTCTCATTTTCTTACTTAGTGTAATTTTTTTTGTCGCGAAAAAAATTAAAGTATCGTGATCGAAAAGCGGTCGAAAACGAATCCGCATACAGAAATCTTCTTAACGCATCTGAGGTCATGCCACCTCTTAAAGCTTCTTCACCGCAAATTAAACTTTGCATAGCATTTGATGTGATTGAGTTGCTGCAATTCACAATGTGCAGACCACATCGTGTCTTGCAGGCTATTTTCGGAGCGACTCGACGACAGGCGATCGAAAGGGCAGAGAGGACTTCCATAAGTCTCCAGCAAGTGACAAATTATAGCCATGCAGTAGATGCAAGCTAACTATCAGGTCAGACTGATGTCATACTTTGTTTTAAACCTCGACATGCAGACGTGTAAATAGTCAGGATTGAATTCCGGGGGCGTACTCCCAAAACAATTGGGTGAGGGTGTCCGGCCCACTTCCCAAAACCCCTACCCTATTTAGGACCAAAATCTGCGACTTTCCTTACCCTATTTATGACCCGACCAAAAATTTGATAGCCTATTTATGACCATTGCGGCTGGCACAGTTGCCCTAAACATAATTTATGAAGGACGTTTGTTGATGGTCTTATCGATAATGATGAAAAAGTAGCTTCTTCTAAAAAACATACCCAGTTCAAGACTAGAGTGCAAAAACCATACCCTATTTATGACCAAAATGGCCAAAATCGATATCCTATTTATGACCAAAACGGCTGAAAACCATACCCTCTGGGGCTGCACATACCTATATAGCCCATATAGGGGAGTAGCCCCCCCCCCCCGGGGGATTGAATACAGTCTCGGCGCAAAGACATGTTCTCTTTGTTTAGTTCATCATCAAGCACAATGCGGACAGTAACTTCAACTAGTCAATTCGTTGCTCCCCCGGCTACATTTTTATTTTATTTTCAATTATTTTCCAACAATCCCCGCTAGTCTAACCCGAGAAAGACAAAGGACAGCCAGAAATACGTCTGTGTTCGTGGGCTACTGCTAGTCATGTCGACTTGGCTGAGAGTTCGAATCAGTAACACTTAGTTTTAGTTTGTTGGTTCTCTTTAAAAGTATTTGCAATGATTTATTCATGAACTGGTCCAATAACTTAGCCAAATAAAGCACTTCAAGAACAACGAAACATAAGAGACTTGATTTATCAGTAAGTGAAGTTCTTACAATCCTACTATGCCAAAGGAATATTACAAAACTGTGCCGCTGATCTACTTTATCGATGACGCGATTTCAATCTTTTGAGCGTATCGGTACAGTGGTGCGCTCAAAAGCTGAGAAACTGAGAAATGGTTGAAGCCACAGGGTTTGGTCAGAAAACAGTTCGAACGGGAAAATTTGTTTGAACCCAAACACCGAATAAAAGCAATTCAATACGACTGCAACTCGCGTGACTTAAATCAATGGCAAGACCCTTCATCCATAACTCGACACCGCACACATGTTCTCCAGAAAATCACGTGGGCAAGAGTTATCACCATCAAGGAAAATTTCTCTCAGCTTTTCAAAACAGGAAAAATTCTTATGAAATTTGAAAATAATGAATAACCTCCAAGTCCACTTGATATTATATTTTCGGTGTAAGCATTTTACTGCCCACTCGAGAGGCTGCACCGTTACGTAAGAGTTGTTTTCGGTTATGCTTCGAGGAAAAAAAAAAAAGAAAATTATATATATTCAACGTTAACGGTTCTGGCACATGCAGCCTCGTTTGTTGCACATCTATATTACTCCGCAGAATACAAAGTTTGAACCAATTCTTAATGATGTCAAAAACCGGGTTTCGTGCATTTTTAGTTGGGAACATTAAGTAACTGACACAAGTTCAAGATTGCCAGTCCAATATAGGTCAGGTCGTTCTTTAAGAGACGAGCTGATTTGAGAGCTTTGTTTATTAATTAACTTTTCACGAGCCTTCCAGAACACCTTACAGTAAGGTATTATCCTTGCGTCAACTGAACTAAAACCAAACAGTGACCTCATGGAACTCAGTGAACTGCCTCTGAGTTCTATATCACTGAAGTCCCCATTTGAAATTTGCCTCTATTTGGAGACGAGACTCGGTAAATGGTCGATCAGTCACCAAAGCTCATTTATTTTCATTTATTTCTGCTCCGTTTAAAAAGCGGCAACAACCCACGGAAACGGCCCTTAAACTCATCTTGGACGGATTGCAGCCAAGTTAATTCTTTTTTCAGCGAAGGTTTTCATTGGAACTGGACCATGCGGAAAGCCCAGGTGAGGGAAGCTAATTTAATTCGGCCGTCGTAACTCGCTCGGCAACGCGTTTAAATTAGAAAATCAGCCCTGCATGGAAACTTTTGCGTCAAAATGTTTTATTCTGTTATCAAAGACCGTTAACCGACAGTCCAAACAGGGTAAATTGTGATTTTTTCTGTGATCGAATATAAATATAAAGGAAGATTTCTAGTTTAACTCTTATTGCTTGTTTGTTTTTGAGTTTGGAAGACTAATATTTCTTGCCTGTTTCGGCGGTATCCGAAGGGCCCAGGCAATTCCAACGTGTGCAAAACCACGTTCTCAAAAACCGCAACGAAAACGTCTCCAAATTATAAACAATATTTTTCCTGTCAATTGATCAGAACAATGGTTCTGCATGCCTTTGTAGCCGTCTTCTGGAAAACAACAACGTGCAATGACCAATTAGTTCCTATAGACGACGTGAGCCACGACGACTGATTTTTGTGTTTCGTTTGGAATTGACAGCTTGCACTACATATTTAGTTTGAATAAGAACTAGTTTTTAGACCGATCGGCGTCACTGAACAGATTTAGATAATTGCGAAATTCCAAGGTAGATTTTTTGAGAAGGCGTCAACGTCGACGCCCCCTCATATCAGCCACACGACGAGAATTTGTGAACACCGGCTTTGAGTTTTAGTATGGACGGAAAACATTTTGAAAACAGAGCTTTCCAAAAACTTTAAGCACAAATCCCAAATGGCCGATGATTGTTGCGTTTTCAAATTTCCCCGGCGTAATGTGGGCGGAAAACATTTGATGCGTTTTTAGAGTGAAAACGCCGTTTTCAATTTTCTCCAGTGTAGTGTGGGCGGGACGTTAAGGCTAGGGACAATGTTTGCGTTGTACTTTTAAGTAAACATTGAAATGTTTCGTTTGGCCAATCACTAAATTAAGGACCTTATAAACAGTGCATGCAGGTCATGTGGCTTTACAGGACTCAGAAGCAATTGCTTGCTGCCCTTTTGAAAAGGGGTCGTTCGTTTTAGATACTCTTGTAAATTCAGCATCCTTTCGGACCGTTTTTCCCGATTTCATAGACTTTAGTTTCATCTCAAGCATGTAAATGTACATTTACGCAATGGAAGAAGCGCAACTCGATGTTTCAGTCTGAATCTTGTCAGTCCACGCGACTCTAAAACAACAGCGTGGCAGTGGGATATCAGATATTGTCTGACCAGTTGTTTGTGAAAGGGACACCATCATGGCGATGTTGCTGCATTTTGGTCAAAGCGGTGCAGCAATTATGACCAAGTTCCATTGCTCGAGCGATAAACACTTTTGTAATACCAAGATGAAGATATTTTAAGGGAATTGTAGTTGATCCCGGGGAGAAACATTGTATATTAGTTTTTAGGATTTTTCTAAGACGCACGACGACAGAATTTGAGAAATTTCATCTGACATCAGTTCCTTGGTTCGTTCGTTCGTTCACTCATTCAATCATTCATTCGTGACATTTATTTAGTTAGTCAGTCAGTCAGTCAGTCATCCATCCATCCATCCATCCATC
>Ga0126339_10000851_pt1 | contig 18882 bp, 13 predicted proteins | sample OrbTmetagenome_2_FD_92532 | JGI IMG/M metagenome (GOLD analysis project Ga0126339, IMG submission 92532) | Coral microbial communities from Petempiche,Puerto Morelos, Mexico - Orbicella T R C metagenome | ecosystem: Host-associated > Invertebrates > Cnidaria > Coral | place: Petempiche,Puerto...
ACAAAAAAGGGAAAAATCACCTGATTATCAACATTGAAAGTGGGGGGAGGGGAGAACTTGCTTCGTGTCCCAAGTCTTTTGTCTGGGATTGTAGGTGCTTAGCAAGCCTCAATTGTTTCGAGAATAAAATAATATAGTATCTACAGCTGTACATAACTACATTTGTATCTACAGTATCTTAAAAAGAATTTTTACACAATCACATAATCAAAGCCATTTCAGCTCACTACATGGACATCATAGACTTGCCTGTAAACTTTTCCAAATCTGCCACTGCCTAGAGGACTCCATGCGATCGCCAACTCTTCAAATGGTATCACCCACTCAGACATCAAGCTGCCTCTTTGCTGAAGAAGAAGCAACAAATAATTCTTTCCTTTTCCCTTGCAAGCTTTGAATCGTGTCCTGCATGCAGACCTACATCAAGCGCTTACAACAAGGATAGAGGGAAGAAGAAAGTAATGAAGGAGACATCAGGGAGGACAGTGAAGGGGAGTTTTTAACGAAGTATTTAGACCAAGCATGTCATATACAGATTGGTCTGAATATAGATACAAAAAGCAATTTATAGTAATTGTTTTATACAAAAGAGGACATAATAGAAATACAAGAAAATAAGAACTGACAAGCAAGCATTCAAATGGGATTTTGTTTAGAGTAACGAATCATCAATCAATCAGTTAATCTCTTTCCAACGTTTTTTTTTTTTTTTTTTTTTTTCTTTTTTTGTTCATTTTGATTGCACTTGTGTTTACGCTTTAAATCCCTAGTATTAGCATTTAGTTTCATTTCCACTTTATAAGCAAAAGTTAAAAAAAGACGTACGTCATCTGTAAATAAAGTTAGTCTACATTTAACCATTTTTATCTGTTTTATCTAGCCTTCAAGTTAGAACAATACCTGAATGTATGACGAGCATGGGCAATGGTGTTTAATGAAATTTTCCCTTTTCAAATGACAGTAAATAATTATCACCACAATAGTTTTACCATATTTTATTAGATGCAAGGCACCATAATTTTAAAAGTTTCAAAACTGTTCAAGGTATATATTCACTCACATGTAAGTCCCAAAGCATGTACGCTTTTCCAACCTTTCATTAAAAAGGCACACAAATTCTCAATTAGTTCAACAAGTTTATCCGAATGAATAAATCTAACGGTTTTCACCACGCGGTGACTCTGTGAATTACTATGTGTAAATGCTATTAAGTTGTTAGGTTCAGTGTGCAAAAGTTAATGTTGACATTATTAACGTTATGGATTTAGAAATCACTGTGCATGTATTAATTCAATTTTAATAATTACGATTTATGGACGTTAGCCTGCGTTTAGCTTATAAGTGCTGCGGGTAGTTAAATGGAAGGAAGAGTCAACAAACACGACAAATGGGAACAAGAACAAAGTACAGAGTAACATATCTGAAAAGTACACAAAGAAAAATATGTGTAGTTAATTTCCCAACAATGACAAAAATTAATTACATAACAGGCACATGTCTGTATAAAAACAAAATGTCAATCCTGACTGGTACATAGAAGCTACATGAACGATGACGCTTTTACTGTACACGTATATAATTATGTACAAGCACTTGCAAATTTACATTTTAACATTGTTCAAGTACAGTCAAAGCTCTATTAAGCAGACACTCTCTGGTCAAAACCCTCCCTGGTATCTGGTTCATAGCAAAGGTTTACATACATAATTATTATTAGTGTCTTTTAATAATGGTGTCTGACTAATTGGAAGCCCAGTTAAGCGAGGTTTCACTGTACAACTTGACCCTGGTTTGTAAGTGGTAATTCATTAGACTTAATGTTGTCAGAGTGGGAAATCCCTTTACTCACAACAATTATGCAATCAAAAATTCAGTGTTTCAAAATTTTAGAACAAACTTTATGTCAAACAATAACAAGTAAAAGTAACCTTGACCATTCTCCTGCCCCATGTTTTGCTCTCAGGGTCTACATCAGAGATTTGACTGTCTAGAGACTCAATACTTGGAACATCCTCTCCTGACAATGTCTGTAAAGTAACACATCAAAATATTTAAATTCAATTCCATCAACTTAAGTCTTAATTTTTAAGTCAGCAATAAATTAATTAAGGGGCTGCGGCATACTTTAAGCAAAGCCTGTGTGTAGTTGGATGTGTCACGAGATCCTAGATGTATATACTGGATGTACTGTACCTACAGTATTATCAACTGTCTGTGACACAGGCCACATAAGCAGTGAGACTCAAAATATAATAGTAAATCTCTTATTAAGTGATTGCCGTTCATTTCTAAGAACTATTTGAGAACTTCCCTCCCAGAGTGGTGAGGGTAATTCATGCATGGGATCATCCTATCCAGGAAATGCATACACCACTAGGGTACACTTTTCAAAAGTGTTTTAACAGATCTTTAACAGCACAACAAGAGCATTTGAAGAAGAAACACTTTAATGCTTAAGAGATCCTAACCGTCGCGTAACATGATACAACTGACTAAGGACGCATAAATTACGACATACTTATTCATGCTCTTATTCACTCGTGCACATTCTTGTTCATGCATTCTTGTACACTCGCACATAAATTAGCACATTATCACAAAAAGCTCATTCAGAGAAGCTGGATTACATGTTATACACGTACCAGTGGCCGATCTAGGGGGACCCTGGTAAAAAAAAAAAAAGCAGAGGGAAGAAAAGCGGGCAGGGCAAACAACCACCCCCTCCTCTTAGCTCAAGGTCTGTATCCACCACCGTGTACATGTAACTTATAACTCACCGAATCATTGCTTGTTGTAGTGTTGCTGCTTTGCCGTGATTTCACACTTTCTGTCCTCACCAATGTGCTGGTTGAGTCAATCATTTCATCACTGATTAGAAATAAATCAACACATATAAATACATACATTGTATATGTACATCAATGTTTCTTAAGAGAGCAGTATAATGAAGTTTCATCAGCTCCTTTGCTGCTTAGACCATTACAAGAGTGAACATACTTAGTTATGCAACAGTTTTGAGCTGTACACTGTATGTCAAGGAGTATCCAAGGCAAGTGTGTATACCAAGAAAATACAAGCAGAATATTCCATGGTATACCATAAAAAATAAATTTTTTAAACCATGCCATAGAAAATACAGTGGACACATAATCAATCTAGCACACAATGCGAAGGTTGGCTGTAATACTGCTGAGTATACTATAATACAACAGATTTCCTGTATTCTTATTGGCTGTATTTTCTATGGCATGCTATAAATGTAGATAGGTATGGCAAGCAAACATTTGTGTGAACTAACACAACATTAATTATGTAAGCCATATTATCAAAATGTGAACCTACAGTATACATATAAACATCATTTGATGTGTAAAGTCTGCATTTAAGTAAAGTCAACTTACAATACATGTCCATGTTCTAAATAAACAAGTAATGGTAAAGGATAAGGGCAAACTACATGTCTTTTTTAAATGTACCTCTGCAAGGAAGATGTCATACTTGATACATCTAAAAGGAACATCCAAATAATTGCAATTATTAGTTATAAATAATGAATACGCTGCAGTACACATGTACATGTTACATGTAGTGCTGAAATTTAATCAATGCAAATAGCAATGTAACATTTATTTATGCTTCAACATTTCAAAGAAACTGTACTATCAAAACAACCATTTCAAAAAATAATGCAGACATGATGATAGCTGCGAATGCTGCCATAACACTACTGGAAAAAAAGACCTGATAAAATTCTAACCCACAACCTTTGCATTAACGGTGCAATGCTTTCCCAACTGAGCTATCAAAGGCACATGAGAGCGGTCGTGTGTGGGTTGGCCCTTTATGTTCAGTGGACGTAAATAATATTATTTGTACATCATTTTCAGTTGTCTTTAGAAAGTTCTGTTTTTGCTTTTCATGTGTTGAGCTGTATTTGAGCCATTCTTCAAAACTAAATGTACATACAATGTACATAATTATACAAGTACAGTTAGCAACATTCACCCTACCCCCACCCCTACCCATCAACCCCTTCAGCTCCTAGGTTTACTCATTTCCTTTATTTATATTTCTTACGATAAAATTTGCTTATTACACATACATGGCACACTGTATATAGTCATTCAGACAGACTCTGCAGGAGCTAAATAAAATGCTTTAGAATACAATGTGTTAGAATACAAAGTTAGAACAAAATGGCTGACTGACCTTTGAAAGAAAAATGTGATTCTGGAAACTGATCAAGCTCTTCTTGTGCCGACAGGCTGGCGCTGGCTGAATTTGCTGGAAGAGGCGATGATGGCGGTGATGATGTAGATGATGATGTAGAGCATGAGTCTCCACTTGTTCCACTTGCCCCACTTGTTCCTTTGATAAACTGAGAAGGAATCTCATTGCGAATGCCCGCAGACCATGATTTGTGGTCAACTGTATTCAAATCACCATGGCTACGATTGGCATTCAACCTGCCATGTTCGTGCATGGATCTCTCAACTTGAAGGGCAATGCTGGATGGCTCTGAGTTTGTTCTCTTTACACGAGGACGTATCATAGGCAAAGAGCTATAATTCATGGCTGCAAAAGAAGACAATAAAACACTTGTCTGTGATGACTTACACAGTAGAATGCTAACAACACTCCTTGAGAAGTCCTGTATTACAAAGACTACATACATGAACACCATCTCATTTTATTGTGATCAAAGTAGAATTGCACTCACAGCTGAATGTATTCCAACTGTCTCAGTTTAATCAAGAATCTCCTGCATTACATGTACCTCTTACGGTGTTCACTCCAACCGGATTTCTATCAAAATAATTCTCCCAATTCAGGGTGGAAATAATACCAGACAAAAATAAATTCACACCCATAAGTGTTTTATTTACAGCAATGAATGGAAAGCCACTTTAGCTGCCTTGCTTCTGCCCTCACCTCTCCGAAGCTGAGCAGTAAAAAAGTCTCCACACCCCTTTGGCAGCCCACATGCAGGAGGAGCCAACTTAGCACATTTCTTGTGAAATTTAAGCCTATCAAGCAAAACACAAAAGAGAAGCAAGCAAAATTAAACTGGTGATTCACCTCTGATGGGCTGTTGTTGTTTGCAAATTAATTTATTTTGTCTAATAAGCAATGACAAAAACAGCAAATCGAAAAAAAGGAACTCATTAAAATTTACAAGGAAAACACTTGCATGAACTTACTTGCATTCTTTGCACTTTTTGCCAACCAAAAGGAGTTTATGGCAATAATCACACGCCAAGCTAACCATAAATGTCTTCTGAGAAAACCTGAAATAAAAAATGTAGCAATTAAACACAAGAAAGAAACAATCACTTGCTGTCATTGGGTTAGAACAAATTCTTGAACCTTTGTACTAATAACCAGACATACAGTATACATATACAGTGTGTATTTGATAGCAGATGTTATGTACAGTTACATGACTGTATGCATCAGAACGCTTGTAAAGTTTGTACAGATAAAAACAAATGACAAATCGGACCATACCTGTGTTTTATTGTATGCCCCATACCATAGTGAGTAACAAACCTAGATGGAGAACCTATTGTATGGGAACCTAGGACAGAGTAAACAGAGTAAACAAAAAGAAAATTCATTCGAATACAAGTAATAAAGCAGGCAACATTTTCAAAAGGAAGTCAGCATTCCAAGTGAAAAATACACAATGCACAGGACCTACAATCATGGACAAAAGCAGTTGAGACACTCCCCCAAAAAGACCTGTTTTGTTGAATGCGCAAGTTTTTCAATCTCCAATTTTCACATTTCCACCCCCTCTCCCCTTTTCAATGTTGTAACCACATGACAGTGTCCACGGAACGTATTTCAACATTGAAAAGGGGGAGAGGGGGTTTGGCTATCAACAAAAAGACGTTTTTTGAAATTACGGAAGGACGCCGATAGAAAGCATTTGTTTTTCTCAAATGTGTCAACACTTTTGTCCATGATTGTAGCCTACAGTGTACTTGCACAGTGTAGTTATTGACAGAAAAAAACTTAACTCATCCAGCTTTTAACTGTTGATGAAATGCTGACCAGTCAAATTGTCCACAACATACAGTACATGTATGACATAATTTCCCAAGCAATTTTGCCAATTGTATTCTCAAGACACTGTACTGTAAGTAAGAATAATATATCTTTCCAAAGATCTTGTTTCATACATGAAGACACTGGTCAGGTACAAATAATACTTCAGTTCTGGAGCCAGATGAGGTTCAAAGCACTGAGTATGGCAGACATTCCACTGCACTATTAGTTAAGACAACCACTACCTTGTCCATATAGATGTTCATCATGTACACCGTATAACAGGAAAGTCTATTACAACAGGAGACTGACTTACTTGCAGTATGATCTGACTCAGAATCAGACTGGGAATGAAGTGAGATGTCACCACTTGTGCTTTTTGGAATCTCTATAGTGAGAGGTGTAACAGGTTCAAGCTTTCCTCCACGCTTTTTCCCAACAGTTAAATTTGGATTTTCACTGTGGATAAATATTCTGTTCCCTGTGCAAAAAAATAAAATAGAAACATTAGGTATGGATCTCTTCGACCCCATGTTACGGCAAAAGACGAACCATAAATAAAAATAAAATGTTCAAAGGCGCATCAGTAAGTCACCAATAAATCAGTTTTGCTGGCATTATTAATTTACCACAAGGTGTAGTACAATGCAGGTCAACCACTATATTATGGTACCCAGCAAATGTAAGTTGACGATACTCAAAACTTGGGAGAATCAAGAATTGAGTATCAAGTTGAGTATTCAGTCTCTATGCACTCAAAGCATGACTTGATTCTCCATCCTTGATTCTAGCAAAATTCAGTGAACTCAAACAATCATTATTATTCGTTGATTCAGGTTTCAAGTTTTAATTCCTTGATCTGCCCCTGCACTTTAACCTGGTCTTACTGTAGCACTTCACCTGAGTTGCAGCCCATTTGCACAATATTATTAGTAGTCTATCAAAGAATCACTGATTGGGAGAGAAGTGGTCAACAAGTTAATTTTTTCTCGCAATCGCAAAAGACTCGACTAAATTCTCCAGACTTGATTTGCAGTGCTTGATACTCAACAGAATCGAGTACTGAGTATCAAGGACTTCCCTCATTGCCAACTATCATTGAACAGAAACTTTAAGCTTGCAGTCTTATTACCAAATAGTGGTCCTTCCTACACTGTAGATACTGTACCTAAATTTGCATCATCAGAGACACTTCTCTTCATGAAGTAAGGTGGCTGAGGATTGTGCTTGGGACTGAGGCCACCATCAGTGTCACTGGTAGACAATGTCGACAGCCTGGAGCTTTCTGTGCCTGCATCTGAGCTTGGGGATGATAACGGTGCATCACTGTCCAAGGTGACTGATGAGCATGATGACCGCTTTGAAGGACTGATGGAAAGGCTGGTGCTCTTTTCTCGTGTTTTGCCAGTGTCCCAAGAATCCCAGTAAATATCTGATGTGCTGTCTTTATGGCCCTGTTTCTGACGTTCTTTGACAGGACAAACAAACATGTTGATAATGATTTGACTTTCATGAAAATTTGTAGCAACCTCCAAACAATCAACCACAAAATCATTATTATATGACTGTATAATACAAATTAACATTTTATAATGCATTCTTTTTTTAATTTCATATATACATGACGTAATATATTTCCTCAAATAATAGCTGGATGTGTTTACAACTTGTATTATTACATGTATTATTATCTTTTAAATTATGTTTTTGCATCTACATGTAAAGGGAGAGATAACTTAAGGATTTGCTCATTTTATCGCGTTGTTTGACAGAACCCTTGGGTATTACATGATATTTCTGTTTCACATCTTTAATTTATAATCCACTACAACACTGACAGTGCTCCTCTAGTATCACAGTGTATTTCCACAGTACCACATAAATTGTAATTAGCTAATTATTCATAACAAGCATTTCTTTGTTTTGTAAGTACTATAAACTGTTCTTTATAATAGCCACATAATATATTATAAAATCATGTAATAAACATCATTGAACCACTTTTGGATACTTACATGTAAAGCAACCAAAACATGTTTTCTAAACTCTAGCAATGTGTCATTGTTCAGAATAGAATGTAAATGAAAGGTTTAATATATTTTCTACTGCTGTGATTTTTTATTCTTTACTTTAATCTTTAAAGTTTAACAAGTTACTCCTAAAACAGCACTTGTCACAGTAAAAAATTGTCCTAGGAGAATAAGATAAATAAAAAATCAAACATTATATAATAATTATTATGTACATGTGCAAACTAATACAATAATTTAAAAGAGGAAATGCATATCAAAAGACTAATTGTATAGTGTTCATCACAGCTACAATGTACATAATTAAAATTTGTCTGATCCAGGGTTCCAGGTGTTAAATCTGGAATTCCAACGGGTCAATTTCCACTGCTCCCACCAAGTCATTATATAAATTTTCTATTAATTTGTCAAGTCTCGTAGCTGACCTTGTGGGCTTTTTTGACCTGAGACCCACTGCATATCTGGAACACTGCTGATTGGCTAAAAAGTGGAATAAGAGAATTTTCCTGTTACAATAATACCTGTGTAGGCCTGAAGATGTTTCAGTGCAGCAATCAACCTTCTACTTTCTTCTTGTCCATCAGCATAGTTCTCAAGCATAGCTTTAACTTTCTCGTCAGATAAAGATAAGAGGCCTTCCACAGTACTACACTTCTCTTCCAAATTCTGTGAACGAAAAAATATATACATGTACATGTAGACAATATTGTTTTTTGGTTGTGTATGTACTTTTTTACTCATTAGAGATATTTTGTAAATTCTAAGTTTAATGTCAACTTCCAGTATGGATGCAAAAAGCTTAATGCTACATGTACATGCATCTAAGTTCTTTCTGATTTTACTTTTGATGTTAGATGAAACAGCTTAGGTAAAGCTCAAGTCTGCATACAAGTGGCCCATCAGGCTGGCGCTTATCTCTGGTTACTGTAGCATGAGGCAACTAGGAGTATTTCTACTCCCCCCCTTGATGGGATACTAGTCCATCACAGGGTTACCCCCAGCATTAAGTTCGCTGGCACCCACTTATACACCTGGGTGGAGTGAGAGGCACTATGCGGGTTTAGTGTCTTGCCCAAGAACACAACATAATGTCCCTGATCAGGGCTTGAACCCTGGGACTGCTTGATCCGGAGGCAAGCGCACCAACCATGAGGCCACCACAGCTTCACATGAAAACAACGCTAACAACTTAGTAGAAATCAAAGGAACTGTTGGACAAAATAATTTAAAGTGCCACAAGATGGTTGGTAAAGAATAACACTGGTTTTCATTTCATTGAGTAATGCACAGAAACAATGAGGTGCAGGGAGAATAATACTCTAGAATTAGCCAATCAGAGTGTGCGTTATATCAGCAACAAACACAAGCCATATAATAAATAAATACAGGGTTTTCAAAATAAACCAGCGCCCAATACAAGTCAAAAGCTACTTCAAGCATTTGCACCAGGTACTTTCTGTCACAAATCTTATTTCTCCTAAGTTTTGTTTCACCAATGATTACATGTATGTAATCATGATCTGATCTTTCCAAAGAAATAAATGAACAGGTGACTAAAATCAGACTATGCTGTCTTTAATACAGTGGCCACCAACAAAATCCCTTGTGTGTGTTAGAAACACACCAGAATACACCTGAACCCACACAGATTTTCAAAATGTTTCAGGACAAGCAACCCATCCCCCACCCCATGCAAGTTCAAACTACCTAACACAAAATTTATTGTGTTAGAATTTGCATGAAAGTGTTGAAAATGAACTTACATTAATTTAAATTTTTGTAACTTCAGCGAGACCATAATGAGTAACAAGCAAACTAAGGCACTTGTTTTTCATTTTTGTTGTATATGCAGATAGTCATCATAAACACCCCAAATACTTACAAAGAGCATTTACAGAGCAGCTCAGATATAAGCAAACCAAAATATATGCGTAATTTGTGTCAGCCCAATACACTTATACATGTATGCATATACACACATACGCGTACAGTATATAGTATGCGCGCATATGCCTCATTAGTATGTATGAGCTAACGTATTGTTCCTTCTTTTCTTAACAGGTCATTGTTGTTTCAATGGCTTGACAGCTTCGCACAGAGCAAGAGAGAGTTTTCTTTATTTTGAATATGCGTATACAGTATACGTGCGTATGTAAGCATGGACACTGCCTCAGTCACAATTTTTTTCTTTCTGGCTATGGCCCTGTTCAGTAGCCATACACAAGAAAGTGATTAGATATACTTCTAATCAAACCAGGGCTGTCATTAAGGGCCGTAACCTGTAGCATCTGTTACAGCTGAGTATGCTTGATTTTCCCTTGATGCTACAGGTGAAATTGGCTGTTGTTGATAGAATTCACCCATAACATAACAAATTTGCTACAGGTGTGAAGAATAAGGCTACAGGTGATTAAAAACTTAGTGACAACTCTGTAAACAATTTGTACGTGAAGGAAACTATAGTGTTAGAAAGTAAGCTTACATTTGAAGCTTCATCAGCCATACAAAAGAAACTGATTACACATATACAAACAAAAAGCCACATGGAAAATTTCCAGCGTGTTAACTGGAGCATGGCTGGATAGCGTATATGTAACAGGGATGCTATGTTATTCAACAAATTATGTTCAATTTACAGGCTTTGCCTGCATATCCTTAAAGGAAACAACAGCTACAGGTTCACTGTCTGTCAGATAGTACAGGTACAATAAAGTTTTAAACTTATTATTATATCAGCAATAAGTGAGATCTCAGTGAATTAAAATCATTGCAGCTATTTTTTCATATTCTTAGAAGATAATTTTTTATTATGTAAATAAATCAAAAACAAACATGTACATTCACATTTACCAGTTAAATGCTGAGTTCTACATTATATTTTGAAAAAAAAAAATTAAAATATCTGAACATGGATATATAATAATTATTAATAACCTACGACCAAAGCAAAATTAAATATTGAAATTGTAAAGAACACAAGAACAAAAGCTTTCCCTTTAAAAAGAAAGTAAGCAAAATTTAAATAATTAGTGATCTTGTTAACACCAAATTTATCCTACATGACAGAAGAGCATGGCAAACAGGAATTCATTCTATCAGTAACAAATAATACATTCTGTTTATGTTTGGTTAAATTTATTGTCAAACTTACAAGTAATCTCACATACAAATAAAGAAAATCATATCTTTAACTCTATTTGGGGATAAATTACCTTGAGAAGCTAACAAATTTTCAGAATTTTTTTCAAAATCTCACAACAAAATATTATTTCCAGCTGACATGAATAAATATTTAAACTGGTTGCCCAGTTAATTTGCCGCCCCGCTTTCAAACCATTATTTTCTTTCACATCAGTCAACTTGACAAAACTCCTCATCCCATAGCTGGATTACATTGATGGTCAGGTGAGCATCATCTGCGTGTATACAGTTTTGCCTGGTGCTGCCTTCTACAGGCAGCTCAGAACCACATAAAACTAGCTAAACTTGCATGTGATTGTCATGATTTTAAAAACCTTTGAATATGCAAAAATTCCTGGCTCACAGTTGTGTTCAACTGGGGGTGGAGTGGGAAGAATAGTGCATACCCTGTAGCTTTCAAATGCATTTAGTTAACATGCAACGAATTGGGGGAATTTCTTTTGTTGAAGTGGAATACATGAAATAGTGCACACATAAAATAATACACATGTACCTTGATTGCCTCCTCATTGATTCCCACGACTTGAAGCCACTGTTCCAGTTTAGGATAATAACGGAGTTTCTCGTTGTGGTTCCAATCTTCATTACACTTCTGCTTGGCAACTAATTGTCGTGAAAACAATTTTACCAGCTTTCCCTGACAAAAAAGAAACGTACACGATCGAATATTTTCCTGCAGGTAGCGGGGAGAAAAATACGTTTACTGGAATTGTAAAAGGGTTAAGGCTGCTACACTGGTCTCTACAGGTGTAAGTCGTTCACAGCTGATTTTATGCACGCTTGCATGTAAACTGAGACATGTAGCTGCACATCAAGAATTTTCAAATCCACTTAATCTTTTTATTGACAATAAAACTTTTATTTCCTTTTTCGTGTTAAGAGATAAATGTCTCGAACGAAGATCGAGTTGCTTGACAACAAACGAGATCGAATTTTGCAGCCGATATCATCCCTACAGTCTGTCTAATAGCAATCTTCCAGGACAAGATGCGAAACACGCGACCGAGTACGAGTAGAAATACTGTTCTCTCCAGATCTTTCCTAATCCCACACTGCAAACAGGTCATTTATCTTTACAAAATGAAGTAAAGCTGCTAATCAACAATTTGCTTAACCACCGCGAATAAACATTCAAGGTTTCGTGTCAAGATCTGCTTGCACTATAACGTAAACATCAATAAAAGAACGTCCGCAAGTCACGTCGCAAACGAAATCGCACAGCAAAATATGTCTGATAGCCTTTCCAACGGTGTTATGCAGATGATCGACGATTTTAAAATCACATACAATGCCATACACTCGAAAATAATAGTATATATCAATACTTTCGAAACTAGTTTACGTAGCTGTAGGCACCAATATAACTTATCCCAAACCGCTTCCCCCACGGCAAGTGACAAAATGTGATGTCAAAAGCCGTTAAATGAACCACTTCTGACAGCTCACAGTGCGCCTTAAATGTGTAGTTGAAGCAATAATGTTTACCTCGAGGGTGCGAATTTCTTGCTGGATCAAGTCGCTGTTGGTGGAAAACTGTGTTCGGAGACTGTTCAAGCTGGAAGCGTTCATGTCTATCATACCCTGCACGAGTTGGATCTGCTCGAGTACCTTCGCCACTGCCACTCCATTCGACGACATTTTCACGGTTTTCAGCCTCTTGACAGCCCGCAGCTTATGTTTGCAGATAGGGAACAAATAGAACACGGAATATTAGCAGGTAGCACCTACGTCTGGTCGGAAAAAGAGCCATTTTCGCTTGTGGAAAATTAGTCCCGGCCACCCTCCATGATTCAGTCACCAAATTTTTACCATTACGCAGAGGAAGACACTGGGCTCTAGACACGTGATACTAAAAAAACTTGAGGGACGGGAGGGAGAGTTAATAAAGGTCAAGGACAATTTTGTAAATACCGGTCACGTAATGTCAAAAGTATTCACTCGTGATCTTGTTCAAGGATGTTTTTCGCTGAAAATAATGTTCCACTAAGATCTCTTGAAAAGACTTATGTGGTCTTCTGTACTAAAAAAAAAAATCAGAGTGAAGTCAAAAACATTTCTTTTTTGCCCCTAAAAAAAGTCAGAAAATGTTCAGTTCCTTGAGTCGTGAAATCAATCTCTCACTTTTTTATAAACTAAGATTGCTTTATTTTCTTTCTTTCTTTCTTTTTAGATTTCTATATTTTATGTTTGCTCGCTCTTTCGAGGATGTTTGAACGCGGGATAATTTCAATTCTTAGGACCTCTTAAGGCTCCTCATTTTAGGACTCTCTTAGTGGGACTAGTCTATATCCTCGATCCCAGCCTGTTCACTCTCTCCCACCACAATAACAGCAGAAGAAACATTAGCAATATAATCCTTTTTGTCGGTAATTATCTGAAATTAGAACTGAAGAAAAGTCCAGATCCTTCCCTGGTTTTATGAACATAACCTGTATTTCTTGTTTACCCAGTTTGTCTCAGCTGATTGCAATTTCCGTGGTTTTGCTGGAAGCTATCTTTAGATTTAAAGCGTTAAAAGTAAACAGATAAATTTAGAGTTATGGTTCTAAAAATAAATTATTGACATATTCAGGGTGATGTATTGTCCACACATACCCAGCCCTATTTTTAAACCCACCGTTTACGTAAATCCCTGAGTGACTAAGTTGCCAGGTGCCTATATTTCAGTGCCGAGGTTTTCTGTTTCAAAACGAATCGAAACTAGAATTAGCGAAGTGAAAACTAACCTGTTAGGTTATAACAAGAGCCACTTGCTTGTAATTAGCTGGAAGCAGTGAGAAAAGCGGGAACAGAACTGAAATAGGACCGAACTGAAAGTTTTGCGCGGGCTAGGTGAAAAGGCTTTCACCTTTCTGTGACACAATCGATGGTTTGTATTCCTTTAGCTGAACAAGCTTTAATACTTCATGTAAATGAGACAAGCCTTCGAAATGATGCCCGGAGAAAGCTGGCAACAACTTGTCGCAACGGCAACCAGTTAACAGAGATGACTTTCATATTATTAGTGGTGAAGGAATCAACCTGAATCAGAGTATATCGAAACTATATAAGGACAAGTATGGCTCAACTCCCCTTTTTTTGGCAGAAGACGCAAGAAAATTTCAAAATTAAAGTGATATGAAATATTAAATACTCTCAGCGCCTCACTAATCAAGAGCCGGCGTCAGTGTGCCAATATTTGTTGATATATTTAACTGCCGCACTAAACAACCTTTCGGTTATGCACTTATCACTAAGCGTCCAGATTAAACCACAAAACAACCGAAACAAAGAAACGGAAAAGGGACCTTGAACAATTTTAAAAAGGAGCGTTTCCTTTCGATCGTTTTGTTAATTTAGCAGTATACCGAAATACTTGGCGAAAAAATATTGTTAGTTGCTTTTTTATCTTATACTTTCCTCTTCATTATCGATGTTTGCGAAATTGTTTCTAGTACGCGTATCCGCGCAGGATAGGGTTATATATAAATTGAACAAAAAAAATGGAGTTTGTTGTGCTGATGATCGGTGGTTTATGAAATCACACCCGGAAATTACAACGGGACCGCAGCAATAAGTTAAAACTGCCGGATTTAAATATATTTTGAGAAAGACAGAACGCATCGCACTTTAGATGATTATCTGCAGTCGGAGAGGATCGGTTTTTTTAATTTCTTTTTCTTTTCTTTTTCTCTTCAAGTACCTTGCTGTGTAGTCGGTTTTAAGTTATTTGAACACGAAGTGTACGTGCCCAGCTTGGCTCCCAATGATCTAAATGGTTGGCTCAATTCTTCCTAGTTAGAATAGCTATTGGTTTTTGTGGCGGTTTGTCATACCATGACAAATAATATACATTAACACTGGGCACCTGCTTTGCTCTAAGACTTCCGTTTGGTGATGTGTTGTCCTTGACAACTCCATCCAGTCCGCTATATCGATCAGCATTATCAGCTGGCCGTGAATTGTATAATGTAGTTTAAAATGAGCACCTTAGTTCATAATAACCCTTTTGTTTATTCTCTGACTAAAACTTGAGGTATTGCCTTTTAATCTTCACGATGTGAAAACTCGAACATTCGAAATCATACATTGGTGAATTTTCCAATCGTGAAATTTCCAGTTGATTTTTTCTGATACATATAATATTGTGCATTTTCCTGGCTATAAATTTGGTTACCAAATTAAGGTTTAATCCGAGGTTTTCAACACCGATCAATATCGGTCCGTTCTGTAAACACGAAAGAGCGATGGTCAATTTTCGTTGTCGTTCAGTTTGTGAAGTCTTCTGTTTTATTCCCGATCAAAGCTTTCACAGTTGCATTCTATTTTCATCTAATAAAATTTATGTTCCTGCCACAAGAAAACCGATAAACTGTCGAGGACTGTACTACACCCAACTTGCAACAACACCGCCAGCCCAAGCTGAGTCCGCCAAATGTTTTTTCGTCGCGTGTGCACCATGCAGTAACAATGATACAAAACCGTTTGCTAATCCTTTCTTTACATGAAGAAATATATTATTTCAGAATCAACAGAGAACAAACGGTTGAAACCGAAACATAGACGTATCAAAACCTGAAGCAGCATACTCTGTCCGCAAAGTTCGACAATATTTCCGGCCCTATAATCGACAAGGAAAGTGATATTCGAAAAACTGCTTTTCTAATCCAGGCGGCATATATAAAAAGTGTATGCTACACAGAACCTAGCCAAACAATAAATGGTATGCTCTTTAGTTCTCCATGATTTGCATCGTGCCCTAACTATGATACCGCCTTTGGCATAATGGAAAATGGTAATGATATATTTACCTCAGAATTTGGGTAAGTCGCTCGTCGTTTCGAACCGTCAAGTCGATCTAAAATGCTGTCCATGCTTCGGTTTACGTTTTCCTTGGAACGAAGACGATACCTTCGTTGGCGACCAGGTACAAGTCTGTGGAACAAATTTAGAGCCTCCATCACTAACAACGGCGAATAACCATAGTCCTCACTGGCAGTCCTGTGTGTTTTCTTGAAATGCAGAGTTCGCATTCATCCGTGGTTTTCTTGCATTTCGGCTGCCATCTCTCGGTTGCGTTCTTGACTAATGAAATCCTCAAAATTGTTTTGTGAACACTAATTATTGAATAGAATTAACGAGCTGATTAATAATTGCGCAATGGGAGAACTTCAACCAACTCGACTGCTTTGCACAAGGCCGCTTAGTTTGTAACTGCAACCTCATAAATCTGCCTGCTTCGTGTAACTAAATTCATGTATAGCTCCTCGTTGACTTCAGAAGCGAAGAAGCGAAGTTAAACCGTGCCAATCGAACTGATTAAATGGCATTTCAAGTTCCCAGCAAGATTGCATGCCACTGCGAGCCGGGGGAGAGCCAATTTTCTATTCTCCTTGCTATAACCTCGGTAATATCAACATAATTTGCAAATTACGCGAGTGCAAATTAATGTGCAGGGCGGAAGATGCTTGACTGACAGGAAGATGAAAACAGGTGTCCAGGATTGACTAAAACACCACAATAGTCCTTATGTCGCAGTCGAAAACACTAAATACAAGTTGAAAGTTCATTTCTTCTTTAAATAAAAGATTGGAATAACCTCACGTTTTTTTGGTGATCATGATGTAAAGTTCCGATAATAGCTTGATTTATGTCAATGATGGACTCCAATTATCAGATTAATTATCAAATTATTTTCAACCAGTTGCTAATTCAATAATTTGCACTACTGTGACGCCTTTGCAGCACAACACTCTTAGCAACCTTAAACTTATGACGCCATTTGGCTTATTTCGCCTGCCAAATGACGTCATAGCGTTTATTCATGTCACTCTCTGGATTTTTTAGCTGCTTTTGGTCTCTGTTTCAAAACGAGGCTTGATGCTTTTAATGCTTGCACGAGCAGCATGTCGCTCTTGAGGCACAGATTTGATTGCTTAGATTCTTCACTAAGATTTTCACCGCTTAGCGCTGGTTTCCTTCCCGAAAATATCACTTGTTGATACCTTCCTTGAACGGTTCAATCACATTTCCAGCGGGAAGTTTATGGGGAGATTTTTAGTGATGTCCTCCATAGCAAAACACATGTGTACCACTTCCGCCAGAATTTGACTTCTGCTTAAAATTCCCTTCGTTAGAATCGGTTAAGTAGGTGCTGTTAGCGAACAGTTTTGGTCGGATATCAACCGATGTTTAAGTTCAAGAAACAAAGGGCTATTGAATTAGTGAAAATGTTCCTCCAAATAACTAGCCAATCAAATCGTACGTCTCCAGAGCCATCTTTTCTTCGTAACAAGGCCCCAGCGGCAAAGAGAGGCCTCCAGGTGAGACGGATCTGGGGATGAGAATGGATGTCTCTTCAGCATTGTTGGAACTCAATGTTGCACTCATGTTACGGGGACTGTTCAAGAAAATTGCAAAAGAAACACGTGATATATATTTAGCCAGGCTTACCCAACATAAGCGAGAAGTCTGATTTGAGTGTTGTAACTTTGGGGTTATGTTTTCTGTTTATATTGTTTGGCCTTCTGTTTTGAGTTTGAATAGTCTCAAACTACACAAAATATAAGCAGTTAAAAGCATTTTTATACAAGAAAAAATTATGCTACGGTTAACCTTGAATACGGCTGGCGCGCCTGAAATTTGAATTGACCGATCAGGATTCAGCAGGCGGCAAAAACTTTACTGTCCTGACGACACTGTAAGTTAACAGGAATAGCATTGAAATCAGGCAACTCAGTTCTCACTGGAGATGGCTTTGAATATTTACGAAAAGAGATTTACAATTCCGAAAACCATACTAGATTTTAAAAAGTGAAAATGTGAAACATTTTGTGTCTCGAAGCTTCCAATTTGGCGCCAAAAATGGGTCGCCGGCTTCCGGCATGGCAACTCGCTCGTAGTTCAGCGTCGATTGTCGCCAGATAGGGTAATAGTTATAATTTTGAACAAAATATCGTGTTCCTCTTCAAATTAAACCCCGGAATTCTCAAATTAACTATTAAAAGAGGCCAAAGCAACTTTACCATTGCCTTTATTTTTGTTTGTTTCCGAGAAAAAGGCTATTATGGTGTCGTTGTTCGAGTCGTTTCGGTAGGACAGCTAAGGTTTAACTGCCGCTCGTACTGCGGGCGCAGCCACCGTATGCAAGCAACATTTTGGGATGCGTTAACTGGATTCCGCTGGAGTATGGCCGCCATGTTGCGCGACGTCGTCGTCGTCGCCGCCGCCGCCGTCGTCGTCGAGTCGCCTTGCGTGGGAGCCCATGAGCGATACCGCTAACCATTTTACCAGGTGGAAAAGCGTTTTTATGAGTATGGGGCTCCGCGGCCTAGCGCGGCTCCGCTATAACTTGACTGCACACACTTTTAGAAGGAGTTGTCTATTGCTCGATGCTTAATTATAAAACGAAATCCGACAAGGAATCGAGCAATTTCAGTTTTAAGTGGGCAAAATCCTTGCACCAGAATAGTTTTATACAGTCCTTTTTGCATTTTCTAAAAGCTAAAGATATAAATAGTTGCCTGACATAACACCAAAAACAATTTCCTATGGGAACTCGAGGAAATAAATTTCAAAACTGTAGAGAAATTGTGCAAACACAGGCAAAATTTTATCATCA
>Ga0126339_10000852_pt1 | contig 18879 bp, 12 predicted proteins | sample OrbTmetagenome_2_FD_92532 | JGI IMG/M metagenome (GOLD analysis project Ga0126339, IMG submission 92532) | Coral microbial communities from Petempiche,Puerto Morelos, Mexico - Orbicella T R C metagenome | ecosystem: Host-associated > Invertebrates > Cnidaria > Coral | place: Petempiche,Puerto...
ACAATTGAAAACACCGACTCGGACTTGAAAGTGCACGAGCTGCACTATGCAAATGAGCTACTTGTACGCGTCAGACTTTCCTTTCAAAAACTTTTGCAAACTCGCCAAACAAGCAGAAACAATGAGAAACCATGAAAAATAGGTTTTGTTTATGATTAAGCATTGTCTGAGAAACTCACAAATTAACTCGATACCAGAGTAGAGAGTTTTCTTGCTATATTCTTAAGTCAACACAAACGCAAAAGCATACGCGTAAGCTTACAACTAGCGCGAGCAGATCTTATTATTCATTCCCAGCGCGAGATTGAAGTCTTGTTTTCGACCTTGAAAAACCCACCTTTTCCGTTAGCTCAGAGCATAAAACTACATATAAAAGCCCTGGTTCTTATTCCCTGCCTTATTCCCTGCCTTATTCCCTGCCATTGCTGTAAAAAATCTGCAAGAGAATCTCGCAACTCTCACCATTTGATCACGCAACGTGACAACATCCACACGAGAGGCCCCGACATGTGCGTGGATCCGCGCGGATATATGACGTCAGGATGGCGCAATTTGTTCTAAAAATAGAAAAATTGTCTCATATCATAGGTGCGCGGGGATCCCAAGACTTACGGTCTCCGTCCCCGATTATGGCTCCTGTTAAGACTGGATGACCCAGAAAGGCCGAAAAATGAGCGTTTCGACTACTGTCGATCTTTCTAACGAATCTGGAGTAAAACTAGGCCATTCCCTGATCATTTCGGACATTCTGTGCGAATAATCAACGGATTAAGACTGAATGACCCAGAAAGGTCGAAAAATGAGCGTTTCTACCATTGTCGGTCTTTCTAAAGCATCTGGAGACAAACTGGGCATTCCCTGATTATTTCGGACATTCTGTGCGAATGATCAACGGATTAAGACTGAATGACCCAGAAAGGCCGAAACATGAGCATTTCTACTTACTGTCGATCTTTCTAAAGCATCTGGAGTCAAACTAGGGCATTCCCTCATGATTTCGGAAGTTCTGTGCGAACATATGACTGGATTTATGAAAACCGTGTTAAGACTTTGCACAAAATAGCGGGCATGTTTTTGGAAAATCGGTCAGATATATTTTGCAAGTTTTGTTAATTTCGTCATGCCTCTTTGAGTGAGAGAAAAAGAGACCAACAGTCAGAATAAAAGTGACTCTAGCAGATAGGTCAAATCTAACAGTTAACTGCATCGACCATCCACCTTGCGATGTTTCAAATCACAGATGATGACATATTAACCCGCACATACTTGACAAAGAATAGTTGACAACATTAAAATTGAACGGTAGAAAGTGTACAGAGTAGGTAGAGGAGAGGTAAAGCGGAGAGGTTAAAGAGTGGATACAGAGTGGATAAATAGAGAGGATACAGAGCGGGTACACAGAGAGTACAGAGAGAGTACAAAGCGTATACTTGGGTGGGGCGGGTACAGGCCCAAAAGTGCCAAAGAAAATGCCTAAAGGACCACATCTTTATTCTCTTTAAGCCTTTACTCCTTCTGCAGTCATCGACGGAGCAACTAACAAGGTTAGCTGATGTCGCCTTTTAAACTCATTATTTACGGTCTATATTATACCGTATCCATTCTAAGGTTATTCTAGATCACAAAAACAATAAGAAACGGTTAAGGTCTTGATAACAGATAGCCTTGTAGTCCTTGAAGTGTCTCTCAGCGTAATGGTTACATAATTTTACCCGTTTTCCCCCTTGATAAATAATGTGTATAATTCATGAATGCATGTAAACAAGACAGGATGAAGGGTAAGAGAGTTAATCCCTAATGTTGGCCTTATTCCCTGTCGATCTGTTTTCAGATCAATTGAAAATCCCAGCAGAGTCCAGAAATATCCAATCCTGTAACGCGGAGTGTGGTCACGTGGACAGCCCACACGGTTTTGCACGCCATTTCATCCTCCACGAAAACACCACGCAACGCATATGGAAACTTTATGCGATCCGCTGTAGGCCCGGGTACCATGTCTAAAAATAACTTGAGAGGGATTACCCTGGGAATAAACACTATATGATTCTCTCTAACCCTTCATCCTCTCTTGATGTTAACTGGTTTCAATAATCACGAAATTTAACCCTGTTCGTTCCTCAGTGTATAGCAGTCCATCCTGTGAACATTTTAATCTATTCTTGGGAACAGTTTCTTTTAATTTCCCAAATCAAAAAGTATTAAACACGTCTATCGTGTTCTAACAGCAAGGCATCAGGATCGCCGAGGTGTCTTTGTGACTTCACCAGTCTCGTTGGTTGCGTTCGGAACTAACAATGGGCTCTGTGGATATCATCTCAGTCTTCATGCTGTCATATGATGGCAGTAAAGGTGCATCTGGATGTGGCTTCGTCAACTTTTGAAGCTGCTGAATCGTGAACACAAAGTATAATCATCAGCTCACAAGAATATGCAGTTCAGAACAGTCGGTCGCCCGGTTCCTCCCCTATACATGTTAATCTGTTGCTGTATGTGTTGCATCTCCGGGGGAAAAAGTGCTAAGAATTGAAAAACAACCAAACGAGGACAAAATAACATTGTGAAAAAACTGAACCCCAGAACAACCACTATGTGCTCGCTAACGAGTTAGTTTGTTCTGCAAAGTGACATGTAGTGATGCGGACCGCATTTCTATAAATTCATCGGATGATTATTATTTCTATGTAACTTGCTTCCAACTGAATCATGGACTGAATAGCTAAAAAAAAAGCTTAAAAACTTCACTGGCCGCGACTCTTCACGAAGAAGTCACGAAACATCCGCGATATCATAATGAAAGGTAAGTCTCGTCGAAAATTCACATAATTACAGCTAAATACTAGTGTTGGTCGTTTCTTAATAGGATGTAAATTGATCCAAATTAAAACAGTTAGACTAGTCCTTATTAACTATTCGGAAGGTAATTGCAATGTGATCATCCGCATGTGTAGTCAATACAAACTTACCATTTTTCTTCCAAGTTGTGTGAGGATATTGGAGCTACAAAACAATCAACAAACTGATAATAGCGAGAGAGCCTGGTACGATTGAAAAAAAGGTTCGGACTATAGGAAAATCTTTGTTTACAATATTTGCCTCATTACCATAAGCGATACAGTTTCTGATGGAGCTACAAAGAGATTAATACTGAATATTGAAAAGAGCACAGCACGATTAACTGTCCCAAGGAATTTGAGCGCGATGTGTTAAATACTTTTCGTGTGACGAGGGTTTAAAAGCTCAAAATTTTACAAAGAATGTATGAGCTCATTAGCGCTTTTGCCACACAGAAATTTTGATGTTTTTGAAACCCAATTTCTCCTCGAATATTACACCCAAAGAGCCAAAACTTTCACCACTTACTAAGTTTCACAAGCTCTTTAAGTTTTTCTAGTAAAATCGTGTCTAGCATGATGCCTTCTATGCACAAAGTCGTATGTTAATTAGGAAAAATGTAAACAATGACGTCAGCAAAGATTCGCCCGTTGAAATGTTTACCTCTTTACGCATTGTTTCTTTGTTTGCAACATATGAACACGTGAAAGTGTCTGGACCTTGAAATTCCTGTGTATATGGTCCTTTTGATCATCACTTCCAAACATACAAAAACTACATAAATATGAATGCTACTCCTTCTAACACGTTGGACATCATTTGACACTACTTGACCAACTCTGTGGCTAAAGTTTTTCATTCTTCTGTACGGGGCAAGCTGAGGCGTAATAAAACTGTAAACACGTTTTGGGGAGGAGCCTAAAGGATTTGTGCGTGGGAGACAAGTAATCTAAATAATACAATATATACGTGGAGGTGATTCTCATGCAAAGCACAAAAGGCAAATTATCACTCCTATTACCCCAATCTGAAACGCTTAATTTAACTTTCACGCAATAGAAATTTCTAAATATAATACATATAATGAACTAAACAAGATACTGTTAATAAACCCTAATCCTCAAAGTCAACAGTCTTAGGACAACAGAAATTTAAATCAAGCACAATGTTTTTTTAGTGATGAAACTTTCTCATTTTTCTTTGCCAATGAAAGTTTTCACCCGTAATTACCAATAACAAACTCTTTCTGTTGTATTTAATAGGGTCGTGAGCAGAGAGCAGAAAGCGGTCGGTTTAAAATAAGCTCATTTTCTTTCATGGAGTAGACAACTTTATTGGGAGAAAACGTGACCATTTGCCATGACTCAGTCTATTTAAATGTATTTTCCTTGACACGTTGTTCTGAGCTTTGTTTTTTTAAAAATAGCTTAATGGGGTGACCACATAAAGCGTTCGTTATTGTTTCTCTGTTCGAAATATACAAACGACATAAACGAACTATAAACCCATCTAGCCCTTAAAATTCATGTGGCTCTGTGGTCGAAAAATACAAGGGGTACATAAATATGAAAACTGGCCCTAACATAGCTTGGACATAATTTGACACTATTTGACCGCTACTTGATGACTGCATTTTTTTCATTCTTCTGTTAGGAGAACGGTCCCAAAATAAACTCGTATACACGTTTTTGAGACGGACGTGAGGAGCCCGAAGGACTTCCGAGTGGGCGGTTAATTATATAAAGCTGTGGACATTTTTTGCATTAATTTGAGGGAATAAAAGATTTCTCTACTATCAACTTGAATTTTGCAGAAAAATAAGAGAGCAGTAAATTGGCCAAGGGAACACGTATCCACCACTGGGTTTCAGAACCGATCAAGTTCCATATCTTAGGGAAGGAGCCAGGGGATTAAAATACTTCCTAAGGGCCGAAAATGTTTTGGGCCCCGACTTAATTTAAGACCAGTGGAGCTGGAAAAATGTTGGGCCCCCATCTTGTGAAGAGGTTTGGAGCAATAGCTATGCGGATAGAAAAAAAAAAAAAAAACAGAATCGGGTGTTTTCAGCTTCACACATCACCTTCTATCGCCTAACCGGATATCGTGTAACATTTTTTCTGATCGGCGGAATGTAATCTTGAAGCCAATTAACTCTTGTAGAACTTAAAACAAGTAAAGAACAAGTCTTCATCAGAGGGAAAACGATTTGAGGTCACTGGACGATAGAAAACATACCTCAGTATAACAAAAACCTTGAGCTTCAAAAACAATTTGGGGCAAACAAATCTGTGATGCAAATTTAAATTGCAAATTGTCCCAACGGCGCACGCTGACACTGATAATTTATTCATCACAAGTTTAGTTTACCACCATCTTCGTGAAGTTCTTGTCGATCCCTGTTGATCTAATCTAGTTTAAATAATCGCCAAATCTAACACTGTACGTTCCTCAGTGCACAACAGTCCATTCTATGAACATTTAAATCAACTTGGGAACAGTGTCTTTTAATTTCTCAAATTAAAAAGCATTAAGCCTATTAAAACTAAACCTACACTGTAATTTCGTTTGCAAATCTTTCAAACGGAGTCGTCAAAAAGTACTTATGTAGTTTGATATTTTCTTCGTCAGAACTCGACACCCGCGTACGCTTTTTGTCACTTTTGGCGGCATTTTTGCGGATTTCAAATTAGTTAAACTGGTGTATCAACTTGAAGTATTAGGCGAGCCTTTATCATTCTCCCTTCGCTTATGTCGGAGAGTTATTCCATCGACTGTCTCGTCCCAGTCTCCCTTTAACACTACATTTACCTACCGAGCTTCTTATATTCTTAAAATTCTTAAATATCTTTCCAATGGAAAGAGTTGTATCAATTGACAGCGGCTCTCGACAGCAACAATTCCGATCTCTAGCACCATGTAATAATATATATTTAGCAGCATCTTGATATATAGGAGTTGAGAGGGCATCCAAACGGATGACTGATTCTATCAAAGCGACATTTCTTTGATCACCATTACGCAATTATGACTTCCTTCTATATAACAAAAGAAAATCTCTATCACAAAACACGGGAAGCACGTCAACAGCGAACTATACACAGCAGAGCTAAAAAGGGAAACAATTCACCCGCCGAAAGGGATCGTTTTTCTCGAGACTTCTCTGAAATTTGACGAAGCATTCAAAAGCGCACGTGAATCCGAACCTCAGGCGAAAGTCAGTTGCACCCGTAATTTCCATTAACAAACTTTTTTTGATTTCTTCATCAGGTTATGTGAGCAGAAAGCGGTCGTTTTGTGCTCACTTACGTTACTGGAGCGTCTTCTGATAACAAACAACGTACTTAATGGGGCGACAACGTGACCAATTGATATGACCCCTTCTACTGAAGTGTTTTTCCTGTTTACGCACTGTGTCTTTGTTCGTAATATCTGAACAAAGTGAAAACGTCTGGTTCTTGAAATGCCTGTGCACGTGGCCCTTGCAACCATAGCTTACTATTCCACACTTCCAAACATGAATTTTGTCCCACAGTACACCTTGGGCACACCATATGACCAACTCTTTAGCTGCATTTTTTTCATTCTTCTGTTCGAACATAGTTAACAGAGAAGAATAGTTAGGAAACCTGACAAATTTCTTTGTTGTAGGTTTTTGTTCAAGTTTTTGGGCTTGATCGATCTGGCACAAAACACAATTGTTGTTTGCTCCGTACTAAGAAACTAACCAATAGAATTGCTTTGGTTAGAGTTCAAGCATAGTGTACGAGTGCAAAACAAAAGATTGTGCACGGTTGTGTACCTTCCAACATAAACCTTGGTTCAGTGTTTACTCCTTTAATGTCTGCCGGTTTTCATAATCATTTCTCTCTATAAACTATGGTTCGAAGCATAACAGTGGTGTAATAAACTTGTAAACACGTTTAAATTATGAGGAGTCTAAATTAAAGGTCTTGTGCGTGGAACACAACTAATCTAAATAATAAGTTATAAACGCGGAGGTGATACTCATGCAAAACACAAAAGGCTAATTATCATTCCTCTTTCCCTAAACTGAAACGCTTAATTTAACTCGTCGATCTATCTCTCTTTCTCTCTCTATTACTTGCTTGACTCTTAGATGTTAATGTCACGCAACGGAAATTTCTCAATAAAGAATACAATGTGCTAAAACAGGCTACTCTTAACCCTAATCCTCAAAGTCAACAGTCTAAGGACACTTCTCACTTTTCCTCGTAATGAAAGTTTTCACCCGTAATTTCAATGACAAATTATTTCTGTTGCATTTAGTAAGGTCATGAGCGGAGAACAGAAAACGGTCGTTAATTTTGTTTATTTTCTTTCATGGGAAATTTACTTCATGGGGCGATAACGCGACCCATTCTATTGAAATTGAGGTTTTTGACGCTTTGCTTTTCGTTTTGCAAAAAATAGCTCCATGGGGCGACCACTGAAAGCGGTCGTCATTGCTTCTGTTCGAAATATATGAACCGACATAAAATCGTCTAGACTTTGAAATTCATGTGGTCCTTTGGTCTGAACCACATCATAGTGAGGGGTACATAAATATGAACATTGGCCCTTATCATAGCGTGGACATATTTTGACACCATTTGACCACTTAATGAGTGCATGCTTTCATTCTTCTGTTTGGAGAAGAACGGTCGCTGGATAAAATTGCAGACACGTTTTTGAGGCGGGCGTGAGGAGCCCAAAGGACCTTCGAGTGGGTGTGGGGGCGGGGAGGGGGTTACAGAAAGCTGTGAACATTTTTTGGATTAATTTCGGGGAATAAAGATTATCTCTACTATCAACGTGAACTTAGGAAGCAGTGAAATTGGCCAAGGGTACAAGTATCCTCCACTGGGAGACCCTCATGAATTGTGTTGAAACGAATATGATTTCAGAAGCGATCAAGTTCCTTATCTTAGAGAGGGACCCAGGGGGTTAAAATACTTCCTAAGGGCCAGAAAAATGTTGGGTCCCCATCCCATAAAGAGGCTTGGAGTAATAGCTATGCGGACAGAAAAAAAAACTGTTCATCGGCGAAAATGTAATCTTTAAGTCATTGAACTCTAATAGAACTTAAAACGAGTAAAGAAGGAGTAAAGAAGGGAAATGATTAAAGGTCACCGGACGTTAGAAAACAAACCTTAGTATAACAAAAATCTTCGAGCTTCGAATGCAATCTGGGGCAAACAAATCTGTGTAGCAAATTTACTTTGCAAATAAATCCCAACAGCGCACGCTGATACTGATAATTTATTCATCACAAGTGTAGTTTGGTATCACCTTCGTGAAGCTCTTGTCGATCCCTGTCGATCTTTTTTCAAGATCTATACCGGTTTTGGAAATCCCAGGAGAGTAAGGAAATAGCCAATCCTGTGACGAGAAGTTTAGTCAGGTGGACAGTCCAGGCGGCTTTACACGCAGTTTCATCAATCAGTCAATCAATCAATCAATCAATCAATCTTTATTTATAGAGGGTAACACCTAATAGGTATACAACTAATAAACTTGTGGCCATCTTAAATGCACAATAATTGAAAATCTCATTAAAAAACCTAAGTAAAATGTGTTCAAAATCTGCTGGTAAATATAAGTCGAAAATGTATGTAAGATTAGCTAAAAGGTAAATTCATATCACCTTATAAATATTAAAAATTAAAACAGCACAAGTTAAGAAACTGTAAAATGACGAATGTCTTTAATACTAGAACTAGAAGCATAAAAATCAATCAAGCCCTTTTTAAACCATGCACACTTGCGCTTTTATTTAAAAAAAATTGGAAATGGAGTTCCCCCACGAAAACATCTACCTAAAGCACGTGGAAACATTATCCGATCCGCAACAGGCCTAGGTACCATGCCTAAAAATAACTTGAAAGGGATTACCTTGGGAACAGGTCTTTCTAGATATTGGTGGACGATAGACTCCTACCCTTCATCTAGTTTCGTTAATCACGAAATCTAGCCCTGAATGTTCGTCAGTCCCTCACTGACAGTTCATCCTGTGAACATTTAAATCAACTTGTGAGCAGTGTCTTTTAATTTCCCAAATCAAAAAGCGCTAAACATGTCCAACAGCATGGCAATCGCCAAGGTTTCTTTGTGACTTTCACCAGTCTCGTTGGCTGCGTTCAGGACTGACAATGGGTTCTGTGGATATGATCTTAGTCTTCATGTTGTCATCCATTGCATCAGTTTGTGTGGCTACATCAACTTTTGAAGCAGCTGAATTATGAACACAAAGTATAATCATCAGCTTACAATACCAGTTCCTATCAACGGGGTGAGAGCCGGCCGCCCAGTTACTCTCTTACATGCATATCTGTCGCTACATGTGTTATCTTCCTAATAAAAGAAACTAAACGAGGACAAAATAATATTGTGAAAAAAACTGAGCCCCAGACCAACCACCTCATGCTCGATGAGAGTTCTGTTGCGATGTCAAGAAGACACTGAACTTGCTTCCAACTGAATCATCGACTGAATAGTTAAAATCAGCTTAAAAACGTCACTAGCCACGACTTACGGCAGTCATGAGACACCTGTGACATCATAACGAAAGATAAGTCTCCTTGACAATTCATATTTTTACAGCTTAACACTGTTCTTGGTCTTTTCTTGACGGTCAATAAAATTATCCAAATTAAGACAGTTAGACTGATTAACTGTTCGAGAAGTAATTGCAATGTGTATGACAAATAGCCATCCGCACGTATAGTCAATACAATCTTGATTGTATGTGTTGCATCTTCGGGAAAAAAAGGGCTAAGAATTGAAAAGCAACCAAACGAGAACACAATAACATTGTGAAAAAACTGAACACCACAATTACCACTATATGCTCGCTGACGAATGAGTTTGTTCTGCGAAGTGACATGTAATGATGCTGACCGCACTGAGTCCTTGGATAAATCCATCGGATGCTTATTATTTCTATGTAACTTGCTTCCAACTGAATCATAGACTAAACAGCTAAAAAAAGCTTAAAACTTCACTGGCCGCGACTCCCCACGAAGAAGCCACGAAACATCTGCGACATCTTAATGAAAGGCAAGTCTCGTTGACAATTCATATAATTACAGCTAAATACTACTAGTGTTGGTCTTTTCTTGATAGGATGTAACTTGATCCAAATTAAAACAGTTAGACTAGTCCTGATTAACTATTCGGAAGGTAATTGCAATGTGTCATCCGCACGTGTAGTCAATGCAAACTTACCGTTTTTCTTCCAAGTTGTGTGAGAATGTTGGAACAACAAAACAATCAACAAACTGATGATAGCGAGAGAACCTGGTACGATTGAAAATATGTGTCGGACATAATTGCCACACTCTTCACAGTCATCAGACGCACTGAAAGAAAATAAAAAAAAAAATCTTATAATACACAAAGATATTTGCAGATATGTTGGTCACCATATCTAAGTTTGTGATGAAACGATGATGTTTTTATAGCCTGAGAAGATAAGATACCAATAAAAAGAATTTAACAAGTCAGGTGAATATTATCAATATAAAATTACATATACAGAATGATCGTATGGTGTTTTAAACACAAGATGTACTCAAGAAGAGATGTTTGCACCTAACAGAGCAATTAGTTTGTTTCGCGATAAGGCTCAAAATTTGCATGTCAAAATTCAGTGAAGCGTTCAGCATTTCCAATTTAAAAAGTAACTGCTCATCGTTAAAACACTACATGCAAACAATTATGCCGAGTAAGAATAGATAGGGACATTCCGAACAGAGTGCACGGGTAGCGGATCTTTTTTAAAGTTTTTTTTCGATAAGTGACCCAGAGTTTCCCGATCCCCAAAGAGCAACATATTTACCTTTTTTGAGGAAACAAATTCTGTATAATGCCGTACAAGGCTCCTCCAATCAGACTTGATGAAATACCCAAAAAGGAAAATACAAAACCAGAGTTGGTCTGCGAAGAAAAAGATGTACTTTGAGAAAATTTAACACAAACGATAGCGATAAACAACAAAAATATCAACATCAAAAATCGCTCCCGCATTCCATACTTTGCTAAGGTCATGCTCTATTACAACCGGACGTTTGCAACGCCAGTTTATTTCAACTGATTTGAACATTTTTAAAGTGTCTCATAATAAAACAACTGAACATAAATAAAGGGTTAGAGAGCCTTTTGGGCAGTAAAGGTGAGTAAACCTCCTGTAACAGGATTGCCTTTTTCTAGACCCTCCTGGAATTTTTGAAGCCAGAACTTATCCAAAAATAACTTGAGAGAGATTATCCTAGGGATCGTAAAACGCTTCATGGTTGCTACATCGTGTTCTGTAGGGATTAACCGTCAGTTATATTATTTTAATGTTTTTTATCTATTTTTGTTCCTTTCCAGCAGGTTTTTCGGTTGAATATTGATCAAGGTTTCATCTGAAAATGAATGGAAAGGTCGTGTCTATTGGACGGAAATTACACTTAAACTAAAGCAACTCTTCAGTTGGTTGAAAAGTTGATCAACCAAACCAACCAAAAACGCTTTTCTCAGACTAACGTTGCAAAAACTGAATAACAACCAAAACGTTTGATCCCAACAGAATAGGGCCAGTAAGGTGGCTCCATAGGGTAATTATGTATGGCGTTGCGCGCGCAAGTGTTATGTTTTGAATGCTGTTTTTCTATTCGCTTTCACACTCAGTCTTCTCAAACTTATTGCATGTAAAAACCATTGATTAAATAGTGTTTCGCTATCATCTCCGTTAAAATCTTGGGCTTTAGCCTTGAATTACAAATGCCCTCACAAATGTGTTTTTTACTGTTTTTATGGCTTTATTTGTGATTTTCTTGAATTTCCTTCGGTGAAATCTTCCAACATTTTTACAGCACATCGATTCCAGCGAGATACGAATTTTAAGCACGAAAAAAGTAGGGTTTATAGAGGCAGTTTTTTCGATTTTTTAAAATTTGTCTCTTACCGCTGCAAAAACCCTGGTCTTATAGATTTCTCTGAAAAAAGAGCTCCGACTAAAGTAAAATATTTACTACCAATCTGCCAAATTTTACCGAATTTTAACGAGGGAAACACAAGAAAATTCGCTGTCAGTTTTGCTTTTTGTGCTCATGTTGACGTCATAAAATATCCAAAAAACCTGACGTTTTTCTTCGAGCGCGCGCAGGTTACTTGAGCTTTCGTCCTCAGCGCGCGTGCGATCGTAAAACTATAGGGAGCCACGTTAAGAGAAGTATTCCATAGTTAGAATGCGTTCAGAAGCTTTTGGACAATTAAAAAACAATTGAAAAAGTTCCAGTCACTTTGCAAGTAAAGTACTGGAAAATGGACAGAAAACTTAAGTCGCTATTCATTAATTCATGCAAATTATTTTAGGAGGGGAGGGGACCGGACGGGAATGGAAGCTTGATAAAACCAGTCTTGGACGATATACAGTTCAGTTGTATCGCGGAACCAGCTTTTCGTCGTCCCGGCTTACACCGGCCGTCGTGATATTTGAACCAGAATTTCCTTTTCAATTCTGTATTTCTTTTCCTTCTTTTTCGGTACGCCGGTCAGTGCTCTACTTGTACAATATCATGTTGAAATAAATCAAAATACGACAAACTTGTAGAAGTTTGAAATGTCTTACTTTTCATCAAGTGGACAACCAAACAATGAAGGTCTTGGTTATTGCTTGAAATACTTCGTCACTTCATCATGGTCGACATGAAGAAAATACAAAATTTCACTGAAGGCCAGGTCTCTAAAGTGGCCATCTCTAGTTCATTGCGAAAGTTTAGAGCCCGAGGCTCAACCTTATATCGGTATCAATCAGATCGTAACTAATACTAATAACGAATCTCTGTTATTAAATTAAGTAATTAAGCCAGAGTAAAGAGAATTGTTCACGAGAACGACTGAAAACAGTTCTCAACTTACTTTGTTGTCTCCAATCAGTTCCGTAGTGAAGCTAAACGAATTCACCAACATGGCGGAGAATCCAAACCCGAGAAAAGCAGCGGCCGGGTAAGTTAACGCTCTGGTGGACTGGGTAATAAAATAGAACCACGCACAAGATCCCGACGCAAGTATAGCAGCCGAGATAAAAGACCACTGAAATTAGAAGGTAAAGCCGGTCTATCATTTCACTGAGATTATTAGTTCACTTAGTAGACTTTTTAGTTCACTTAGTAGACTTTTTCTTTGCATAAGATTCGTTGATTACTTTGGGATTTGCCTAAGACCATTAAATCACTTCTTAATTATTTCTGGCCATCTCATTATCAGTTACAAGTATACTGCGAACTGTATACAAAGGTTACATTATGTTACATACCCTTGGAAGTTTTGCACTATCCGTAGTTCCATACACACAATTTTTGTAATGATCGATAGTAAAAATAGATATGAGCAAATTACCCACTGAAATAAATGGAGCTATGAATCCGAAAAAGTCTAGCTTACTTTATACGTGAAGGGACTACTTTCCCTTTAAATTTAGACTCTTAAAATAAAACATTTATTATTTTTCGGAGGGATTTCTTGGGATATTACCTTGCCTCCAATTTTTCCGATAAGTTTCTTTGAGGTTCCAGCGGAAACTGTAGCACTTATCAACACTACAAGTGGCAAATAAGCAATGGCTACCTAAATAACAAACACAAAATACGTTTTTTAAAATTGGCAAGAAAGACGGAAGCTGGAAAAGGGGAGGCACGGAGATTAATGGAGGGAACGAGGGAGAGGAATGGGAGTGGGTAAGACAGGGACAGATGGGACGGACGGCAATTTGTGTTTTTGTTTTGGTGGTTTTGATAGCTCTGTTTGTTGATTTGGTCGGTCGATAAGTCCGTTGTTTAGTTCGTTGATTGCTTATTTTTCGCATTTGGTTGATTACTTGGTTAGTTGGTTGTTGTTGTTGTTGTTGTTTTCTTTGGGAGAGGGGGTATTTTTTGGCTATTTTGTTTGTTTGTTTGTTTGTTTGGTTAGTTGTTTTTTATTTGGTTTATTATTTGGTCTTGGTTGGGTGGTTAGGTTTTTGTTAGTGATACGTAATCTTTGCGTGATAACTGGGTAAAATCGACACTAACCTTTTGGAAATCTAAACTGTCAGTAAGAAACAATGGCAAATAGGAGTAAGAAATATCTTGCACAGCCCTTGTACACGCGAAGATAATGGCAACCTGTGTGAAAAAGAGAATAGGTTCATTCAAATTGTGCAAAACTTGGAGACTTAATTTGAGTTTAATCACGTACACCTTAATATAATTGAGAGTGAAAAAGTGGAATTGCCTTGTACAAATGAGGATCTTTTAACCAGGCTCGTACTGTCTTAGGTCCTGGTGTTGCTGGAAGAGCAGATTCAGGATCACACGAATCGACGAACGGCTTCTTATTGGTCACGGTTTCTGTTACTGCAATATCATGGTTCTGTTCTGATGACTTCGACAGTACGTCATTCATATTCACTTCGTCCACTTTTGCGACAGTCACCTGATCCGGAGAACAGTATGTCGATTCTTCATCATTGCAATCAAATCCTTTGTTGTCGACACCAAGAGAATTGGTAAGTGATAAAACGAAAACCTCAGAATCGCCTCCTGAAGTTTTTGCGTCATGTTCATTATCAATACCAGCGGCTTCCTTTGCCGTGTTTCTTAGATGTTCCTCATTTCTTGCTCTTTGTTCACTGCCATTGTTGGTTAACTCATTGGCATTTTCATTTGTCTCGGAATGGTCTAGCATTCCCGGACTATCAGTTTTCACCTCAGACATCGTGACTTCTTCGGACCCGTTAGTTAATTGCTCGTTCGTGGGATTCTGATAATCGGCCTGTAATCCCATGGATCTGTGAATAATACTTCCGTGCTTATGTGGTGGCATTTGATTATCACTGGACAGCACCTCGTCATCATTTCTCTGCTACAGAAATATCATTTTAGAAGCAAAAGCACTTAATATAAAATAGCCTTTCCAAAAAAAACACAGAGATTATTTTTTTAAATTTATAATGAGACGTCATTACAATTATGTTTTAGATACATAGTGAGGTACAGAGTACGGTTTGAGGTCTTTCAGTTTTTCAAGTTTTGTTTCCTACGCCAACTTTACCACTACTTTTCTACTGTGTTTTTACAATACATATATGTTATTTGCCGGCTGGGAGGTCCGTATGGTGAAAAACTGTGCCCGAGGTCACAGTTTTTCACTATACGGACCGACCCTGAGCCGGCAGATAATGTTTATTCTTATTTTCCTGCAGTAAATTGTTTTTACAGATTAAAAATGGGTTTGTTTACGCAACTCCTGCTTGCGCGCCGTCTACTAACGATTTGTAAAAAATCTTGGCAACGAGCGAGTAACTCAGATAGTAGACAAAGAAAGATGTATTAAAGAACAGATTTTAAAGTAAACAGAGATAAACTTGCGTTGACTAATCGTCGATGGATGTGTAAAAAAGGCAAAAGATTGACGATTAGCGCTAACTTTTGGGAGCGAAATTTAGGCAGCGGGAAAAAAATCCGGCCCATGGGCCGTATCGTAAAAAGCTGGACCGGTCACGTGCGTTTGATTAGCCAATCAAATTCGAGGATTTAGGATTCCGGCTCGCGCAGACGCTTGAGAAAAAAATAAGCGTAGTTAATGCACGAGGAAAGTATACAAATGGTATGCTGGACTTTTGAAGGATTGATGCAGGGCACTTTATACCACAAAACTGGTCCATGAAAGGACGTTGATACTGACCTTTGTTTTGGCCAGCTTGTTAGAAGGCTCCTTGGTTCCAACGTGGAAGATTATAGCAAACAGCAGGCCTGCTCCTGTCAAGATTAGAGTTATCATCTAGAGAAACGAGACAAAACAATATTTTACAAGTTTACAAGAATGATAAATATAAAAACACGACTAAATTTAGGGAAATGGGCCAGGAACTCCAGTAGAGTAAAGTAAACTGCATTATTGTTTCCCTAGACCTTTCGTTATTTCAACTCTTTGGAATCTTATTTGATCCTTTGTTTGAAGAAGTTTTTTTTACCAACTGTGACAGTTATAAAAAACTCACTGTGCCCAGCTAAAATTTGAAAGAATTACTGAAAGGCTGATTATGCAAATTTATGAGTTCTTATCGAGAGTTCTTTTCCTGGATTTGATATATTTATAGTCAACAATTAAAATTCTTACTGAGAAATCCTTTACACTTTCTGCTGTAAGTTGATCCTTATCATCTTGTCCTAAAATTGCAAACGCCACAAGGTAGGAGACTGTGCCAGTTAAGAACACCAAGGTTACTCTAAACAACAATCAATTACCAGTTAGTACAAGGAGAACAATGCAGAACAAGTTACTCTTTTTGTTAAACAAGAAGCGAGAACGTTGAACGACAGTGCACAAAGTAATCAGAATAAAAAAAACTCCAATTGTAAATAGCTTGTATAAGACTTCCCGATTCTGTAATATAAACTATCGTCAAAATTAGGTAACTGAATAGAAATTAAACAGTTTTCAAACCTCAAGCCATTCAGTTTGACTGCTTCTTTTTGATCCTTGGCTATGAAAGGAATGAGTGATAGATGTGCAGTTTCAATTAAGATAATAGATATCCAGCCCAATGTGTTGATTGTGCCATAGTATGCGATAAGTTCCCATTGACTTGGTTCACTGCTGCAAACCAAACAGTTGCTAAAAAGCAATGGCATACTGACAACTTGCAGCACAGTTCCTATCAAGTGCCACGATTTTTTCTTTCCATGCCTACGCGACAGAACTGGAATAGAAACCTTGTCGCACAAATATCCAGCCATCGGTCGGAATATTGCTGCATTGGTGACACGACTGAAAAGAATTATCCAGCCGGTATTACTCGCAGACATGCGGACAACTTTCATCAGGAACACCAGTCGGAATGAGATCATCAGTAGGCGAGTAACATCATTTATCACGTGACCCACTCCGAAGGAGAACTGCTGGATGATATGGGTACGTTTCCGCGTGGCTTCAATTGTAGCCATATTCCAATGACACCAGCTTAGACAGGTTTTCCTAAACGCAAAACATCAGTGTTCAAATTTAATACAACAGGAAGCTGGGAAAAGTTAATTATATTAAATCTGATTTATGACAGTGGGACACATCGCACTCCAAATTAAATACTCAATTCCGTCAGAAAAGTCTTCACGTTTTATGACCCTAAGAACATATGTTTGTCTAGCACAAACATTGTACATGTAACAAAAATACGTTCACAAACACGCTTAGCTGTTCACATTGTCGATATTCTTATGAAATAAGAGGCCAGGAAGCTATATTTTACCGGTGAAATGAAGATCTCTAGCTCTCCCCTGTTACTTTCAGCTCCGCACTTGCCACATTCGAAGCCTACTGATTACTGCTTCTACTTGTGACCAAGAGGTGACTTGAGTTCAAATTTACTTCTAATTTTCAAATGAACTATTTGTATTAGTGTTGCAGATATTATTTGGTTATTTTCCTGCATTTGTTTGGTTTCCTTGCGCACCTTATTTGTTTTGCGTTAGTTGTTTCACTCCCACACATTTCTCTTAGCTAAATCCTGTTGTGTAGGTTTAGTAATCTCCTAGTTCCCGCAGGTATTATTATCCTGTATTTCTGGACAGCAAATTAAATACATCCTCTTGCTCTATTTGGTCTAGAGTTCTTCCTACAGTTTCCTTAAGTCTGTAATAAATTGGCAACTTTGTGCTCGAATTCAGTTTATTTAGTTGGTTACTGTGTGCTACAACACGAGCAAGTTCTTAAGTCAAGTACTGGTTTAGGTCCTTGTGTTACTCGTTCCCGTTGTTTCCCAATATTTTGTCTTAGGTTACCCTTTAATGAGATCATTGGTCTTATATGTTATCTTGTTTTACCTTATCGTGTATTTACACTGTCGATCACTTTCAGTTTTACGTATTTCCGGTATTACCAAGGCAAATACCGTAATCACTACAAATACACCCTTTCCAAGGTAAAACTTCCACTTTACCTGAAGGACGTTTGGCCAGCCGAAATTATCTTACTATGTATCGGTCTCTGCTTTTATATTCTTAGATCGCTATTGTCCACGGTCCACGGTTGCTTAAATATTTTACAGTCATTATTGTTGTTCTCAACTAAGCATAGTTTTGAGTGATTTCTATCGTTTCACAGTCTGTCAGTAAATTTCTTTATTTTTTCAACTGATACCTAACATACGCGAGCTGCAGTAAGGAAAAATAATAACGCGCTCAATAAGGGAGCTTCACAATCCTGTTTCAAGTTGCTGTCTGTGTCGTTAAGCAGAATGAATGAGTCAGATAAGCATTTTTCTTGCATTAAAATAGCGTGTTCCAGGCTCTCAATTTCTGGGGTGAGTGAAATTAAACGGGAACGCCGAGTAGAGGAGAGAGCGAGAACGAGAGGTATCTGGGAAAGAAAGCCCCGGCTTTTTCTTCGCGCCGGCGAGTCCTCAATATTAACCGATTGCATTAAAGGTCTAAAAGGGGTCATTTTTGATTGAGCACAAACTCTAAATTATAACAGCGACCTGCCACATAAATTTGGAATAGCCTATGTAAGAGTCTGTCAGACTTAATCAAAATCGAAGAAAAGCTCGGCATTTCTCATTTCTCAAGGGTGGAGTTTCGGGTTTTTCGCTGTGCGTATATACATATATGTCCACTGTAGTTCTCCGTCAGTGGGAGGATGACATGGTCTGACGTGCAATTTGTAGCCATTTAGTTTCCGCGGTGATTTTATTGCATTTTGGGTCAAACAAAAGCCCTTGTATATAAAACGCTCCTAAAACCCCAAGATGAAGATATTAAAAGAACTGTGTCACAGATTTTTCTGAAATTTAAACAAAAGAAAATGGCCACCGAATTGAGAGAAATATAAAAATAACCACTTAAGACAACAAATGCAAAAGAGAGCCTGATGGACAGAAACTAGCCTGCGAGCGGGCTTACCCCACATCCGGTGAAAATCAGTTGGCTTATTTGTTCTGCGGTTTCCGGGGTGGAAATTTCCAGAGATCAGAGCAGGCTCACTTTCTCGTCTCGCGGCTTCGCCGATCGATTTCGCGCTCGCGGC
>Ga0126339_10000854_pt1 | contig 18866 bp, 11 predicted proteins | sample OrbTmetagenome_2_FD_92532 | JGI IMG/M metagenome (GOLD analysis project Ga0126339, IMG submission 92532) | Coral microbial communities from Petempiche,Puerto Morelos, Mexico - Orbicella T R C metagenome | ecosystem: Host-associated > Invertebrates > Cnidaria > Coral | place: Petempiche,Puerto...
ACACATTAACCATGCAGAGGTAATGATAAACTTTTGGTATTTTGATATAGCGCCCCTATATGTCAGACGCCCCTATATGTCAGACGCCCCTATTTGTCAGGTAACGTTACCAACCCTAGTGTGTATTTTCTTGCTTACGCAGCTCATAATCTCTCTGCACTCACCAGTATGTATTGGATAACGCCCTGTCATCACAGAGCCCCGTGTTGGTGTACAATAAGGTTGTACATAATAATTGTCCAGGATAACTCCTTCATTCGCAAGTTTGTCAACATTGGGCGTGCGTATTTTGGATCCGTGAAACCCTACGTCGCTCCATCCCAAATCATCGACTAGTACAAACAAAATATGAGGCTTTGTAGCTGCTGTCTCTGTCAAGGCGGTGAAAGAAAAGTTTACCAGAAACAAAGTGACGATTAAAGCGAAGTTATTGCACGTAGACATCGCCAGTACTGGTGAAAGGCCGGGAGAAAGGTGTTACGTGACCTTTTAGTGGTGGTCGATACAGCATGTCACGGCTGTAGACAGAATTTTGGCGGGTATATTTCTGAAGGAAGATATTCCGTTGTCACTTCGTTTCCATTGAAAGTGTGTTTAATTACAATTGGGTAATAACCGTTTAGTAATTTATAAAGGATGCTTCAGCTTTTATTGAGGAAATTGTCACTAAAAAATCGAAGTATAAATATTGCGTGACCACTCTGCGCAGAAACTTTCACGCATATCCGGTGCGAGCCCGCGATTTACTACTGAAGAAAAAAATTCAAGATGTCAGGACTTCAAAAAGAAGCTCTGAAAAATAAATATGGTAGATTACCTCCAGCACCGAGACGACCAGGGAAACCTCATGGGTAAGAATAGGAAGAGGCTAGATTAATTGTGTCTTAGAGTGTTCAATCAAATGTGTTTTTTTTTTTTCGCAAACAGAGCTGCTGGAGGAATGCGACGGAAAAGAGATTACACTCCACTTTCATGGCAAGAATACTTCGACAATACGAAAGATGTTTATGTAAATGGAAAAAATGTATCCTTTCGTCAGCGATGTGCGTGTATAGGACAAAAAAAGCTTTGACGGGGAAATTGGGAAGACTGTGCCCAAGAACGCAATTCATTAGTGATCTCGGCTAACACATGTTAGCTCAGATGGCATTATGAGCTGCATGGTTCACCCTGATGGTTACACTCCAACCTCAAGTACAAACTTTCCTAGCTAGGTATCTGTAGCTAAGGTTCTGAGACCTAATGCTGACTAATGGCTGTCTTGAAGTGGGAAGTGGAAAATATTTCAAGATACATTTTGTATATTTTCTTGTGAGGTTAATATGTTTTCTTGACTTGTCTCTACCTGCATGATCAGAGATTTCGAGTTTATCAGGCTGGAAGTACTGGACCTTTGTTATTATTACTTCATGGTGGGGGACATTCTGCTTTGACTTGGTCTGTCTTTACAGTAAGTTATAAATCACTTTATTGTATGGCTAGCTCTGTGAGCAGGCAAGATGAACTGAATCCAGCACTGTGATTGGTTAAAATAGCGACATCTTGGCTCAGGATTACGCTCTGTGTCACGCAAAAAATATTGTTCTTTTTCCATATAATAAATTGTTCTGTGAAGGTGAATTAATCAACATACACGAGCATGGGACAAGGAAAAATTCTGAGTCCCCAACGGGAATTGAACCCATGACCGGGCGGGCGCTCTATCCACTGAGCTACGAGAACTCATGGAGAGCAAGGTCATTTAACTGAGTTCATATATGACAGGTGTCTTGCATACTGCTAGGATCAATGCTATCGAAGTCATCATGAGTAGTGATAAGTTAATAAAGATGGTGAATTTTAAGCTCGGTAATGAAATGTGAAGTTGAATTAATCAACACCTGTCACCTGTCATATATGAACTCAGTTAAACGACCATGAGTTCTCATAGCTCAGTGGATAGAGCGCCCACCCGGTTTTCGGGAGGTCATGGGTTCAATTCCTGTCAGGGACTCAGAATTTTTCTTTGTCCCACACTCGTGTCATGTTGATTAATTCACCTTCACATTTCATTACCAAGCTTAAAATTCACCATCTTTATTAACTTATCAATAAATTGTTTATTGACCAAGCCTGTTTGGTCAAAATAGGTGGATATTGGCCTCATTCTTTTTTTTTGTGTGTTTATGGACCTTGACTCCATCTTGGTCCATAGAAACACAAAAAAAGAACTTGGCCAATATCCAGCCATCTTGACCTCATGCTTGGTCAACAGCCCATATATGTATGCAATATTGTTAAAACTTATTTAGTTTGTGGTTAGTTTTATTCAAAGGCTGATTCTTGTTTGATACTTGCATGTAATAACTTCCTATACATACATGATGTTCCAAATTGATTTATACGATATAACCCTAAATATACTGTACAGAAACTCAGTACTTGCACCACAGAAACATTCTCTTGTTTGCAAAATGATACTTGTAGCAAATTAAGCAAGCAATTTACTCTAGCTCAAATTTAATTTGAAATAGCTGAAAGAGCTGAGCTGTTGATTGACAAGGTGATAAGAATGGGCGAAGTGCACTTTTTCCCAAAGATTTAGATAGCTTCTCTGATTATTTTCTTTTGACACTCCAGCATCACCCCGACAGGCTCTCAAAAAAGTTGTACTTTATGTAAATGGGGGTAAATGTCCTACATGTATAGTTATGTCTTTTACCTACTTGTACATGTACTGTGCAAATGTTATCCAGAGGTCATTTTTATTGCAGCTAGTGATGCACCTTTTCTTTTACTTCAGAAATCAGTCACAGGCATATGCCACTGTCAAGTTCTAGCAATAGATCTTAGAGGGCATGGTGAGTGTATTAACACTTAGTTTTCAAGAATAACTTTTTGTCTTTACCAAATATAAAACCCACCTAGTCTGTCTTGTTTCCAATTATCAGAAAGAGAGATATTAATTACTACTTGAATCCATGGTTAAGACTCCACTCAGTGTCTGGTGGTAGAACTGTTCTCTGAATTTGAATGGTTGTGACGTGTAAGTGGCTAATGTTCATAGATCAAGGAACAACTAAACAGTCTGTTGGTGTGGCATCAGTGTGATTGCTTCAACTTCAGATTGTGCTGTTGGGGATAAGGGAAGGGATAAAACCAGAGTGTGTTGAGAGAGATTTTTCATCTTGATCTTGTTCTTTGTACACTACTGAGATTCCTCTTTGGAGTGTTTGGTTCTTGAAGACATTTTCCCTCCAAACTAGCAGTGTTGCTGCATTTCCTTGTCGCAAATCTTCTTGTGAATAGAGCCTGTACGCTATGAGAATCTCAGATGGAGATGCTAAATGTAAAAATGCCATGTGCAAAATTTTACATGTACATACATACATGTACATGTTCAGTCAGATGCCAAAAGCAGTATGGACCAGGGTTGGATTGCTCTGATCAATTTAATTTTATGTCATCTGTTATGTACAGTACTTTCTCCTCATAATTTTTTTTTACACTATAGGTGATACAACTACAGAGAATGACTCAGATTTATCAGTGGATACGTTATCAAAGTGAGTCTTGTGTGGCTCACAAATAAAAGGTTTATTCAGTACAAAGCATAATCAATAAAATTCCTCTTGCTAGAAGTTAATGACCTCAATGGTCTGTCGTATCTCAATCGATATCAGAACAAAGATATATTGTGTACATTGTGTACAAATAAAGTGGAGAACATATGATGTAATGTTAGTATCTTGCTTTTTATTGCTATTAGAGATGTTGGGGACATTGTAAAAGAGATGTATGGAGATTTCCCACCTTCTATAATAATCATGGGACACAGGTAATTGATAATTTGAAGTGTACTTTTGTGCATGAAAATAAAATCATGTAAACTGTTGCTGTTTATGGAATCAATAGAAGGCTAAGAAATAGCTCATTTACTTGGCCCCCACGGTATTTTTTTCTCATTGTGTTAATCTGCTTTTGTCAGCATGGGTGGGGCCATCGCAGTTCATGTAGCAGTGCAGAAACTGTTACCCTCTCTGGCTGGACTGGCAGTTATTGATGTAGTTGAAGGTAAGGAACATAACGTTACAAGTAAAGTTACTAATACAAACCTTCTTGATGAAATAAAACAGTAAAAACTGGAGTTCTGTAACATAAAAAGCAACATTCTTCGGTGTATTTTAACCCATGCCAGGTACAGCAATGGAAGCCTTGTCTTCTATGCAGTCATTTCTCAGGGGTAGACCATCTTCATTTCAATCAGTGGAGCAGGGTATTGAATGGTGGTAAGTAGTGACATCTTGATACAGACAAATACAGTATTGCCCTTTGCTCTAGCTAGGGAACAAATAGAATATTATTTGGACTAAATAAATGAATGTCTTGTGCGATAATCCTCATAAATTGTTTCTTACAATGCTATAGCATGCAGGTTTCAAGTAATTTTATGTCTGTTACAGGCAGTCTGCATGAGTTTTGATGCCATTTGTGCTCTATGGTGACTTTGCTTTCACAGACAGTAGTCACCTACTCCATCAGAGTTTTGAAACTTCCCATCAGTTATTTACCACTTGAAATCTGCCTTTATTGACTTCAGTGTCCGAAGCGGCCAAGTACATAATGTAGAGTCAGCAAGAATATCCATGGTTGGACAGTTAGTCAGGTAAACTTTAGACCGTTGTCTTTCTTGCTTGTGGCTTACATGAGCAGCACTTGCGTGAAGGTCTTGTGAACTTGTATTTAAAGGAAGATGCTTACAAGTATGGCAGCACAAGTTGTTATTATTATCACGATCATAAGTTAAGGTATTTCTTGTGCTCGGTCCAGTCCAGGAGCCACACCAGTGGCATTTATCCTGTTTCCCACAATACCAAGCCACCAGGTTGGAGTATTGTAGCTAGTATCCCCACCCTACCTCGATGGGATACCAGTGTTGATTGCAGTTCACCCCATAGCATCTTGTTAGGTTTTCCTCAACTAAGAGTTCGCCAGTATTGACCATTTGAGTACAGAATTCACAGCGTTAGCTACCACTTGTCTGCTAATGACAAATTGCATTTGTTGAGCTTAGTTGATTGCAAATGTCCTCAGTGGCTTTTGTCTCTGGCTGGAGAACAAGCTACCGCAAAAATTGAACCTTATAATATTTTTACTCTCAGATGTAGCAACAAGCATGACAGTGAAACAGACAGAAATTGTTCCACTTCTCCTGCTCCATCGCACTCCTGTGAGACAATAAGTGAAGAATCAGAAGATACAACTACAATAGCAAACACAAGTACAGCAGTATTACATGATGAGACTGATGCACAGCAACAGGTATCGGCAGTGATACTTTTGATGCTAAATCCGCTAAAAATCCAGTGACGCGATTTTCTAAACAGAGGCCTGAATCAAGCTTTGCCAACACATCCAGAATGATCTTATTTGATGATTTTATAAACTTTGGTACGAACAAAGTACAAGAAGTAGAATTCAGGGTTATTTTGTTAGGTTAGATGTGATTGTACAAAAGCCGCCCGGAGCATTTTAGGGCTACCGCTCTTAGATATTTGTACAAGATTCTGATAGCTGCTTTTTATCTTTAATTAATTTTCTGTTCACTAAAAACTATCTTTAGAAGGACTGCGTCGATTTTGTCTTTTAGGGAGTCCAGGAAAGATTTACATGGAGAATTGATTTATCTAAGACAGATCAGTTTTGGGAAGGTGAACTTAATGTCATAAATTTTGTTGAGTTCATTTTTCATAAAAACATCAGTCGAGTTGCGATCATGAAGTTACAAGAATTTTCATTTTTTTCTAGGGTGGTTTAAAGATTTGTCCAGCCTGTTCCTGTCTTGCCCCGCGGCGAAACTTCTTATTATTGCAGGTAAATGTAACGCAAGCATCAGGGTTGTTTGTTTGTTTGTTTGGATACTTTACTGAGCTCATTAACAACTTGGCTGAACAAAGTCGTGTTACAATGTACATTGTACGTGCTCTTGTTTTAATGCGTTGTTTTCGCCCGTTGTGATCAACCACTATAAATTGTTCTATTTCTACGGATAGGCCTACCGCCCACATTAATCCGTCACGAAAACGGAGCTTTTTGAAAACCCCCTTCAAACCGGAGAAATTTGAAAACACCGGCTTTGCGTTTTCGTGTGGACGGAAAACATTTTGAAAACGAAGCTATTCGTAAACGATGGCGTCATGGTAATCATGGGAAGTTCCGTGACCGAGTGTTCCTCAAACACAAATTCAAAATGACCGGTGACAGTTGCGTTTTCAAAATTCTTCGGCGTATTGTGGACGGAAAACATTAAATGCGTCTTAAGAGTGAAAACGTTTTCAAATTTCTCAGGCGTAGTGTTTACGGGACCTAAAAAGCATCGTGTGTGCAGTGAATGTTGAATATCTAAGTGTCCTCGTTTTACTGGGCGTCTTTATCCTAAATAAACCAGTTATAATTCTAAGAACAGTTCTTTCCTTACAGGAGTTGATCGTTTGGATAAAGACCTGGTGATTGGCCAAATGCAAGGCAAGTTTTTCTGACCCAGTTATAAATCGAACCCAAGGAGAATACTCCTAATTCTTCTGTTAACTGTTTTTGTTTCATTGATTAACACGTATTAAAACTTGTTCAACTTAAGGCAAATTTCAGATGGAAGTGTTACCGCGATGTGGGCACTGTGTTCACGAGGACGCCCCGGACAAAGTAAGTAACCATACAGTACCTCCCCCGGAAGACCTCCTAATGACCCCCTTGTCTGTATCCTTGAGTTCGTGGACTATATTCAAAACTAAACGAAGTTGTTCCTCTTGGCTTCAGGTTGCAGAAGTCCTGGCTACATTTCTCTTGCGCCTTAAATTGACAACAGCAAAGGAAAACTTCCTTAGGTAAGCAGCAAGATAGAGTTGTAGTTACTATTGCTAAAGTTAACTCTTCTTTTCCACTGCTCGCCTCGAGTTTTCGGGTAGCTATGTTTTGTGGCCTTATCGATGCAAAATACAGGTACTAACTCTGTGACACTAAAAATAAGGCAAGGCCAAGGTAAGGTATTTGATAAGATTTGACTGGACATTTGTCGGGTTCTAGGGAGGGATATTCTGAAGCAAATTCCTGTAATGAGCCAAATACCCCCCTCCCTCTCCTCCCCTCCTCCCCTCCCCCTCTACATTACATTTACTTGCCATAGTTAATATACGGTAGGCCCGTGATTCTTTCTGACACAAGTACGTTGACTTTTCTTTCAACAGGCCAATGCCATCTTGTTAACGCTGGTAATCTATTGGATATTTCTGATTGTGAAGTAACAACCGAGACAAGCCAAGCAACCTTTGTATGATAAACAAATGTAAATAAACTGTGTTATTCTTAGTTGTGGCTCATTGATTGTTATTATATGCTATGTGGTTGACATTCAGAGACAAAACGCAATGGATATTGTTCCGCAAATATCGTTTTTATTGACCTCACGCTTGGTCAATAACCCAGTTTAGCAATTATTATTTAATCCGGGCATCATGGGTTCGAATTCTACCGGATACGGAAGTGAAAAGAATTTTTCTTTGCCTCGTGTAGTCCCCAGACCCCTATTTCCTTTCTAGGGCTAAATTAACGTTTTCAAAGAATTTCCTGCATTATTTTCCAACACCTCAAATCACCTTTCAGTTAATTTCCTATTTCCCACATTTTAATAATAATGCTGCTTAGTTTCTAGCGCGTTAGCTCGTTCGTCAGAGCAAAGTAAAGGACTGTTGGTGGTGTGTGTTCAGTTTTAGGTGGCATCTCATCACTTTTTCTTTGAGGCCTTACCGTAGGTTCCGACTTCATAGTGATTTCATTTGTAAATTAACCCTGTACTAAGATATACGCGTACAATCACGCCAAAACCTGTGCGAATGATAAATATGCCAATGAATGGACAAAGCAAACTCAAATGCTCTTTTTGCGGAATTATCGAGCGTGGTTTAGCTGGACCACAAGATGTAGCACAGCCTTCCTTTTCTCTCACAGACCTCGTCGCTCGCCCGCGTTTTCGATTGTCCCACTAACCGAGAGCCTGGAACAGGCTACACAAGATGATGAAGTTTTAAAATCGCAACATTTGTTACATGAGCGACCGCGAGGGGTATGCCTCTAGTTCATGGTTATTCTCGTAAATTTTCTCAAGCCATCGATGTCCTTGCTCATTTTTTAACGCCGGTTTTCACAAATTTCAAGTTCGTATTTTCTTCGAAAAAATCAGTGTAATGTCCGATTAACAAAAAATGCCACCAAAGCAGAGTTGGCGTACATGCACAGCACGGTACCAAAGAAACGAATGCGTTTATTTATTTCCTGAGTGAAGACGCTGTGAGCATTTTCTTTCAAAAACACTTTTCGAAAAAAAAAAAAAAAAACTGTCGGGGCATGGACGGGGCAGGTCCGAGGCGGATGATTGGGTCGAGCGAGACAAAGTCGAAAAACAAGCTGAAAATCAGCTAGACGCCTCTAGTTTTACGCGCATGGGATGAAAGGTGCCTGCCGTGTGGCAAAAGGTCTTTTATGTTTACATAAAACAGACGCTTTCCGTTTTAACACAGGCTGAAAAACTGGCTGGACATTACGGATTTACTCATTCTTACCCACTCCCCCTGCCACGATAAATAAGTGTATTTCATTGGACTTGGTAAACTCCATTATGATATGAACTCTTTTCACAGTCTTACAATAGTCAAGAAAACTCTGAACGTCCTCTTGACAGAAATATTCATGAAATGGTCTGTATATATCACTTTCTACACCGTCTGACGCTTCCTATCTTGAAGGTGATCGTATTCCGATATTCGGGCAGATGAAACAACCACTGTAATCCGCCATTACAACAAAATAACAAATAAATAGCTCGGCAAGCTTTTTGGCTCAAGATTACAAATTGTAGCTTTAATATACCAGATCAATCAACAGCGATTTTCTACAAAGTCATGAGTTTGTCCACCTCTGTGACGAGCATCGTTGGTTTTCTCATCGTTGTACTCCATAAGCTCAGTCGCTCCATAGCTCGACAATTCCTTTTCTTCCATTTCAGCGAGCGGTTCAACTTCTTCGAGGCTCATACGACGCCATCTTCGCCCTTCCCATAACTGCACTATCTTGGCTTTCTTGTTCGTGAGGGCATGGCGGGATTCGCGTTGTAATTCCTGAAAGAAAGTCTTCAGCCGTTTGGCCGAGCTTGGACTTTTTTGAGGCGACGAGTCATGTGGCCTTGGAAGCCCATCTTGTTGAGGAGTCGGGCTTGGCGTTCTTGGCGAGAAGGAATCGTTTGTTGTTGAACGCTTGTGTGCCTTCTGGGCATGTTTCGGCGGCGAGGTTTCCATCTCTAGTTTTATCCGTACCGTTACTGGCTTAGGGTGTCCTTTCTTCTTCAAAATGCCGTTTGATTTTTAGCCTGTCAACTCATGAAGAGGTTCAGATGAGAACTAGCGAAAACAGTTTGCGTGCAGGCAGAAAACAAACCATTTATCACATCTGTGGGTCACAAGACCCATATAAGCCATTTTAAAATTCTAAGTTTCTTCACACTTTTAATACATTCCGACACATGGACGCCTTTCCTTTCTTTGTTGAAGTTATTTCCTGCTCGGATTTCCAGTTTAGTTGATGGTATTCTAAACGTTTTCGTGCTCCGCGTCACCTTGGTTCAATTCACAGAGCGTGCATGTGAATTGCGAACTAAAAAGAAAACAAGTGATTATCATAACCACATTATTTTGGCGATCATGTGGTAAACATCATCCACTTTTTGCGACTCGCTAAAGAATGTCAGTGTGTTCACAACATGGAGGACATCCCTGAAAAATATCATTTAAAAGCAAACAAAACAGAAAAAGACAAAAAAGGACAACAAACAAAAACTGAAAAGGAGAAACAAAAAACAAAACCACCCCCCCCCCCCTCCTCTACGAAAAAAAAGGAAAAATTAAATTGCGAACTGTCTTTCTCTTTGATGGGAAACCTTTGTGAATTATTCCGTAGACTTGCTGTCACATCTGGCAGGATTTAGACAGCTAAGCGGCGGAAAAGGATGTTCTCAGCTGCTAGACGGAAAAAAATCTCTAAAGGAGACAGCATTCTGAAATTAGTCTTCAGAATTCCGCTTCTGAACATGTTTGCTTCGCAAAAATCTTCTCTTTACAGGAAAATTATTCATAGCTTGATGGTCGATATACTAAATACCTTCTAGGCGAAATTGCCTAGAGCTCTGTTTTCACAATGTTTTCCGTCCACACGAAAACGAAAAGCCGGCGTTTCCAAATTCCTCCGGTTTGAAGAAAGTTTTCGACGAGCTCAGCTTTTAAGACGGATTAGTGTGGACGGAAGGCCGAACCGGAGAAATTAAGCTCCGTTTTCAAATTCCCCCGGCGTAGTGTGGACAGCAGCCTTAGTGGTTGCTGGACAATTTAGCTGGTTGTAAGAATTACGAGGTCATTCCAGACGGCATCCCTGAGTAGAGAATTCACGTTATTCTTGTCGAGTTCGCTTGCCAAAGTACGGAGAAAATACAAGTTGGACAAGAATTTAAAAGCACCCAACCTTTGCGATTTCAAAACAACCACTCAAAAACAACAACAACAACAACAACAACAACAGCCACCGAATTTAACTTGTCATTTTATTAAAAATAATCTCTGAAAAGCAGTACAAATAAATTCTATATATTCTACAGTCTGAAAAACTGATTTAACTACGATGTCTTAAGCTTGTTTGGTTTTGTTCGAAACCGTTGGCGACTTTAAAGATTACAACAAGATGACAGTGATTTCCAATTTCCAGATTGTTTGGCTCGTGACACCAACTTCCGTTGAGAAAAGTAGTGCCCTTTTCAAAAACAGATTTAAAGTACAATTTCGTGAGTTTTCTTCACTTAAATGCCCGCCCATCGCCACACATAGTTACTATTCCACTTTGAAAGATTATCAACGATTCCTTATTTTTTTCTCTTTTCTTTTGTATCCTTAATTAAAAAACACACGCCACAACCCACGTAATTAAATTACCCAAGATGTACAAGAATGCTTACAAATTCGCATGCATGAATCAGGACAAATCAACACCCAAATGTTATTGTTTGCAATATAATCCACAGTGGCCTTGTTAGCGAAGCCATGTTGCCTCAATAGGCATATAAAATACTTTTTTGTTGTTGTTGTGGTGGTGGTGGTGGCGGGGAAGGGGAAGGAGGGAAATGTAAGGAAAAGAAGACCTCACTCCAGACCTAATGCGTACATGTCAGCACCATCTAGTATGTCTGCCACAAATTTTTCAGGGACTGGTGTAATCCAATGTATAAACGGTTCATCACCTAATCTACTCATCGGAAAAATTATCTCATATGCTCCTCATAACAATTTATTCCACTACTTATCATTGATAAGTCATTTTAAACAAAAATCTAAGATTAAGTACTACCATGCTCCTGGGGAGGTTGGGTTGGCAGGGGGTGGGACAACAACAGGAGCCTTGGGAATTACAAAGAGGAGTGGGGAGAGCTATACCACAATGCCCTTTGTTTTCCCCTTCACTGCTTGTGTTTATCTATTACCTCTCATCTACTGACAGAGGATGCTCTGCAAATTACTAATGATTACTGGCCAGGTGATAATGTACTGTAGTTTTGAATTTCAATAAATACTTCATTCTTGGTTGCATCAGAATTCCTACGATGATTCAAACTGTACCACTAGCTCATCCCTGTGTTCGACATGAAAGCCAGATAATGAAACGTCTGCTCCTTTAGCAGCCTGGATTGCCTGAAATTGAGCAAAAATAATAAAAGTTCAAAATGAAAATTCTCCTTCCTAATTCACTGATTTATTACGGATTAGTTAAGAGAAGTTCATGGTTCATCGAGACAATGGTCTGTTTGTTCTTAAAGATGATTTCCAGTCCATACTGCGCAGCCTCAGCACCCTTGACTAATGTTTATAAACATTGTAAGTCTCACTTGATGGAATGCAAATTGATGTTATTCGTTATGAACCACATACCTTATCTTTGAGGCCTTTCAAATTCTTTTTCCAACAGCTTCATTGATTTTCACAGCTGAGAAGTTGTTTCATCAAGTGATATGAGAAAGAACGAAGCATAAAGCTTCGCATCCATAATGGGGGTTGTCATGAAACTTTGAATTTACTTCATGTAAGTAGTTGCAAAATGTTTACATTCTGTGATGTCTTACATGAAACAAAACAAAAAATGTATACACACTCTCGAGTGTGCAGTATGGACTGGAAATCATCTTTAGTCTCTTGTTACTATCAGTCATCAAATACTTACAAACATGATGTCTCCTTGTGGTATTGGTTCACTGGCTAACACTGTTTGAGGAACTTTGACTCCATTTGGGAGGTCAGACGTGTTCTGGAGGGTTGAACCATTAACAGCTGACAATTTTGACCTTGAAAATAAAACAGGCAGAGATAATAAAGCCTTTTTAATACTCGATGTATGTATAACGGTTGTCTCATGAGTACATCAATTTTGTACTTATAATAAGTACAAAATTGATTTCCATTACCAAAGACAGTGTAAAGCTAGCAGTTGTCTTAAGGGAAGTCTTTTTAAGTTTTAAGAGAAGTCACTCAATTTGCTTTCAGACTGTGAATGACAAAACCATCATTGTAACTGATAACCAAAAACACTGACATCTATGCAGAGATGAAACTTCAACAGCATGTTTGCCCAACTTGTAACATTCTTCACACATGACATTGCCTGTTTGTCTGTTTGTTGTCGTTTTAAGTGACTTCAGATTTCCTGCTTAAGGTTCACTTCCTTGGTTCCAGGCTTTCATCTGAAAACTGCATGTAAAGCCACTTTGGGCAAATCCTCGTAGACAAACAGTACTGTGATGTTTCCAAGTTTTTCTAGTGTAACATATCTTGAGTTGCATGTCAGCTTTTTGTTAGATGGATATACATGTAGCACATGAGAGAAACCACAAAGAAGGCCTAAAATCTGTTTTGATGGTGAACACTAAATATCTGAAGACTTACATATATTGTCTTGACCGCTCCATGTATTCTGTTCTTTCTATGCTGTGAGGTTCGGTTGAAGAGACATCTATGACATTGCTGTAAGAGGAACAAGTACATTGTATTTACTCAACTAAACTCTGTCAATCAAAATCTAATCTTACTCAAAATCTAAACTCAACCAGTGTATTTTTAAACACAGCTGTACGAGTTCTTTTTAAATAATGTACGCAAATTTTTGCAACTATAATGGTGCATTGGACAGATCTTTATGACTGTGACATTGCAACAACAAATGCTGCTCAAATATCACTAATTAAAAGTGTCACAAAAACCAAATACATGTATTTTCAACATACATCCTGGACCTGAATGGCTAAAATTAAAGCTGGGTGGCTTGCTTTATCCACAGTTCTGCTATCTTTGTTATAATAATGTTTACTTAACCTTGCATAGGAATCTTAGCTATGGATTATTGGTCCAAGGATGAAAACAATCAGTATCACACTTGGAGCAACTACACAATACAGGGCCACTCTTGAAGGTGTGTATATTTAGTGCCTTGTTTGGCACGGCAAAGGATGGAAGTCCTAGGTTTATATATTTAGTGGCTCGTTTGGCTCGGCAATGGACGAAAGAACTAGGAATAATCTATAGATGCGTTAAGTCCTAGTTCTATATATTTAGTGGCTCGTTTGGCTCGTTTGGCTTGGCAATATGGTTAAAAGAATGAGGAATAATCTATATATGTGTTAAGTCTTAGGTCTATATATTTAGTGGCTCATTTGGCTCATTTGGCTCGGCAATGGATGAAAGAATGAGGAATAATCCATATGTGCATTAAGACCTAAGTCTATATATTTAGTGGCTTGTTTGGCTTGTTTAGCTTGGCAGTGGATGACAAAGGAGCAAAAGAGCCGGCTCGTTTTGTGGATGATTAAAAGTGGCCATGTACATGTATTCTCTAGTTTAGCCTCACACTTACAGTATACATGTAACAATGTAAATAACTTTATGAATATGTGCATGTACACGTACACAGATCAATAACTCAGGAGTGAAGGGATAGAGATCCTTAACAGAACAGTTTGTCTTAAAATAAGGAGTCTGATATTTATATTTCTATGCAGGCATTCATATATATATGTACAGTATATACTTCAATCACTTATTCTTGTCAGGCAAGTTGCTCTTATATAATGAGAGATAGATAACCAAAATGACATACTGTGCAGTCTGATGAAGTATTCTGCTCAATAAAGACTGTTCATCTGTTCTGGAGATTGGTCCTGAGCTATGATTGTGTGACTCATCACTACAAAACAAAAACAAGAAGTACATCTATTTACGAGTGTGAAAAAGACATGACAGTATACTGCATCTGTGCCACGTTTGGTAGGAAGAACTGGAAAAATGATAAAGAGGTAGTGACAAGATTTGGTATGCCCAGGAATACTGGCAGGCAGTGGTTTTTGTTGGTCGCCAGTGCTTATGGAGAACCCAACAACGTTCTGGAATGTGAGCTGCAAGTAAAAAACCTTTAGATAGCAGATTGACAACAACATTGAATACTGGATAAGTTTGACTTTTTATTCTAAATCCAGTCAAATCTTGATTTACCATGCCTAAAGGGAGACACGCACATAAAGATTGGTGTGAAATGTGATAATTAAAAGCACAAAGTTCAATCTACAATTCCATACACTGTATGGAGTTATCCACTTACAGAGATCTTGGCCCATTAGCGATTGGTGTTGATGATCCTCCTAGCAAAGGGTCTCTCTCACTTGCTTGTCTCTGTGGAACATAACAAAGTTACAAAAATAAATTTACTTGATATGCAAATCCCTTCTCTATTGACAGTGACATTTTCTCTGACTGCTTTATATGTAAAATGCTTGATCAGTAGTACTTAGTACACTGGGTAGTAATTTGCAGATGTACACTGCACTATAGTTCACCTTGAGACCAGACTTGACCTGTGACGCTAGGCAGGGGGGCTATAGGTGATTCTGTCACTTGCCCAAGGTGAGCCACCAGGCTAGCGGAGAGAACTGAAGAGGCACTTTACATCTCTTTTGTAGACTGACTTCCCAGGCATAAGTCAACCCACACCACTACACTACATCAGATCATGATCAAGCTATTGCTAATGAAAATCCCTCAATTCCTTGTCTTTTTAATGTACAACTTGCTAATACTGTACATACAGTACATGTGATGACTATCGATATTACTGAAGCTTGTATTTTGTGTAAACTTGACTGTAACACAGGAGATCAGCAGGTCAATCGTATAACGTGATTGATCGGACAACGGTACGCTTCTTAAATTTATTTTTAAGGAATTTGAAGGCATGGGTTTTTCCCTTTCCATTATTCGAAGATGAAATAAGCTTACACTATCGTGAAGACTCTCACATGCTTAGACGAAACAATTTATAGTTGCATCGAGAGCTGATAAGTCTAAATAAATTCAGTTCAAATAGTATTAAATAAACTTCCTCGGCGGTAATAAGGATGCAAAATAAAATTAAAAAATTACTAGTAATTAACGAGTAAAGGTTTATACGTGCAAATTATCAATGACAGTCACATGACATTCAAACGAAAGAGCAATTGAACACTGACTTACTGGGCCTTCTGTCTCGTCCTCACCGCTAAAACAACAACCCATTCCCAGCAGAGTGATCTTCACTGTTATTCTCGGCTTAATTCGTTAAATCTTTTGAAAACGTAGAGCGATACAATTATTCAAGCACGTTCAGAGAGAACCTTGCAAAATCCCACAACTTTACAGGAAATCCAATCTGACAGGCTTGGTTACTCGGCACGTTCACACCTCGCAAAGATCTGTGGGATCAGTTGTTACGGTTTCAAAATCAACCGCCAAATCTTTACTGCTTGTGCATTTGTGCAGCTCGATCGCTTTGCAAATTCTGTCGATTTTAAACTGTTTTTATGTTGTTTCAAGGTCTTTTCGGAGCTCTGTCGATTTGAAAATGAATCCAGCAAATTCCAAGTTCTTACTAAACTGGGTGAGTATCCACGCGTCCTTTGAGATTCGAATCCTTGGAATCCGTGTACTGTCTCCAGATAAAATTTAACAGAGTGCCGAGCAGCCTTCTTGTTAACTCACCTACATTACATATAGCTGTAAAACAGTGTTTTGAGGATGCAAAATGTTCTTTATCTCCTCTTCTTGTAGATCAACGCAAATGCTTCCAGTGAAGGGGAAAAAGTGTCGAACATCACAGATGCGGCCAGTAAAAACCTGCTTCTCAAGATCTTGCATCTAATGTAGGTGCTAAATTAACCCACACACTGAATATCTGACTTAAGTATACTTATAATTTACTGGATATGCAGCTCATAATGAGGATCTGTAAGCTTTTCTTTCTTGCAACTTGCTAACCAACGCCATTTGAAGACAAGATACAAAATAAGCTTAAATAATTTTGTAATGTACATATTCTATACGTAAATGATCAGGCTAATAATGCGGTTTGTTTACATGGCAAAGGTGACCCTCAGCCTGATCAGGACTACATGGTTGTATGTGTTCAGGCTTTACCTGGGTGTATTGTGCAACACTGGACAACAAGGGCCAACCTGTGAATTTACTTGTATGCTTTTATCAAAAACATGGACTGAAAAGAGATGGTGTCCTGTTACACTGTAGTACTAAATATGAAAATGTCTATTCAGTGATAAGGAAACTTCCAAGGATCTACCAAGAGACAGTGAAGCATTCGAGGTTGAACAAGTCCTGTCCATGATCATCTCATATCTTGGAGGTAAGAAAATACTTTGAGCTTCTTCAAGCTTTTGCTGTTTTCCTCAATAAATGTAATTTTGTTACAGTTCTGTATGAGTCAGTACAGTGCACATTAGTCATTATATTTTTCAGTATGGCTACTTATCGGTTGATTCCTTCTCTTGTAGGCTTTCACCATCAGAGTTTTGAATCTGTTATAAATGAGCAACGTTTAAAGGACAGAGACGAAACAGAGACTGGAAAAGTATGTGACAGTATTTGGTACATTACTATCAGTTGGTCACACATGTACCCCTACTTCAGTCTGTTGGACAACAATTAGCATCTACTGTACATTTGAGTTCATTGCCAACTTAGAAGTGATGGGAGAGTTGCCTCAGGCGTAATGGAGCCACATGATTTTAATAGAGCACATCAGGTTTCCATGGCAATCCTGAGAGTACAACTCACCAGGAACTGTCATACTAGAATCAGTGAAGATACTTAGCAACCAAAGTACTCACACTGCATGTCCACACACATCTGGGACACACACAAAAAATGGGATGATGTGTACTAAAGGCATCCGTGATTGAGGGTCAATTGATACTCTTGATTGATACCCTCAATTGACATCTCGATCAGTACTCGATGGACATCGCAATCAACTCGGTCCACACTTGATCAACAGTCGGTTGATAGTCGGCTGAGTGTCGACCGACTCATATGAAATGATTGAAAAATTTGTCGACTTTCGACCGACTGTGGACTGAGATGTCGATGGAGTGTCAACCGAGGTGTTGATCGAGTGTCTATTAAGGGTTGATCAAGGGTATCGATTGAAGGTATCAATATTATTGACACTCGACCATGGATGCCTTTAGTACACAGGATCCAAAAAATGTAAGTCTCTCAAAGCCCTGCATGCAACTCCAGCACATGCACCATGACTGCTGCTAAATGGGGCTGACTAGCATTGGCTTGAGTATAACTTGTTCTACTTGTTTTTTTCTTTTTTAATTCAGTTCATGTCTTGTTCTCCAGGTTATAACGCTTCTGCTCTGTGGAGCAACTCAGTGTGATAATGTGGCCGTGTTTGTGGATCAGATCACCCAGATGGATGTTGAAGACCAATTCAGTTTTAAATTTTTGATTGAATCCGTTTTGACTGACATGGAACAAGGCAGCGTCACTTCAGACTCTTTTGCTACAATTCTAAGCAAGAAAGGTGAATATACACTGCACATAAATTGTCATGTATATTTTAGAAGTAACATGTAGATTGACCCTATTCAGACCGAACGAGATTTTGTTTTCTCAGTACTGTTGGTGAAAGGAAAGAGTCAGGACGAAGCATATACTTGTCAATTGAATATCTTGAAAAAAAGTACTTGTGGTGATAACAGACAATGGGGGAAGTCTGGAATACATCTTGTAGGGCTGTCATTAAGGACCGTCACCCGTAACACCTGTTACGGCTGTGTATGTTAGATTTTCCCTTGATGCTGTGGGTGAAATTGCCTATTGTTGATAGAATTCACCCACAAAGTAACAAGTTTGCTATGGGTGACAGTGCGGAGAACGAGGCTATGGGTGACTCAAAACTTAATGACAGCCCTGTCTTGGCGGCCAGTTAATTTAATGAACATATATTAATAACCCATTGAATATGTTTTTCTCTTTCATTGATTTCAGCAAATTTAACAGAATGTCACAAATTGGAGCATGACACAGCACAGCTACCTTCACCATTATCTGTCCAATCACCCATTGAAGCTTTCTTCACCAATTCTCCATTGAAGTCCCTTGTGGCATCTCCACAGTTACGCAACAAACAGAACCAGGTAACTGATAACTTAAGACATGTTTGTTTCTATCAGTACCTTTTTCTTTGTATTTAATGCGGGATGTCTAAGCTCAAGGACTTGAAAGAGATAACAAACTGAAAAGTTGCTAAGTCATACAAATGTAGGTTTGTCTTTAGCCTCCTATGTGGACATTTTTTGGGCTTGTCACGAAATCTTCCCCCACTTCATGGGGGGGGGGGGGGGGGGGTTTGTGGAACAACAAAAAAGGGGGTGGGGGGGGGGGCTTGTCTTTTTTTTTTTAAAAATAATTGAAATTGTG